>TBL_comb47_HYPODRAFT_10006093_pt1 | contig 13142 bp, 9 predicted proteins | sample TroBogypolimnion_40_FD_10682 | JGI IMG/M metagenome (IMG submission 10682)
ATCACAAGTCGATTTCACAGAGTCCGGCACCACAAGGGTAGAGACCCCTATGGGGTCTCTTTCCGAAGGTGCCAACCTAGAATTCCCTTCGGGAATTCCTTGGCAAAGCTCTGTTACATCTACTTGTGATCTGGTCGGAGGACCCTACGGGTCCTCAACCTTGCAGCCTCCGGCTGCTGAGGGGTTTATGGAGCATAGCGGAGTAAACCCCTCACCTTTTCTCATTTCATCATCCGTCGATTTATTTCTAAATGAAACTATATAAAAATTTAATCAATTATATTACGTAGTATGGATATAGAAAATAATTTAGAAAATAATTTAGAACTCCAAAAGATTCAAATCTCTACTATTATATCTTTAATGAGTGCCTTGTCTATACAAACAAACCAACTTGTTAAAAATATATTAATGGTTACTTCAATAACATTAACAATTGTTATTTGTATATTACTCAAAATGTGCATTATCGAAGATCGGTGAACGTTTCGATACGCTGCGAAGAAGCTTCTCGAAACATAGATCCTTTCCTAGAATCAGCTTTGCTGATTCGGTCGGAGAACCCGTAGGGTTCTCAACCTTGCAACCTTCGGTTGCTGAGGAAAGGATGAAATCGACGGATGATGAAATGTATTATCTGTCGATTTCATTTACGGCACCTTTGGTGCCCGTAAAACCTTCAACAAGCAAAGCTTGTTTCCATCTACAGATAATCTGGTCGGAGGACCCGTAGGGTCCTCAACCTTGCAGCCTCCGGCTGCTGAGGGTTTTACTACGTTACACTCCTCAGCACCACATTTGGTGGTGCAAGGTTGTATCCCCTGTAAGGGGATACCGACCGTAAAACCCACAAAAAGGTGTAAAAAATTGATTTAAATAAAATCTCATTAAATTAATAAAATAACTACAATGCCAGAGATGTTTACATTACTAAATAATTCACACAAGTTTACTACAGAATTCGTGAAACAACAGTTAGAGAATGGAAATAGTCAACCTAATACAAATATTACTATTGAGAATGTAATGATAAAAGCATTATTCGGTGGTATAATAAAAAATAATATTTCACCTTTTGTTAACATCAATGATGTGGTCATTGTTTGTGATGGTACTATTTATAATAGCAAAAAACTCTTTGAAGAACTAGATATTGAACCAGAAACCGATTACGACTATGAAATTATTGTTCATTTGTACATACGTTATGGTATTGAGACCACATTGCAATTGTTAGATGGAATCTTTGCATTCGCTCTTTTAGATCATCGGATGACTATTTCTAATGGAGAATTAGACTCAACAATGTATGTTGCTAGGGATCCTTATGGTGTAAAACCGCTTTACTTGTTACGTCCTAATACAAAAAATATTATGATTGAACATAACAAAACTTATGGAGATATTTACGCCCTTTCGACGAATATTGAAATGTTAAAAAATTTTGAAGAGGAGATGAATACGATTGAACATCCTGAAAACAATTCGCTCATTGTTAAAGGCAAACCCAAAAAGTTGTTTTATGTTATTGATTCAATTTTACCAGGTACATACTGTGTTTTCGAACAAAAATTTAGAGTAATGGCTAGTTGGCGATTTATTAGACATCATATTCCTTACCATATGTGTCAAATTGGTTTTAATACAAACAATATAATTGATACAAATCAATTGCTTCAAGAGGCAATAATTAAGCGAATTACTAATAAACCTATTAGTGTGATACTTACAGAAAACTATGAGACATTTATGACAGCAGCAATCGCTAATGAATGTTTTGAAGGTTTTACGGGCACCAAAGGTGCCGTAAAACCTAGATCATCCTTAGATGTAGTGCGCGCAGATGATCTTCGATCAGTGAAATCGACGGATGATGAAAATCCGACAGGCGGTTCATCCTCCATAGATAATGAACAATTAAATGAACAAGAAAAATATGTTAATACATTTAGTTGGTCATCATCTCTCAATAATGAAAAAGATATTAAATTAGTTACTGATTATATTAAAACAAATCATACAGTTGTTACTGCTACTGATACGGATATTGAAAATGAAAAAGAAAATATTGATCCAGAATTTACTGATGATAGTGACTCAACAACTAACTTCGGAGAATTTTGGTTGATGGCAAAAACAATTGCCCGTATCGCCCCTAATTCTGTCGTTTTCTTAGAAATTGGTATGGATAATTTGGACCAACTTTTTGAACCCGATCTTATAGATGCCAAGTCTCATATTGATTTTCAACATCGATTGCTCTATTATTTCAAATCGGTTTGTTCGGATCGTTTGAACAAGATTTCCAAAATATTTTGGCACCACGGATTAGAAGTACATATTCCTTGGTTAGACAATACATTAGTTCAGCATTTTATTACAAATTGTAAAAATGTTGAATTTACCTTTAATCCAATAGGTGTCTATGGGAATAAATTATTACCTGAGGAACTCTTCATCTAATTATCTTGTTTGTCTATCCACTTTTCCATAATAGCATAATCGATTGGATGTTTGGTTTTACATATTTTTATTTCCTTAGTAAATTCGTCAATAAATCCAAGAGCCATAATATTAACTCCAAAAACTCCTTCGTGATAATATATTCTATACATTTCGTTCTCCCACGAAATTTTCCTAACATATTTTGTGTTAATAAGTGAATTCGAAAATTTGATAAAACGCGACATAATATTATTGTTTATAATAATAATATTATCTTTATTATTCAATTTTGCAGGGTCAGAGAGCCGTAGGCTCTCAATCTTGAAGGCCCACAGCTGCACTGGGCCTTCTTAGGAACCTACGGATTAGCTTCGCTAGACCTGCTTTAGAATTCAGCATTAAACTCGAAAATGTCTTTGGCAACAGATTTATTTGCCAAAGCATACTCAGAATTAGTACGTTCAAAGAAATTCACTTTCGATTCAATACTAATCAACTCCATAAAATCAAATGGATTCGATGCATTATAGATCTTATCATATCCTAACTGTAACAACAATCGATCCGCAGTGAATTCAATATATTGTGTCATCAATTTGGCGTTCATACCAATCATACGGCAAGGAATTGCCTCAGTAATAAATTCTTTTTCTATTTCTACTGCTTCACTAATTATCTCAACAATTTTCTTTTTAGGTAATTTACGCACTAATTTGGAATAGAGAAGCACTGCAAACTCAGTGTGGAGTGCCTCATCCCTCGATATAAGTTCGTTCGAGAACGTGAGTCCAGGCATAAGACCACGTTTCTTAATCCAGTAGATGCAGGCAAAAGAGGAAGAGAAAAATATTCCCTCGACAACTGCAAATGCTACCAATCGTTTGGCAAAACTACTGCGTTTATCATCTAACCATTTTTTTGCCCAGTTGAATTTTTTCGTTATGCAAGGATAATTCGTAGTGGCTTCAAACAATTTTGTTTTTTCCTCGTCATCTTTGATATACGTATCGATAAGCAGGCTATACATCTCGCTTTGACCTGTTAATATTCCGTTAAAAATTCCAGTATGTAGTTTTGGTTCATTAAAACAATAGGTTTTTTCATTGTCAGATACTTTTTCAATACTCTCTATTTTAATCAATGATGATACATCAAATCTATTTTTAATTCTATCACAAGTAATAATCTTTACTCGTTTTGGTGAGAACCCTAATTCCATTAACTTATTTACTGACTTGCAAGAAATATACATTATATAACAATCTTTGCAATTATAGTATGCATAATCGCCTGTCCCATCATTTTTAGGTAATAATGTTTTACAAGCTTTATATTGTAATTTAATGTTGGAAAAAACCCCCAATGTAGTTAATAGTATTTGCACATCTTTTAAAAATTCTTTATTTATGGATGAAATTTGTATGCTACTTGCATCTTTTGTTGTATTTGAAGGTTTTTCGGAGCAACGAAGTTGCATAGAAAAACCTAGATCTTCCTGAGATGAAACCGATCTTCGATCGGTGAAATCGCCGGAAGATAGATTAGAACAACCATCCGCATCAACATAACCCTCGAGCCATCTCAATTTAGTTTCAATACTATAATTGATAGGAACTTCAAATTTTCGTTTATTAATATATCCGGTAATATAAAATTGTATAGCATCATTGCGTTCAGTAAAACTATTAAATTGAAAATGTTCTAATAAATTCTTTTTCTCACCATAAAGTGCAATCAATGGATATTTATTGCAATAAGTTCCATCACCACAAAAAAATCCGTGCATATAAGGGTTCATAAATTCATCAGGATCTACCATATTTTTCATAATTGGCAATTCATATTTTGCTAAGACAGCTCCTTCGCTAACATCTTTTGTTTCAATTCGTTCTGTCTTGCAGTTCTCAGGATGACTTTGATTTCCGGTTCTAATTAACCATTTATGACCTGATGTACAATCTAACTCCATACCATTTGATAATACTACTTTATAAATAGCCTGATCTCCGGTATACTTTACTTCTACATCAGTAAATTCTTCACCATTCCAAATATTTACTTTTTTATTTTCTAAATCTTCAATTGCAAAATACCCATTATCAGTCATAATGCGAGTATCTCCTGTAACACAGTGAATGTTCTCAATGGCAATTTGAAATCCGTAAAAAGCACGAACCTCGGAATTTTGAACATCATTCATAAAACGCACCGCCAAGTTCTCGGTTACCACACCATCCGACGCCGCAAAAAATGCTAGCACCATTTTTATAAAATTTCGTTCGTCTTCATTTAATCCGTTCCAATCTTTCAAATCCTGAGCTAAGTTGACTTCATTTACTATCCAGAAACTATCAATCGCACGTTTATACATATCCCAAACATCATTATATTTTACTGGGAACATTACGTAGCGGTTATCATCAGGAGTAAGAAGGGGTTCAATGAAAGTCTGCTCGGACATTTTATACTAAATAATATACTCGTTAGATTTTATTCCCTTTTCACAAAATATTTATACGCGGTTCTATCGGTTAGATCCTAAAATAAAAATATAATATATATTTTAACCATGTTCGGGCTTTGTAAATATAAAGATCTTTTCGGCAAACCTAATGCAGGATTGAGAAAATATAGGATATTTAATATTGCTATACTTGATTGTGCTGTGGTAATTGCTATTGGATACTTAATTTCGTGGCTTTTCAAGTGGAATCTATGGATTACTTTAGGAAGTTTGTTCTTACTAGGTATTTTTGTCCATAGAATGTTTTGTGTGCGTACTGGTGTGGATCAACTGCTATTTCCTGATAAATAATAATTAATATTTTCTATATAATTAATTTCAATAGTTATATAAATTATGACGACTTCTCTCGATCTCTCGGACAACCTCGGCGATTTTCGCATCGAACCTAAGAAACAGCAACGAACACGTAAACCGCGAAAACAAAATGAAAAAGAAATTATGCACGAATATAAAGCCGAGGTTGAAAAAGAGCGAGAGAACTCGATTATGAAACAACGGAAATTATATGAAAATATGCAATATTTATCCGAAAAAGAAAAAAACAATTTTGAAAACAAAATGACTAGCCCTAAAAATCGAAGTCAAGAGCTGTATTGCAGTCTCTTGAAGAAAAAAGATAAAAAAATCGTGGTAGCTACTGGACCAGCCGGTACTGGTAAAACACTTTTTGCTACTGAATATGGTGTGCGTAATTTTTTATTGGGTAATTATGAAAAACTTATTTTTACTCGTCCTTCGGTATCCGTAGATGAAGATCTGGGTTATTTACCTGGAACGTTGGAAGAAAAAATGGCACCGTGGGTGCGTCCAATCTATGATATATTGTATAATTTTATCACCCCTAAAGAGGTTACTGCATTGATCGAAGAAAAAATTATAGAAATTTCGCCTTTGGGATATATGCGTGGGAGAACCTTTAAAAACTGTTGGATAGTCGCTGATGAAATGCAAAATTCGTCCGTTTCTCAAATGAAAATGCTTTTAACGCGTTTGGGTGAAAATAGTCGGCTAGTTATTACCGGTGATTTAGAACAATTTGATCGGTGTGGAGAACTGAACGGACTAGACGATTTTTTAAATAAATTTAAAGGAAAACGTTCTTCCAGTATTAGCAGTTTTGAATTTCAACGTAGCGACATTCAACGTGAAGAAGTTGTGAAAGAAGTTCTCGATATTTATGGTGGAGATGTTCCCGATATTTATAATAATATGTCTGATGGATCCGATCGGGGTACTGATTCACCTACCAATAATATCGAATCATAGCATATAGAAAAATATGAAATATTTCCCTAAAAATTTACTTAAAATGAAATATAATTTAAATCCTATTTTACATAATCGAATTGTTCTTTACTTTATTGCTCTTTTAGCACTCGGTGATGTAGTTTATTTTTTAGGAATAAATGATATTACCTCTTTTGTAATATTACTATTAGTTGGAATATTAACCTCCTTTTTTAGCAAAAATATGATTGTTATCTTGGTAGTTGCTATGGTAATAGCTCATATTGTTAAATATGGTAGCGCTGCATATGTTAGTGAAGGTATGGAGAACCCTGACGATTCTAATAAGAAAGATGATAAAAAGAAAGATTCTAAGGATCATAAACCATCAGATAAGACATCGTCCGATCCCTCTGATAGTACAGAAGATCCAGTAAAAAATGATAACAAGGATGATAAGATTAAATATGCGGACTTGAAAGAAGATTACAAAGATTTTCAAGTTGTTCAAAAAGAAATTATGACGAATATGAAAGAGATTAATCCACTATTGGATAAGGCAGAATCGTTCATAAATAAATTTGAGTCATATAAAAAACAAGAAGGTATGAAAGGTAAATAGCAGGGAACCTACGGTTCCCCTGCGACCCCTCCCTTAATTATATTATCTTATTAGGTAACATAATTATTTATTATTAAAACCCTTATATAAGGGAGGGGTCGCAGGGGAACCGTAGGTTCCCTGCTGCATAACTACTGCATAAAATTATTTATCTACCTAAACTTTTTGCACACATTGTATATAAAATTCTATTTTGAATATAAAAAATTCCGTATCCTAATGCGATTGCAATCATTGTCATATAGTAATCACTACCCTTCCTCTTAACAATACCAAGATACATAGCAGAGATCAAATAGAAAAACAACCAAACAAATCCAAGAATCGAAAGGAAGAGAAACCACAAGCACAGATCTGCACTGACTGGACCAAATAAATTTTCATAAACGTTCATTATATGTTATCTCTAGAAAAATAATTACCTTTTTGCTAAATAACTCGATATTTACAAAATATTTAATAAAAATAATAAATTTAATATACTATTTAGTATATTAACAATCTTAATAAATATTATTCTTATAAATAGGAATAAACGTAATTATATTCTATAAAATATAATCAAATTATATACGTACTGTGTTATATGGAAAATTCAACTATATGGAAAATTATTGATAAATATTTCGTAGATAATCCTAACGTACTCGTAAGACACCATATCGAATCGTATAATAATTTCTTTAAGAACGGTATTTTCCAAATATTTAAAGAAAAAAACCCCCTAAGAATCCAAACCCAATATGATGATGAAATCGGTGATTACCGACACCAGTGTGTGATGTATTTCGGTGGTAAATCCGGTGATAAAATCTATTTTGGTAAACCTGTTATTTATGATAACAATGAATCACATTATATGTATCCTAATGAAGCCAGACTTCGTAATATGACCTATGGTATGACTGTTCATTATGATATCGAAATCGAATTTATTAACAATTTACGTTCAGGAGAACAACCCAATGTTCCTGGTCTTGAATTGATTGAGGGAGGATTTAAGGAACCACAAGAATTTGAGTATATTAAAAATAAAACTACTGCGGACCTAGCAAGAGAACTCGAATTGTCAAAACAATTGGATCGTAAACAACAATCAGGTGGTGGTGAAGAAGAAGAAAAACTGGAACAATCAGGTGGCGCGCCTAAAGGTCCTCCTAAACGCCGTAAACAACGTAAATTAGATACAGAATTAACTGCTGCGGAAACCGCCCTTTTTCGTGAAGCTATTGAAAAATCTATGGTTGCACCTAATGTCCAAAAGGAAACCGTTATTTTGGAAAAAATATTGCTAGGTAAATTTCCTATTATGTTACAATCCCATTACTGCGTGTTAAGTGGATTACCCCGTGAGATACGTCATACTATGGGTGAATGCCGTAACGATGTGGGTGGATACTTTATTATTGACGGTAAAGAAAAAACCATCATTTCCCAAGAAAAATTCGGCTATAATATGCTCAATGTTCACGAAGGGGATGGTGACGTTGTCCTTTGTGCAGCGGATATAACCTCGGTTTCTGAAAATGTTTCTAAACCTATCCGTTCTCTCTCTGTGCGTATGATGGCACCCACCGCATCCTATACCTTTAAAAACATTGTTGTTAAATTACCGAATGTCCGATCCCCTGTTCCCCTTTTTATATTGTTCCGCGCATTGGGTATCGTAAGTGACAAACAAATCATTACTATGTGTTTACTCGATCTAGAAAAATATGAATCTTTGATCGATATGTTTGAACCTTCTGTGCACGATGCTGGTGGTATTATGACACAGCGTACTGCTTTAAAATATATTGCTAATCTTACGAAATATAAAACTACAGAAAATGCTTTAGAAATTTTGACAGACTATTTTTTACCTCACGTTGGAGAACTTAATTTTATGCAAAAGGCCTATTTTTTAGGTTATATGGTTAAAGAAATTTTGTTGGTTCATTCGGGAATGAATCTACCCACAGATCGTGATAATTATAAATTTAAACGGCTAGAATTGGTAGGTTCTCTTCTTAATGATCTTTTTAGAGAATATTATACCATACAAATGAGACAAATCCATTTACTATTTGAACAGAAGATCACGTACAACCGTGGACTTTACGAAGACAATTTAAAAGGATTGGTTTATGAGAATTATAAAGAAATATTTAGAGAACGGGTTCTCGAATCCGGTTTTAAAAAAGCATTCAAGGGTAATTGGGGTTCTCAACCACATACCAAACGTGTCGGTGTCATTCAAGATCTTAACCGATTATCACATAATTCTATGATGAGCCATCTACGTAAAACCAATTTACCTTTGGATTCCTCTGTTAAATTAGTAGGTCCTCGTGCCCTCCACAGCACCCATTGGGGATACTTTGATCCTATTGATACTCCCGATGGAGCTAATATTGGTGTACATAAACATTTATCTATTTCAGCTTATGTTACTCAAGGGTATTCTAGAGAACCTATCATCCAATGGTTACGTGAAAAAGTGGATATGAAACTAATAGAAGATTGTTCTCCACTCATACTATCTAGACTTACCAAAGTATTTGTCAATGGATTATGGGCAGGAGCTATTGATATTCCTATACAAACAGTGGAAAAAATCCGGCTTTTTCGTCGTAATGGATTGATACCTACCTATACCAGTGTTAATTTTGATATTGGACGTAATACGATTTTTATTTATACAGATGCAGGGCGTATTAGCAGACCTATTTTCTATAAAGATAATGAAACAGGCAAGTTCTCCTTTGATGTGGAGAACATTCAAAAGAAATTAGAAGCAGGAGAGTTCTCTTGGAATGATTTAATAAGTGGTTTCAATAAGAAAACTATCAAAGGACCTTTTTTATCTAACATATATGAATTAAATGAACTATACGAGAACATTGATAGCGAGTCTAATCCTGCCAAATTAAAACGATTTTTAGATGAAAAAGCTATCATTGATTATATCGATGCTAGTGAATCTGAAGGTGCAATTATTGCGTTCTCCAAAGACCTTCCAAAAACACTTGATAATAAAGAAACAAAGGTTCTCAGTACTCATCTTGAAATTCATGAATCATTTATTTTTGGAATGATGGCCAATCTTATTTGCTTCCCCGAGAACAATCCTGCTGTTCGTAATTCATTCTCCTGTGGTCAAAGTAAACAAGCGTGTTCTCTTTATCATACCAATCATCAAGTACGTATGGATAAAACCGCTGTTGTTTTAGTGAATGGTCAAGTTCCTCTTATTAAAACTCGATACATGGAACATATTAATCACGAAGAAAATACCTACGGAGAGAACGCAATTGTAGCAATTATGTGTTATACTGGCTACAATGTGGAAGACGCAGTTCTCTTTAATGAAGGGGCTTTAAAACGTGGATTATTCCGTACTACTTATTATACAACCTACGAAACTCACGAAGAAAAGAGTAACACTGGAGGTTCTACCATAAATAAGGTTTTTACTAACATTGAATCTGAATCCAATGTTGTAGGAACAAAACCCGGTTATGATTACAGTAAACTAGACAAATATGGACTTATTCGTGAAAATACTCCGGTAGATGATAAAACTGTATTGATTGGTCTTACTACATCGGGCTCGGACAATAAAGATGTTAAGTTAGATGCGTCCAAGGTCCCTAAAAAGGGACAATTGGGTATGGTTGATAAAGCGTTTATTACGGATGGTGAAGAGGGGTTTCGAATTGCCAAAATACGTATCCGTGAAGAACGAATCCCTAATTTGGGAGATAAAATGGCAAGTCGAACTGGACAAAAAGGAACAGTAGGCCTTATCATTCCTGAGGCGGATATGCCATTCACTAAAGACGGAATTCGACCTGATATGATTATCAATCCCCACGCTATACCTACTCGTATGACGATTGGACAATTGGTTGAATGCATCACTGGTAAGGCAAGTCTTTATTACGGAGGATTTAGTGACTGCACTGCATTCAATAATGACGGATCTAAAATCAAGGTTTTTGGTGAGATGTTAACAAAAGCAGGCTATCATTCGAGTGGTAATGATATTTTATATAATGGAATGACGGGAGAACAATTGGAAACCGAAATATTTATGGGACCTACGTATTATATGCGATTGAAGCATATGGTGAAAGATAAGATCAATTATCGTGCTAGAGGACCTACCACTGCTCTTTCGAGACAACCTGTTGCTGGTCGTGCCAATGATGGTGGCTTACGTATTGGTGAAATGGAACGTGATGCTGTTATTAGTCACGGTGCATCGGCATTTTTAAGGGAATCTATGATGGAACGCGCTGACAAATATTATATGGCAATCTGTAACACTACTGGAACTATTGCTATTTATAATCCTGCAAAAAATCTGTTTATGAGTCCTAGTGCCGATGGACCTATTAAATTTGTAGGTTCTATAGATAATCAAGATGTTAGAGTGGAAAAAATTACCAAATTTGGACGTGATTTTAGTGTAGTTTGTGTTCCTTATAGTTTTAAATTATTATTACAAGAATTAAAAACCATTAATGTTGAAATGCGAGTAATAACGGAAGATAATATTGAACAGTTGGAGAACCTTTCTTATTCTAAAAACATTGAAAAATTAACACACGTAGATAAATTTATTTCAAAAAACTATATTCAAGAAGTAAACAATGATTTGTTAAAAGCGAATGCGTCCAAGGATATAATTACTAGCGAATCACCTGCATCATCACCATACCGTATTTTAGAAAATCCTCTTCGGGCGAATGATGATTCTATGGAATACAAGTCTTATGAATTAGATACTAATTCTCCTTTTGGTTTCCCACCTACACCCTTACCTAGTAATTCACCTGCTGCTGAATTTCCATTTTTTTCTCCTACTTCTCCAGATATGCCACCACCCCCTCGTACAGAACCCTCTCAAAATACAAATGACTTACTTTCTGAACAAGCTCAACAATATAATATTAATGACCCGGTTCATCTACGAGGTGATACCATACCAAATCGTGTTTGGACTGTTTTTTCAGTAGGTGATCGTATTATTACGATTGATACTGAGAACCTAGAAGGTTTGGCAAGTGGAGAAAATCGTAAGGTTATTACCGCTGCTGAAATTTATCCTGTGGGTGATTATTCTTTTACACCACCTGTTGTTCCTAATCCGCAAGTACCTGCGATGATGGGAGGATATATGCAACAACCGTTAAATAATGTGGGTCCTATGATGTCAGGAGGAATGCCGGCTATTAATTTTAATCCTACTTTCAAAATAATGAATGGTGGCAGCGATTTTTCTACTGAACCCAATGTGGGTGAAACTATAGATGGTGGAGCAGCACCTGTAAATAATATTTTTGGATTACCACAAACACCAACAACACCCCAACCGTTAATGAGTGGTGGTACTACCGAAAATAAAGCAGAAGCAGCGAAACCACTTGATTTTAGTAGTTTTCTAATTAAGAAATTAGGATTCTAGCAGGGGGCTACGCCCCCCTGCGACCCCCCTTTTAAAACCTTATGATGCACCGAGCTTCGCTCGGCGTAACATAAGGGTTGCCTTATAAAATAATTATGTTATCTAATAAGTTAATATAATTGAAGGAGGGGGTCTCAGGGGGAACCTTGGTTCCCCTGAAAAATTGATTTAAAAACATCTTGTTTTATTCTATAATATAATATATAAGAATGGCATCTAAGAGCAATCGTATTTTAAATATTTTCAAATCACGTAGAAATATTTTAGATATTTTATTCGAACAAGATTACAAAGTATCTGATTATGAAGGGTTTACTATTAACGAAATTGATGCAATGCATACTAATACCCAACTTGATATGTTAATCAATCACGATAAAAATGGACGTAAAATCTATATTAAATATTATCTAACAGCAAAACAAATCCGTCCACAAAATTTGGAAGACATTATTGAAGACTTATTTACGGTTGAAAATGTATTAACAAAGGAAGATACATTAGTTATTATCATCGAAGATGAACCTAATGACACTATCTTAACTAGACTCAAATACTTGTATGATCACGACGGTATTTTTGTGATTATCCATAACATTCGTCGTTTGCAATATAATATGTTAAAACATCGTCTGGTACCTGATTGTTATTTACTAGATGAAAAAGAGCGTGAAGACTTGATGAAAAAATTTAATATTAAAAATCCTATGCAATTACCCGAAATTTCCAGATTTGATCCTCAGGCATTGGTTATGTGCTTACGTCCTGGTGATATTTGTAAATTTGTAAGAAATAGCGCAACTGCTATGACATATGATTATTACCGAATATGTGTCTAGGGGGAACCGTAGGTTCCCCCTTATACCCCC
>TBL_comb47_HYPODRAFT_10006094_pt1 | contig 13137 bp, 18 predicted proteins | sample TroBogypolimnion_40_FD_10682 | JGI IMG/M metagenome (IMG submission 10682)
TATCGGGACTGTTCGGCTTCGCCTTGAACCATCAAAATCAATAGGTTACCTGCTTCTAAAATTGCAGAATCTCGGTACCAGACTTGTTTATACAATAACTTTTGAAAATTAGGGGACCAAACGGGGACCAAATTAGTCTTCGAAGAGTTCTCTAGTCAGTGGCAGGTTGTCTAACTTGTTGCTAGGTGCTGGTCTTGCAGTTCTCTTATGACGCTGCTCATCCTCGGCAGCAGCTTCAAATTCCCGTAATTGCTCGGCATTTCTCTTGGCTGTCTCGGCCAACTTGGAGGCAGGTAAGACCTTGGCCTTAATAAGCTGCTCCTGCTGGAATTGCTTAAAGGTCTGGGTCTTCACTTTGCCAGCGAATTCAGCATCACCCATTTAATACCTTGGCCTCACCTCAATAACTGCATTAGGAGCAGACTCCCAGCGGACCTCCCTCATACCGCTAGTACATCCAGCAGAGTGTGATTTATAGGAGTTAATCCCTGTAACTAAACCAGATTGGATCCAGATGATTTTATGGTCGTTAGAGCCAAAACTTGCCCCTGAAACACAGTACTGCCAAGCCTCATAAGCCCCCTTAACTTGACGATCATCAGGCGTCCCCATAATCTTAATTACTTGCTCCTTTGAGTCGCCAACATTAAGCAGCATCGTTTTACTATCCAAGGTTCCGCAAGCAATCAATAGAGTGCAAGTGATCATTAAAGAAGCAAGAAGTTTTTTCATAAGTTAACTGTAACAAAAAGTGAGGGGCACCCCATGTTGATTTCCGAGATTCTAGACGCCACCTAGTGCCACCCCCCTAAAATACAATTGGGAGTCCCATATCTGTCTTACATAGTATTTTGGACAGAGGATTTCGATTTTTAAACATTATGAAGATTTCTACGGGAAATCCCCCCCCTTATGTTTTACTAGAAATAATGGGTAGGGATATATATTATTTGCATAAGTATCTAATTATGAAAACTACTGAAAACCTTATTAATGAATAAAAAAATTATCCTTGCTTTATTAGGTGCTTCTCTTTTATGCGGAAAGATTAGTTTTAGTTCTGCAGAAGCAAGTCGATATGTAGGAAATTATGCAGTTATCAACGCAGAGAGGGTTTTTAGCGAATCAGATCTTGCAAAGAAAATGAAAGAGACATTACAGAAAGAATTTATAGGGAGGCAGAATGATTTGCGTTCAACTGCGGTAACTATTAAACAGGCAGCTTTAGATCTTGATCAGGCTGTGGGAACCATGTCTCCAGAGGATCGCTCTTATAGGCAAGATGAACTTAGAAGACGGGACAACAAGTTAATTGAGCAGCAAAAGGCATTTACTAATGATTTAAATCAGAGAACATACGAAGAGAGGGCTAAGATTGCCGAAATAGCTAACTCTTTTATTAAAAAGTATGCAGATAAAGCTAATTTTGCAATCATTCTGCAAGAGGCAGCTTATGTTACTCCGTCCTTAGATATCACTGACCCAATTATTCAATTAATGAATGGAGTTCGCACTATTGATGCTATAGAAGTTAGGGATCCAAAAGAAATCACCATGGCTCTTATTAACTCAGAAAAAGTTTTTTCTGATACTGATTTGGCAAGAGAGCTTATCTCTCCAATTTTAAAAAAATATGGTAACACTGAGAGTGATGAAAAAAAGAAAGAGCTACTTGAAGCGAGAACAAAGTTCGCAGCTAAAGCAAATTTAATAATTAAGAAAATTGCTGAAACTAACAAAATTGACATAATAGTTCAGGCGGCAGCGTATTCAAACTCTGCTTCAGATATTACTCAAACTGTTATAGATGCCATTAATGGATCAAAGAACTACTCCATTACTGGGCTGGCGATTCCCACTGCAGTAGCAGTAGTTAATTCGGAAAAGGTATTTAAGACCTATTCTAAAAAAAATAGAGTGAAACTGGCAGAAGCTGGAAATATGGCTTTAAAAACATTAGCTGAAAAAAAATCCATAGATATTATTGTTCAACAAGCTGCATATGTAAGCACACCCTTTGATGTAACTGATGCAATTTTGGAGATAATTGTTCCGCCTAAGGGGGACGAAGCGAGTCTGCCACTAGAGCCTATGGCTTCAGAACCAAAAGTTATCGCCCCAGTCAAATTATTTACGAACCAGCCATTGGATTCTATTGAGAATTTTAAAATAAAATGTGCTGAGTTAGGATTTAAAAAGGGAACTGAAGACTTTGGAAAATGCGTTCTAAGACTATCAAAATGAAATTAAATATTCTCAGAATAAATATTTTCCTACTTATGTTTACCTTTGCAATGGGTACCAGAGCAATGGATTTATCTCAGTCAATAGTTGCAGCTGGTACTTTCGAGTCATATGATGCCCTAGCAAAAACCTTTATCTTTAGGGATGATCGCTGTCAAAAAAACATATCTCTCAAGATTGACCGTGGTTTGTTGGGTGTTGAAAGATTTAATAAGGGGCAGCAGGTTAAGGTGCAGTTTTTAGATGGCACTGCCTATGGACTGGTTCTATCATCAGCAAATCCAATTCAACCTTCAAACTATCAGTGCAGCAACCTAAATTATCCCCTAAGTATTGGGTCAGAATTCGGTGACACGAAAAATAAATGTAAAGAATTAGGGTTTAAATCTGGCACAGATGATTTCAGCAAATGCGTACTCAGATTAACAAAATAACTCTCTTCTTTCTGCTGGCAAATGTCCTTAGTTCAGGGCCATCCTACGCTGCTTCTTCAAGATTGGACTGTCTTGATCGATTAGGAAATAATGCTACTAAGGCTGCTCTGGACGCATGTGTTAGCGGAAGTCCACTGCAAGCATCCAATGCGAACCAATCCAGCAACCTAGATACAAGTGCTGAAGAGTCTAGTTGTGCTGAGATTGGATTTAAAAGAAAGACACCAGCCTTTGCAAATTGTGTACTAGAGTTGTTGGATAGAAAAGAAGAGAGACAAGCAGTAGCCAGAGCTACAGATCCTGATGATGCTACTTGCAGAAAATATGGCTTCAAACCTAAAACAACTGAATATGCTAGCTGTAGATTACAAATAGATCAAGCAAGGCAGGTTGCAATTGCTCAAAACGCTCAATTCCAACAACAACAAGCTCAATATGCCGAGGCTAAGAGGCAACAATCAGTAAAGGCTAATTTAGCATTGATGCAGATGGGTCTAGGCATGATGGCTGGGGGTGGTGGATCTAGCAGTGGCGGAGGCTCTTACGGACCAGCACCTTTAGCACCTAATCCCACTCGAACCTATATTCTTCCTAATAACAAGATGATGACTTGTACAACTGCAGGTTCCACTACAAATTGCTTCTAGAATCCTGACCCCACCTAGTGCCACCCCCTAAATTGGGATTGGGAGTCCATAGCTGTCTTACATAGTATTTTGCTCATGGGGTGGGGTATCTAAAATTTATATTAAATCAACTTTAACTGCTTCCGAGTGATATGGCTACAAATCCACAACACCCAGTTTTCTATGTCTATCAGCACCTCAAGGGTGACACTCGAGAAATTTTCTATGTAGGCAAGGGGATGGGTCGCAGGGCACATGATTCTTACCACCGAAGTAAGTACTGGAAGAACATTGTTGCCAAGCATGGAGTGATTGTGGAGTTCCTTAAGGAAAACATCACAGAACCAGAGTCACTAGAGTTAGAGATAGCTACTATTGAGAAGTATCGCCAGCAAGGACTGCAGATTATCAATATGACTGATGGTGGCGATGGGACTACTGGCTACTCTCACACAGATGAATATAAGCAGATGATGAGTGCCAAGCAGTCAGGACAGAATAACCCTAGGTATGGAAAAGTGGGGACTAGAAAGGGTGCAGTAGTCACTCCTGAGACTCTTGAGAAACAGAGGTTATCCCACTTTGGTAAAGAGTTGCCTGAGGAGCAGAAGCGGAAGATCCGTGAGAGCACTAAGAAAGCTCGCCAGGGCATTAAGACTTTAGGGATGACTGGAAGGGTTCACTCAGAAGAGACTAAGGCGAAGATGAGGGCTAAGGCTTTAGGTAGGAAGCAGACGGCTGAGAGTATTGCTAAGATCTCTATGACTAAGAAGTTAGCTGCTGCTAAGAAGATGAGTGGTTGACTGCCTCTACTTATTCCACGACATTCTTAACTTTTCTGCACGAACCACCAATGGATATGTTTACATCAGGCATTTGATCTTTCTTGCTGAACCATTCGGTCAATCCCATTTCCCCATCTACTTTATTGATACCAAATGAATAGCGGTGCTCTATGCTTTTATCGACAATATCAGCTTGCGATGTCCCAAACTCTAGTCTTAGATTGTTATCAACTTCCTTCTTAAATTTAACATCACGGAAAGCCCAAATACAAGGTTCATCGTCTGCAATGAATAAATCATTATCTGTAGTAACTATGGAAACAGGGAAGTTCTGACCAATACATGTATTATTTTTTTTATTCTTTATGACATGAACATCACATATAAAGCTCTGCTTTTTCCCAGTAGAGAATCCAGTTAATGAGCTTAGCTTATCGCAACCAAGAAGACCTATGGATGTAAGTAGGGATAGTAAAAGTAGTCTCTTCATTTCTGTGGCTCCTTAGTTCCCTCTTTACCTGTATACGGATTCACATTAGGTTTACTACTCCAGTTGTCCCTCTGAGTTCCATTGGGAGCAGTGCGTTGATAGGGGGCAACTACAGTTCCATCCTTCTTCGTGTAGCCGTGGACACTGGTTGTGTTGGGGTTACCTTGGTTACCAGCGTAGGGTGACTTTGAGTGGACTAGTGGTGAGACTAGTAAAACTACAAGCCATACAACGAGGAATAGGGAGGTCTTAGTTACCCTCATTACTCAGCCTTCTTGCATAGATATGTGTATTCATCTGTCGGATACTTTTCTCCACTTTTGCTTGTCTCTACTAATGTACCAGCGACCTCGTCAAACTGGATTAAGAACCAAGTATCGACATTAGGATCATAGCCACCATCACAAGAATCTTTCATTGCCCCAAACCAACGCACATTTCCAGTTGGCTTACAGGCATAAGGGTATTCAACTTTTCCAAAGGTAGCTTTGCTGTCTTTGATTGTTAATGAAGTTCTGCCAGAGTGGTCTGTGAACTCGCATATAAAATTCTTGGTCTTATCAAGGGACTTTAGCTGGTCACAACCCACTAGTAAGCCAGTTGTAATGAGTAGGGGCATAAGCAGTCTGTTCATGGTTTTTCCTCGCATGATGGCTTAAGCCATCTATCTACTTCTGTTCTCAATAATAGAATCGGGGGCACTTTGTAAGTTTTGTCTCTTGAATTCGGGATCAGTTGGTCTTAGGCATCGAAAGTTCAATTCAAAACGAAACATTCCATCTACCCATGTAGTGCCATTACTCTTCTCACTGAGCGTATATACCTCAAGGTTTCCTAGTTTTTGACATTGCTCTCCAGCTTCTTCATATGCAATTCTTTTGGCTGCTGGGATTCCACCTTTACCAAATGATGCGGAGGTTGCAATAGTGTAGGTATCTAAGCCTATCTTTATTACTCCAGAGGTCGAGGAACATCCAGAGATAGCGATAGTTATCAGGATTAGAGTGCTCAGATAAATGTTTATTCTCTTCACGGCAAGTCCTCAAAGGGTTCACGAGTAATAATCCCAACTATCTGCCCAATAGGGCTGGGGTCAACTGGGCTGACTGAAGGTTCTGTGCGGTTATAGAAGGACTCATCCTCAACACTACGAGTGAAAGCCTCTGAACGATCTATCTCAGCTTGTTTCCTTGCTGCAAGTTCACTAGCTGTGACTACCATGTGTCTCAGTAGACGAGCCTGTTCTTGCTCTTTGAAGGACAAGAAGCCTTTTGCTTTACCTAGGTATTCGAGGTCACTCATTTGGGATCACTTAGCAACCTTAAGAACACATTGACCGAATGACTCTGTACCCACCTTAAAACCAAGATCAAGACATTTCCTTTTGGCATCGTCCATCGAAACTTTGCTTGGATTTGAAGCATCGTTGCTTGGAACAATTACCGAAGATCCTTTAGGCGGACATTGGGCAATACAAAATCGCAAGTTATCAACACAGTCATTATTCTTACGAATCGGCATCATTGTTATTGCACCCTGACAAGAGTCATATCTGTTTCTGCATGTAGTCGTACAGGCGTAATCCTTAGAGGTGAAATCAATATCCTCGGTCGTTTGGCAGCCATCTAGTAAACCAGTGACTAACAATAATGCGGTAACCAGTACTTTCTTCATTGTCAGTCTATTCCCAACTTATACATCAAAAGACATTCATCCTTATCTTTCTTTACATCGGCATCTAATGAATCAGTAAAGAAAAGAGGTAAGTGGCAAGTATTTAAGTCTAGCTTTCTGAACTTGCACTCTTTCATGAAGGCATCAAAGTATCTTTCTTCTGCATGCCCCATGCATCTTACTAAAGATGCTTTATTTTTCTTGCTTTCATTAGGCAAAAAAATGAGTGCTCTATAAGAGTAGATTCCAATAGCAAGAAATATCGCTATTAAGAGTGCTAACTTGAACCAATTTCGAGTAATAAAATCTTTCATTGCTGTTCCTGATAAGGCTCTCTAGTTACTGCTCCCACTCTATAGTCAATAGGGGTACAGTAAGACGATACAGACTGCTTAGACTATTCTAGCTAGAATTCTTTAAAGGTCTGAATTTTGACCTTTCCAGCGAACTGAACATCCCTTTGGTCTGAACTATCCATATCCATGCTGTTAATTTACAGCAAGGTGAGTTTAGGTGTAGGGGATTATTTTTCCCAGTTATCCAACCCCCATAGAGGGCCAGGAACCATATTTTGGCAATTGTGCATTGATCACCTAAGCATAGCATTTTGGACAGCAGGATATATATTTGCCAACAGTGGTTTAGCGTATGTAGAATAGGTCTAATAACCATAATTAACTGAACCATGAGAATAAAATTACTCCTAGCTCTAGTGACACTATTCATAGCTGGATGTGCAACAACTGCTAATTATGAAAAAATTCTTAATTCCTGGACAGGTTCGAATGAAAGTTCTCTGGTTTCATCATGGGGTCCTCCAACCAGTGTTTATGAGTCAGATGGTGTTAGATACTTGACATATAGCAAATCGAACTCAGGTTACGTACCTGGGGTAGCACCAAGTTACCAAACAACATATGTTGGTAATACTGCATATACAACGCCAGTGGGTGGATATTCTGGTTTTGCATACAACAATAACTGCACAACAACTTTCACTATTACAAACAAAGTTATAACAAGCTGGCGATATGAGGGCAATGCATGTCGATCCAGATAATCTTTAACAAATAGTAAAAATTTAGATGGAAGCACAATCCTTTTTAGATAAATTTATTCTCCAGGCTCACTCAGACAGTTTAAAAACAGCAGAGTATCCAAGGGAATTTCTTGACCTAAAAATGAAGGTCTCTTTTGGCCAGGGAGGTAAGGCGAGAGTTCCTTGGATTAATTTCACAGCTCATGAAATGTCTGCTAGTAATGGGTATTTTCCAGTCTATCTTTATTACAGAGATTTAAATATTCTGATTTTGTCATTTGGTTTGAGTGAAACCACTGAGTACGGTGAGTCTTGGCCAGCAGATATCGTTTCTGATAAGGTCAAAATATTAGATTTCATCTCAAATCCGCCCAGGTATGGAAGTTCTTATGTATTTAAATCCTATACGCCGAAGATTACAGGTGCCAAGGTTTCATACGTCTCTAACGATGTCGGAATATCGACTCAGTCACTTAATAATGACCTTATTGAAATTATCAACTTATATAAAAGAAGCGTTGATCTTGAGGTCAAGAAGGAAACCTCTGCTCTTAGTACTGGCCTTTTTTATATGGAAAAACAATTGGAAGATTTCATCATTGCCAATTGGGATAACACCGAGCTGGGTTCTAAATATGATTTGATATATGAAGATGGTGAGTTACTTAGTCAGCAGTATAGAACTGATATTGGGCCGATTGATATTCTAGCTAGAGATAAAAAATCAAAGAACTACGTTGTTATTGAATTAAAAAGAAATCAAACTAGTGACGATACTGTTGGCCAGTTGGCTAGGTATATGGGTTGGATTAAAAAGCATAAAAAAGATAATGATGTCAGGGGAATAATCGTGGCAGGCCAGTTTGATAAAAAGCTATCCTATGCTACTACGATGGTTCCTAACATTGAAGTCTTTCTCTACGAAGTTAGTTTTAGTCTTAAAGAACATAATTACGAATAAATGGAAAAGCTTCTACCTAAAATAGTTTGGATAGTGTGCTTATTGTTCACTTGCCACGTAACTTATGCTGCCCCAGCCTTGAAATTGAAATCACATCAAACCAATGTGTCTTGTTTTTCTATTCCACTAACTTCTCAGACCGCAACCCAAGGTTGTTGCTCGCATCATCAAGGTGTATGCGGTTGTTCGAACGGGAGGGCAGTATGCTGCGATGGACGCCTCAGTCCCACATGTGGATGCAACTCAGACTCTATAAAACAAATCCTACTTAGAGATACTCCGAAGAGCTAAAATTTAAGAAGATATAAAAATGTTATTGATATTGATGTTGATTTTTATTCCCACTCTTGCTAGTGCTGAAAATTATCAAGATTGCATTGATGGCGTAATTAGAACTGCAAAGATTAGAGAGGCAATAAAGTTGGGAGAAGCTAATTGCTTCGATAAATTCATCCAGCCAGAGTTTGATAAGAGATACAGAAGTGCCGCAAATAAAAACTATGTTAAGGCATCTATTTCTGATTTCTCTTCTTTAAGATGTGAGGAGGTTGAGCCAAGCCAGCCATATGGATATCTTTCGTGTGAAATACCAGGCAAGACCAATAAAATTTATTCAATAAAATTAAAAGTTAACCTACAAAACGGATCAACAAGGGTCATTGAGCTAAAAAATGGTCTCGAGAGAGACCCAAGAGATGAAACTTTCAAATGGGGTGACGTCCTTTCTTATGGATTTTCAAATCTAAGTTCCAAAATAATCAATCTTAATAAATCCACCTTAGAAATTAAGTGGATAAATTAGTAGTGGCCTAGAACTTCTCAGTTAGCTTTCTAAGCCACTTGGTTGGGTCTATACCAAGCCCCTCGCAATACTGAATAAATTCAATCACATCGAGATTTCGTTCTCCAGACTCTATTTTTGAAATATAGCTCTGGGGCTTTCTTAGCGATTTGGCTAGGTCCTTTTGCAAGATGCCGCTTTCTACCCGTGCCTTTTTAAGCTCAGATCTTAGAAGTTCATATTTATGGCGTTCCAGCATGAAAACATGCTAGATTCTATTTTGGAATATCCCATTTCAGGATATAAAGAAAGTCTAGTTGAGGTGAGAATGCTTAAGTCGGTTCTTTTGATAGCTTGTATCTTGATTGCCATATTTATAAATCCTTGGGCCTGGTTAGCGGTTCTACTTTTAATGCTGTGGAAAGCAAGGATTTGGTATAGGTACAACGGCAGACCCTGGCGGAAAATACACTTTAATGCAATGATATTTTTTGCCGCAGCCTTAGGTAGGGAGCAAGCAAATTCTGAGCATCACAACATAGAATTTAACGTAATGAATGCCTATGTTGACATGATCGAATCATTTAGCCAAATCGGCATAGTAATCGATGAAGATCCTGCAATTTTTGCAACTTCTCAACTTATCCGCTTTGGCTCACCAGATGATCAATCAGACCTTATTGATTATTTAGCAGATGTAAAAAAAGTTGAACATGTAAAAGCTATTAAAGCTGTGTTTGATTACTTTAAAAATGTGAATTTGGCTGATCGACATTTCCAAATAAGAGCAATAATTGCAGGAATTATTGAAAATCAATATACGATTCTGGATAGAGCTGAGTACTTGAATGAAGTCATGATGGGGAATGCTACTTAGAAATGATTGAAACTCAAACTCCTCGATTATTAGCGTGGTGTCCCGAGGGAATCCTCTCGCCTAATAGAGTGCTATATGCCATGGTGCCGCCAGGTGAAGTGACTATGGATATCTGGCTTGATTGTTTGGCCAATCGAATTCAGATGATGTTGGATAAAAAGAAATGGTTTAAAAGAAGACTTGCCAATAAGGTATGCAAGATACTGGAGTGGCCGCCATGCGAGGATCTTGAAAACTTTGGTAGGTACATTATTGAATATAAAAACGGCAGATTCAAAAGAGTCATAACTGGCTCTATTCTTAAAGGGAAGAAACCTTTTCCTGCAATTGTCACCGAGCAGGATGAAGAGGTTTATGAGGACATCCAAGTAACCAGTCTGGAGGGCTGGGCTGGGCTAGCCTCTCTTGTTACTGGCGGCATTCTATTAAGCGATCGAATTCATAGACATATAGAACGCCCAATAAATAAGCAATATCTGGCCTCTAAAAATAAAGGTCGATCTATTTGAGTATTAGATTCCGCCATCTTAGTAGATGAGTCGCAATTAAGTCATCTGCTAAGAGTACGAGGGCGGTTGTCTAGTAGACTATTGGCATAAATTTCATGCCAAATAAATGCAAAAAACTATTTTTATAAAAAAGATCTTCTTACCCAAGAAGAGTCTTTTCCAGGAATTCATTATTGACTTAATGGATAGGGTTGATGGCTTGACGGGCCGCAAGAACGCACCCTCTACAAGGACTAAACAAAAGAGAGTATTGGCTGCCACCTTGGTTATTGAAGGTCTCTATCGTTGTTTCTGTAGCCAATCAAGGGGCATTGCATTGGCAGTTCCACATCATCCAAATGCCTACAAGGCAGGGGACGAAAATAAGATCAATGAGATTGGCTACAAGATTTTAATTTCAGTAGTCGATGCGATGGAAGCCATGGGTTGGCTTGATCGAAAAATGGGCCGTAGAACAGGCGATGATGTTGGCGATACTACTGAGCTTCGTCCATCGGGAGCCCTTCTTGAGGCGTTCAAAAGAGTGGGCGTTGCTTGGCAAGAGATATTGCCAATATCAGATGTTATTCATTTAAGAAATTATGGTGAGGATAAGTCGTTAGAGGCTGAAACTAGTTCAGAATATTCCAGAAAGAAACAGAAGCTTAAATATAGACAAAAACCCCCAGATAGTGATTCAACCAGGAAAATGGAGTCTAACCTTAAAGGAATTAATAAAAATTTCTGTAAACAATGTATCTGTCTTTATGTATCGAACGAGAGTTTTAAAACCCTAGGTATGCAAATGACATTAGGCTTGAAGAAGAGCTTGTATGGCTTTGCAAGAGGAGAGCAATACCCTCGTTACTTAGATCTATCCATGATTCAGCTGAGGCGAATATTTTCTAGAGACAGCATGCAAATGGGCGGTAGGTTTTATGGTGGTTGGTGGCAGTTCATGCCCAAGAAATATCGCATCCACATTACCATTAATTTCCAGGCAACTATCGAGGTTGATTATTCAGGCTTGCATCCGCTCATGATGTATCACCTAGAGGGGTTAACGCCGCCAGATGGTGATATGTACGATATTGGAATTTGGAAGACGGCCAAGGAGCGTGAGCAAAAACGTCCTATCGTAAAGGAGTTCTTTAACGCAATAGTCAATGATGAATATGGTCAATACAGAATGACTAAAAAGAGTAAAGACATATTGGGTTTATCGAATACCCAGCTTCGAGCCAAAATTGCGGAAACCCACCCAAAAATTGCTCATCGCTTTAACAGTGGCTATGGACTGACTTTGCAGTACGAAGACTCCAAGATAGCCGAGAGGGTCATGCTGCTATTGCTTAAAGAAGATGTCACTTGTCTGCCAGTGCATGACAGCTTTATTGTTCAGCATTCTGATCGGGCCAAGTTGATCGCAGCTATGAATTTGGCCTATAAGGAACGGTTCGGCGTCGAAATTTCCCATAAGGCAGCTTTTCTATACGAGGTCGATGAATCGCAGCAGCCAATTCATGAGCGTGAGTTTGCATTTCCTACCGTTGCTCATAAGCCAGGTGATGAGTTTGTTCACTTAGATCGGGATGCTCTGTTCACTATGCACCAAGAATCAATCCACTATCAGTACTGTCGTTCATGGCGTCCAAAACGTCAAAATTTACCCATTTCCGTCAAATTGTCCTCGAGGGGGTAGGTTATCGGGTATCTATTACTGTAACCAATTCTATAAAATATTGAAAAAATACCAATTAAAACAATAAGTTATATTCATTTTGTAGAATTTAAAATTTACGTAATCTCGCTGTACCGATCAATTTTTTCTAGTATGGCTGGGTGAGATGGATGTGTATATCGACTGAGCATAGCCACCGTTTTATGCCCGCTGATATGGGATAACTCAATTACATTTAATCCTGCGTCAGATAGGCGGCTCAGTGCCTCATGGCGAAGATCGTGAAAACGCAGCCCCTTAAATGGGTTGTCCCCAGCCGATAACCAGGCGGCCTCAGCATTAGCTCTAGATTTTTCAAATTGATTTCTGAGTACATTCATACTCATTGGAAATACCGCATTTGTACCCATTGCTTGGACAGTTTCCAAGACGGCCATGGCCCGTTGACTAAGCGGTACCTTGCGTGGTTCCCCGTTCTTGGTTGTGTGCAGATAGGCTCTGCGATTTACAAGATCAACATCACCCCAATGTAAGCCCATCATCTCGCCCCGTCTCATGCCTGTAGCAATAGCAAATTCAATGATGGAGCGTAAAAGCCCGAAGCCCAATTTTTCGCAACTGGCCAGCAGTTGAATTTCAACTGGCTCAATCACTCGTTTGCTCCTGCCTGGACGCGGCGGCATACGTTTAATACCTTTGATCGGATTGGGCAGCTTTAAATCCCACTCATCATTGAGCATCTGAAAGAGCTTAGAGAGGGTATTGAAGTAGTGGTTAATGGTATCGCCTGCACGGCATAAGCCGAGTAAGTCATCTCGCAACTCTAGAACCGCTGACTTATCGACCTGCTCAACATTCAAATGACCCCAGCGTTTAATGAGGATCTGCAGTCGGTAGGTTTCAGAGCGTGCAATCTTCTTGTGAATCGTGTGCGTATCTCGGTAGCAAACTGCGGCTTCTTCAAAGGTAACTAGGCTGCGTTTCTGGGCGGGCTGCTCAAATAACCCTAAATTCACCATGGCCTGGGTTTCCTTTACCCACGCCACCGCCTCTAAAC
>TBL_comb47_HYPODRAFT_10006104_pt1 | contig 13123 bp, 13 predicted proteins | sample TroBogypolimnion_40_FD_10682 | JGI IMG/M metagenome (IMG submission 10682)
TCGTCCACAGTTGGATAAATTGTTCCATTAAGACATAACCATTTTGAATTAGGTGGTCCAAAATTAATTTTTAACGTATTACCATCCTGGACACTGATTGATCCAGAATAATAAATTGTTGTATCATGTTTTTCTCCTGTGTAAAATACCGTAAAAGCTTTGGTTGTAAAAGTATACCTACCTGCAAACCGATTGTATGTATTTTTTTTACATGAAAAAATCATTAAAAGAAATACAAGAAAGATTAGTAGAGATAATTTTGATTTCATTTTTGTTATTTATAATGGCACCCAACGCTCCGCCCGCAGCCGCTGTGCGGGTTTTGCCTGGTTTATGTTTTCTTGTTGTTACTCACTTTGCCGATCTGACTGATGTTTGCTTACGTTACCACCCCGCATTGCAGGCTGCGGGCTTGTTAGGCACTGTAAAATATTCTTTTTCTTTATATTAATAATTCAATTTAAAATAGTGTAATGAATCTATGGGGTTTTGCAATAGGAAACTAATATTTTGTTTTAACCCCAACTTGGTGGCGGATTTTTACCCATGCTTCTTATTTTATCAGCAAGGGCATATCGTTTTTTTATATCATTGTCAATAGCAGCCATCGAATTATTATAATTAATGGCTCCAGTTAATTCAGATGCGTATTCCAAACAAGCAAGAATATCGTCTATTTTGATCTCAGAATGAATTTTCTGCATTTCATCTATAGTTTTGCCTTCAGACAATTCTTTTAGAATTCTCCTAACACTAATTTTTGTTCCTTTAATCAATACCGTACCGAACATGGCATTATTGGGGCTGGGTTCAAGTCTTTCTCTGAAGTTCATTTTTCCTAAATATTTTATAGTGCCTAACGTTCCGCTGGCAGGCGCCGGGCGGATTTTACTTGATTTTAAGTTTTCTTTTTGTTACTCATTTTGTAGATCTGGACACTGTTTGCTTTCCACCAATTTCCGCCTGGTGCTTGCCAGCTTGTTATGTGTTGTGGCGCTTTTCTTTTTTCTTTAATATTAAAATTGAAAGAATAGTATTTCAAAATACTTTGCTCAGAATCGCTAAACAGAAACTTTATAAAATTTAATTTTATAAAAGAATAAATGCATTTGTTACGAAACTAATTTCCTTCAATATCTTTGAATGCTGCCTCATGGCTTGATAGAATTCTTTCAATTTTAGGAGATTTGTTTCTTTTCTTTTCAATTAGAGTTCAATTTTGTTTCTAAAAACAATTTATTTCTTTTTTTGCGCCATGACACATAACGCTCCGCCGCCAGCCGCAGTGCGGGCATTACTTGTTGTTTCTTTTCTTTTCCACGGGTGCTGGCCTATCCGGTGCGAGCAGGCTTACCTGATTTGCCCGCATTGTCGGCTGACGGCTCGTTGGCGGTAGTGCTTCATGTAACCATTGTTATTAGTTAGACTTTAATATAACTATTTTTTTAGTTAATGTCGCAGATCTCTAATCATATAGTCCTGAATTTTGAATTTGTTTATCTCTGAAATCCCTAAGTCGCTCCCTCACCGAATTTTTTAATCCGTGGTTAAGTGTCGCCATGTCAGAATATCCAGCAGTATTTGCCATATTCGTTATTGTGTCAATTTGCACATTAAAGTCGTGCTCTGCATTATTTATAACATCATTAAGAGTCCGTTCAAATTCCACAATTCTCTGTTGTTTTGTCGCAGCATTGGAAACACGAACTTCTTTGCCATTAAAATAAACATTGCAGTAGTCGTTAAATGTTTTAATATAGTCCATATTTTTTATTTTTAAAAAGAGTCATTTTTAATTTCAGCCCTGATTTTTTTTGAGATCATATATAATTCAAGCGTACATGGATAAATTTTTCCAGAACAGGATAATTTATCAAGTTCCAAATAAACATTTTTCGAAACCCAATTCATAACCCAATCATATTCGAATTCACCATATTTGCTGTTGTATTGAATTTCTTGACGACCAAATAGTTCCTGTAGTTCATTTTGTATTTTTATCTCGTCACTATCAATGTTTATAAATTCAATGGATATTGTATAAAGCTTGCCTTTGTAAAATCCTAAAGTTATTTTCCCAATGATAACTCCAAAAACACTAAATATATCCGTGTCACTATATTTGTAATAATCGACTTTGTCAGAACCGGTCATTTCATACGTTAATTTTGACTTATATACCTCATAGGACGATTCTAACTTGAATTTGTTAAAACCCATTTTTTTGTCTAAATTGTCAAGGTCTTGAGATTTGGTCCCTATATGAATCATCGAAATTAAAATTAAAATAGCGATCTTTTTCATTATCTTTTTTAACTAAAAATCGTTATGTTTAGAAGTCATTGCATTACCGCCAACGCCTGGCCTTAAGTTTGCATTCCTCTAAATTGATAAACTGTATTAACTTTCTGATAAGGAAGCGGGTGACCTTGAACGCCCCGTAGAAAGTTTGTTCTCGTGCCGGCATTAGTCCCGCTTCCCTTATCAGTCTTGCAAGAACTTTTTGGAATGATAGGCATGAGGGCCTATTTAAGGCGATAGTCCCGCAAGATTTTTGTTTCACTGTTAAAATCAAAGTTATGAAGAATTATTCAAATTCTATCGGAATTGACATTTCAAAATATTATTTTGATGCTGTCCTATATCATTCCGGTGAGCATGCACGCTTTGACAATGATCAGAAAGGATACGCTGGTTTTATCAAATGGCTTTTGAAGCATGGTTGTAACACAGGTAATGTATTGATCTGTTTTGAGAATACTGGCTATTTTTCAATGCAGATCTCCTTTTTCCTCTTTGAAAATGGATATGACTATGTTCAGGAGCATCCTTTACAGATCAAACGATCTATAGGCTTTAGACGAGGCAAGAGCGATAAAACAGATGCAATGGATATAGCCAGGTATGGATGGTTGAATCGGGAAAGCATCAGGTTATCAAAACCTCCGTCGCGGCTACTTCTGAAACTACAGCAAATCAAATCAGCGCGTGAGTTATTGGTCAGGCAAACGGTTGCAATAAAGAATCAGATTCAAGGATTTAATGTTGTAGGATGTAAGGATGTATCAAAGGTTGCATGTAAAGCGTTAAAGAGCGTGCTGGGGACACTTGAGAAACAAATTGCCAAACTAGAAGCTGAAGTTGAAGATCTCATCAGCCAGGATGAGCAATTGTCGAAAACATTTGAACTTTGTCGAAGTGTGAAAGGCGTTGGATTCGTTCTTAGCTTAGAATTGATCCTTCATACCCAGAATTTCACATGTTTTGATGGATGGCGAAAATTCGCAGCCTACTGCGGTACGGTGCCTTATCCCTATCAATCGGGGACAAGCGTCAAGGGCAAGTCCAGGGTTCATCCTGCAAGCGATAAACGCATGAAGAGCCTGTTGACCATGGCCTCGATATCTGCTCTTCGGGTGGATCCGGAACTAAAGTTGTATTACAAGAGAAGGGTGGATGAAGGGAAACCCAAGATGAGTGTGATAAATAATGATTGGTTTCGTCTCACGAAGGACTACATTGTTGAATTACTTGAACCATCAAATTATCCATCCTATTTAGGAATGGCATTAATCTCCCAAAAGTTAAAGGGGTTTGTCGAAGAGAATTACTCTATTAACAAACCAAACTTTGAGAAAGTAATAGATCATTTACCAGCAAATCCATATTTCTATTATAGACGTGCAAATGCAGAATTGAAGCAAATGCATTATTATAGTGCAATTATTGATTATAAAATAGGTATTAAGCTTAATCCTAAAAACCCATATTTTCTTAAAGGATTAGGATATGTATGCCAAGTAGTTAAAGACTACGAAACGGCAATATCCTCATATAATCAAAGTGTTGAAATAGACCCCGAAGATTCAACAATATTATGCAATTTAGGTTATTGTTATATGGATATAAATGACTTTTCAAATGCAATTAATTTATTCCTGAGAAGTCTTCAAATTGAACCCAATAAAATGTCTTCTATTATTGGTGCAACTTTAGGATTTTATTTTCAATTTGACAAATTGAAATCTAAAGCATATCTTGAACTTGCAAAAGAACAAAAAATACATTTAAAAGATGGCTTTGCTGGGTTTGAAAAATATAAAGAAGAGCATTGGTCAAATTTATTTGTGGAATATAATTCAACATTAATAAAAATGTTTGAGGAGTTCATGTAAGGTAATTCTTTCCATTCCTCTACGGACAAACCATCCTGCATTCATTGAAGGTGTAATTATCCAATCATCTTGGATGTTGAAGCATGAATTTTCTCTGTACATTTTTGATTCACTGTCATTCTTTAACAGGATAAGCCTCCAAGCATAGTCTGCAATTTTCTGGACAGGCAAAATCCGATACCATCTTATATCAGTTTGAATGATCTGTAATTTAGCCGGGTTTCAATACTTTTTGTCATGTTACTTTGATTATTTTTTTGACCGAAGTCATGTGACTATATATTAACCGAATTGGGTCATAAAAGGTCATTTTAGCAAAAAATCTTAAAAATCATCGTTCAAGGAGAAACAACAGAATTAGTATCTTTATAAACCCAATAATCAACCCTTAGAAATCAATTATGAAAGACGAAAACAATTGGTACGAAGCACGGTTAGACAAAATCTTCACCAACGGCGCTCTTTGGGATCACCGAACATTCAGGACAATCCTTGACCCATTCTCAAGTGAGTGGAGTGAAACAGATTTCGATAAAAAGTTGGAAATACTTGAAAGGGTTGTTGCTTCTGGAGAGAAATTATCAGTTCTTATCAGAGATTATAAACGCAGGTACGATGAGCAAGACCGCAGAGACATTACATTGGCTGTTGAGGATGCCCTGGTTATGATATTGCAGTATCGTTTGGCGAAAAAAGGTTAACTCCAAGTAGGTCGGATGCCCGGATAGGTAATGATCCCAAGATTGTCAAGCTGGAACTTGTGTCCTGCGTATTTGCCTGCTTTGAGTGATCGGATAAGAACTGCAATAAGTTTTATGTATGATCGTCATCTTAGGTCGTCTTCTTCACATTCTTCTTTTTCATTTATTTTTTTGATTTTCTTTAACCTATGAGGTTTCACGACAATTTTATATGTCGCAGGTTTTGCTTCAAGTTCTCTTAGCAGTTTATGTAAAGTAGGATTTTCTAAACTAAACAGTGGGGTCTCAATGATTATTGACAAATCCTCATGATTTCCGCTTTCGCTCCTTAATCTACACTGTAATAAATTATCGTTTTCAAAGAGCAGGATTATAACAAAATCTTCGTCAAATAATATTTCATATTCATTAAAACGATAAACATGCACTGGTTCATTTTCATTAATTCCCTCCGAAAGCTCATAAGTAGCACCAGCATCAATTAAGAAATTGTGAATTAGAGCAAGTTCTGTTTTAGTCATACAACTGTTATTTCTGTAAAGTAATATTTTTGATGTTAAGAAACTGCTGCAATTTTCAGTAGTTTTCTTTTTCTTATTATCGCAGTTATCTTCGTTCTGAGCGATTTATCGTAATCTTCAAGAAAATGAAGCATTTCTTCAATCGTAGTAAATGTTTCACGATTTCTATCGTACTGATTTGATGAGTATTCTTGATAACATAAAATGCTCATTTCAATTTTTTCTTTTTTAAAATAAAAATCACATTGCACTTCGTCATTGTTGTGATAAGAAACGTGCAGAAAGCATTCAAAGCAGCGATTGAAATATAATGCTGAAAAGATTTCGTGTAAATCTGCTTTGAATGCGATGATGTTTGCTTCGTTCATTTTTTATATTCTATTTCTTCTTTTATTACAAAATAAATAAAAAGTTGTTGCAATATGCAAAATATATGATAGAAAAGACACTGAAGTAAAATTGAAGTGATATGTTATGAGATGCTTCAATGCAAAGTTGCATTTGAAAATATCACAATCCCAAGACAAAAGGAAATAAGGAAGGAAAAAATGAATGACCTCGCAGCAAGCGGAGGGGTATCACGGGAATTATTTCTATTCGCTGCAAGCAGCGGAGAATTAAACCCAAAAGAGATTAACCTTTTACCCTCTTGATTTCTTCCAATTCAATTTTCTGATCCAGTTGACTGACTCCGGTTTCGCAGTAATCCCTAAGCATGGTCAGGTGCCGTCCCCAGTGATAATTGCAAGTAGCAAAGAATTCTGTCTGCTCCTTCCAATTGCTGTGTTTGAAGTTCAGTTTGACAAGATCATCATGAATGGACAGCACGAAGATCACATGGGTTCCGATCCACTGGGGATCAGATTCGATGCATTCCCACTCTAACCTCTGATTGGGTTGAAGATCAATGATCTTCATCTTGTTATTGACGAGACCTTGGTACCGGAATTCATTGATAAATCCCAGTTCTGGTTTTAATGTACAATCATCCAACCACCATTTTGAGATGCCTTCTTGAGTTGTGATAGCTTTAAATACAGCTTCTGGCGTCGATTTTATGAGTATCCGATGAAAAATGGTTTCCATAAATGGACAATTTAAATATTATGGCATAATCAATTTTCCAAATAGAACGAGCCAAAATACATACCCCGTCACCCCCCCAACAAATCCAGCAGCCATGAATGTAAGTCGCTGTTTTATTGGTATAAATTTAAAAATCAATACCGCAAGAATAACTATACCTATAGCAGCCGTGACTGTCGAAATTGACCAGACTGGTAAATGGAAATACCGTGCAAGACCAAATTCATCGCTATGCCCGCTATGTTTACCAAGGATAAGGAACATTGAAAGACCTACAAAGAAATTTGCAGTTTGTCTCAACCAAAAAAGGGTAATAAATACTACAAACCATAAGCCATGGGATAATCGATCAGCAGAAAAGTAGCGTTTACGTAAGAGAATTAAAAGAATTAATCCAATGGTTCCAGTAAGCATAGTTTGTAATGATCCGCCAGCCAAAACCCAAATCCCAGTTTTCTCATGTAAAACAAGGATTTTTTCATATTTTCCCTTATCAGGAAATGGCTGGTTTAATCGGATTTGAGATGGATATTTCTGCCAGATTGATTTAATGAATAACTCATCTTTTTGATTATCACGAATGCCTGTTGATGCATAATGAATTTTCGCCTCATACCCGAAACATCTTGCCATGATATAATGACCAGATTCATGTGAGACAGTTCCAATGACTGTAAAGGCAATGAAACTAATTGTCAATAGAAAGAATAACCTAAAATCAAAGAAAACGGGTAACAGCTTCTTGAAAATATTACAACCTTTCATGGCTATATGGTTCATTTCCTCTGATGAGATCATTTAGGTCAATTATTTTTTCAAATCAGTTTTTTAAGGCACAACTTGAATTTTTTCGGCTTTCTGCAATAATTCTTTCCATTTGACTTCATCTATAATCGGCGCATAAAATTGCGATTCATCTACTTTTGCCCAATCCTCTGGCATAATGTTCTCTATCATGTCATGAGGAATAGTTATAAGTTGATCTTCAGAAACACTAAGAGCCAACAAATCTGCTTTCACAATGAATCTGTTGGGCTCCTCATTGTTGTATAAGGTCAATGTCTTTGTCTCTCCTTTTTTATTTTCAACACTAAATAGTGCAGTATTACGAGCATTGATATCTAAATACTGACTTACTCGAATCAATGCTTGTAATCTTTCTATAAATTCTTTCAAATCCTTTATTGAAAGCAATTGTTTGGAAATTCGTTCACCTATTATAAAAGTCCTATTTGGGCAAAAAATTTCATATTGTTTACCTTCTTTCAGTAATATACGCAATGCATCATATTCATCTTCAACATTTTTTCTAAGATATTCGTCAGATAAAACGCTACAAATGTTCGAGATTTCGCCATCGAAATATTCATGAAATAGTTTTCCCCCAGTCATCTCGTGTATGATCTGTATTGTGTTTCTAAACAGAAGATGGTCATAAAAAGAGGCTAACCATGTCAGCCTGATTTCATATCCGTATTTTTCAAGTGATATTTCTACTTCTCGGATACCACGTTGTGATGTGTAAATTTTAGCCGTAGGTTTTTCATTTTTTACGACAATTTGATGTCCTTTCTTTGCTAATGATTTGCAAACATCCAAAACTTCTATTCTCTCTTTGGTTATGATTTTCGCTACAACACTCATTTGGGGCGTATGATATTTATTAGAAAGCAGATAGAATCTATAAATGATAGAAAATTTGTTACTTCACTGGAGAAGCCAATCAAGTTCTCAACCTTCGCCAATTTTTTTGACAGTCTTACCTTCCAGAATATCAAAGAGGTAGGATGGCGTGGTTTCTCGGGTCCAAACTGGTCAAAATAAGCGATTTTTACAGTCATTAATACTTTCGCACAAAAAACATTTGAGTTAACATATATTCTTGACTATTATTTTATCATAAATTTACCTTTTTATTTTTTAAAGAACCTATAATTTGGTTTGTTAAATGAGATTCAATAAGTGGGAACTTCTCTATAAAAATGCGGAATTGCTTTGGGAACATTTAGGCGATTCCTCTGAGTTGCAAAGGCGAAGGCAGATGTTTCATAAGAAGTTAGAATTAAATTGCCGTGAGTATCCTGCTTGTAAAGAAACATCTGAGTATTTAGATGTTTTAGCATTTATAGTAAAAAACTGGTGTGAATTGTTCGACAATTTCGAAACCGCTGGGCAGAATTATATATTCCCAAACGGATATGCAACATTATTCTTCGTGAAATTAATGTGGGCCAACGAGAGTGTTTTTTTAAGAGGCCAGTACGACAGTCGTTGGCAATTGAAATCATCATTAGCGAGGTCTAATATTGAATTTAAGGAGTTTATGAGCAAAGGCGTACTTTTCTTGAAAAAGTTAATGCAGTTGGATTTAATGAAGGAGGCATACCCAAGCGGAGTTTCAGAAACGGACATCAATGCTATCCTTCAGCACTATGGATTCCCTACAAACATCATCGATTTCACTTTTTCACATGAAATAGCCCTTTTTTTCGCTGAGGGTGGTTGTGACATTAATTTGGAGAATATAGACAAACCTACCTTTGGCGTCATCTATGCACTCCCTACGAGAATTATACCTGCGGACTCCCTTGTTGTGACGCTTCCACCTGAGATCATGCGGCCAACTCTTCAAAGGGGGGTGTTTATACCGTATGAGAAAATTTATCAATATGAACATATTGATTTGCTTAAGTTCCCTTATAGACATGAAGAAATACCTGAATGGAGAGGTATCGGTGATATAATGTTTGGACATCCAGTTGGTATTGGTAATTATATAATGCCCGTTTCAGATCCCATTGAAGCAATAGCAAAGACTTGTCGATAAATAAAGATAGCCCATGACACTCATAGATTTGCCTCCAGGGGCATGGTTAATGGAAGTAATAAGGGATTGCGAACATGATCTTCCTAATGGAAAACGTTCTTATGATATGAATCTATTGGTTGTGAAATGCAAAAGTTCCCCACAATGTGTTCCTCTGGTCCTTGAGATACTCGCTTTAGAAATCGAAAGATTAATAGGCGGAAAATCTATCGGTAATTTAGGTGTTGTGTTTACTGGATTAGCACAATCATTCGCTATGACAGCGGGAGCAATTTTTACCGCATTCTGTCTTTCAGAAGGGTTCGAACATAGATGTGTTCCTAAAGAAATAGAATCCGTTGTTATGAGGCACTTGGTTTTAATTGAGTGTACTTTTGAATTTGAAAAGAAGACAGGTTACTCACCAAAGGAATCGCGTTAATTCACTGGATGGATATTGTCATCCTCCTATTTGTATGCGAAGAAGGGAGGCCAAGAATAATACAATTTATATCTTCCAAGACAATCATACCTGGAATCCAAAACTGAAAGGTGCAGGAAATTTCCTATTTGATGTAAGGCTGGTTTTTTACAAAAGATGTGTTCTCGAAATCAAGAACGGAACTGGATGATATTTTCAGGTCCGTACTAATAAGTTGTCACTCTGAAAAAACTGAAGCCCAAATTCAATGGGGTGGGTTTTGGTCTAAGATCAAATCAAAGACAAGAATTACTATTATGGAAGGACAATCATTCGCCTGAACCAAGATGGTGATGCTTGGTGATAATTCGGGGCGTTTGAATAATACTCAAACATAAGAGGTCCGTCTATAAGCAGACTTCGGATAAGAAGTCAACAAAATCGTTTACCGTTTCTTTTACCTTGGCATAATTTGACGATTTCTTGTTTGTGCATTGCTCAAGGTATAATCTTCTGTTGATTTCGAGCATGATGGACTGTACGTTGTCATTTTTATTGGAGTATTTCATTGGAACGATTGAACCTGCATAAGGAGTATTAATGCCAATTGTTAAATTCCTCTTATTGAAAAATTGTATTGCTGCCTCAATCAGTTCCTTGGATGTGTGAAATGGATCAGTACCAATATTGTAATCTGGTCGGTCGTCGTCTTGAATAAGATCTCTCTTACAAGGAACATTTGGAAACGAATGACAATCAATGATTAAAACCTTGCCAAATTTCTTTAACTGATCTTCTCCCTCCTCAGTTAGCCTTTGATGGTGCGGTATGTAAAAGTTGTCGATGATTTTGGTTCTGAGTTCTGGCGTTACTTCTCTTAGAATGGTGCCGTCATCGCGTTTTTCATACAGCACACCCATTCCTACCGTTGACAGTAATTCGGCAGAATCGTCTGAGAATCTTTCAACATCGCAGAACAACCTTGAAAAACCAGCAATTATTTTGATGGCATCCTTGTGTTCGAATAAATCATCTGTATACCAGTCGGTGAGCAGAAGTTGTTCTTCTTTTAACTGGTTTTCATTTACCGTATAACCATCTTGGAAGGGAATATTGGTAGATGAATGTGGGATGTGAAGGATTACTTTTTTATTCATTTTCTTCCAATATGGTTCTATCTAGCCAATTCCATTTGCTTGATAATTTTTACCGTCTCTACACTTACGGTGCAAACTCTTTGTAAAAGATCTATCACATGTTCTTTATAATCTGCAAACCGGTAAGTATTGAATTGTTCGGCAATGGTAGGATCGGATGGCTTTTTCTCTTTGTACTGATCAAGCACCCACTCGATGGCAGTGCGGTTGCCGAGTTTGTATTCCCATGCTTCCTTTGGAACGCCTCTTAAAAGAGTAAGTTCATCGATTTCGATTATTCCGGCTGTTTTATCGGCTTTCAGCTTGACCTTCACTTTAGGCTTACGTGCAAATATCTCCTCGGGTTCTTCCACTTTGCTGAACATCTCCTTTTGCCGTTTTGCTTCTGCCTTTACTTCATAATCATGCCGCTCCAATGGCCAGGGAGATACTATTTCGTAGTTGATATGCAGATACATTAATTGCTTCCCCCATGCTGCCCATTTCCAGAAATCTTCATAAAACGGCAATCGTGGAAACTCACGTTTTAAGTTTAACTCATATTTTTTGCGATAAGCAGGGTTGTGCAGGACAGCATAGGTGTAATGAAATATTTCTTCTTTGGTTATGACACTATCCTTATAGTAATCAACAAATTGCTGCAACCCCAAATCTGAAATGTTATCATTACGATTACCTGTTTGATCATATCGAAATAATGACAGATACTGACAATCGCCCGTAAAATGCAAATCAACAAGCAAATTAGATGATAGATAATAAACATCTTTCCCATTTACATTTAAGCAGATTAATAAATTAGATTTGTCTAAATCTCTCCCAAATGTATTATAATGATTTTGAGTCAGTCGATGATTAAATATCTTCTCTTGATAATGATACTTTTTAATAAAAGGCCTGAATAACACTTTCTTTAAATAGGTGTTTGAGAAATTACCTTTAAGTTTTCTAGAAAAATAGTTTTCAAGACTCGAACTCCATTTTATTCGTGCTGATAACTCTTTTTCATTATTATCTATCAATAAATTATACACTTTTATAAAATATTTCATCTTACTACTCAAACTATTTCTATCAAAATCATATACCCATTCATCTCTATTTGTATTCACACCTAATGAATAATGCTCAAATAAACAATTTGTCTCATTTACTAGTGGAATCAAAACCTCAAAATCATTCTCCGATTTATTAATCCAGTTATTTTTCTTATCAGGATTTATAGTTTCGAAATGAATTTTTTCAATAGAATTATTTTTGAGCCAATCAAATTTTTCAATCCGGGTTGCCCTTATATTACATGGATGAATATAGTTGATTTGGCAAGGGATTTTTTCGATGATTTGCCTTTTTATTAGAAACATCACGGCAATTCCAACTGCAGCAGACACACCAAAAATTGTATGTTCTTCATTCAACCAAATACCATCTTTACCACTTAATTCTCGGATGTTCCCACCTAGATCAATAACATAAGCAAAATCGAATTCATCTTTTACTATTTTTCGAAATCCATCAAACGCTTTATTATTGATAAATGAATTATTTGTAATGAAACATAGGACGCCATTCTTATCAATTCGGTCACTTGCCCAACGGTAAAATCGAGTGTACATATCATACAAATTGGCTTTATTCGTGGCAGTGCTATATTTCACATATGTTTCTTTAATCCTTTTATCTATAAATTGATATTCTCTATTTTTATTAAAATCATTATAATTAGCTTGGTTTGCATTATAGGGCGGATTTCCGATTATCACTGAGATCTTCTTGCTGTTCTGCCGTTTGATGCGTTCGGTGTTTTCGGAAGTCACGCCAAACATTGAATGCTGCTTTCCTTCATAGGCCAGTGCATCCGTATTATCCAGCGTATCCACAAAACAGAGATTAGGAAACTCAGCATAATATTGCATCTTCTGTTTAAAGGTATACTCGATATTCAGATTGGCAATATAATAAGGTAATATAGCCACTTCATTGGCATGGATCTCATTTTTGAATTTGTAATCCAGGTTTTCTTTGGGAATGGCATTTTCGATGATTTCGCAAATAAACGTTCCTGTTCCTGTAGCAGGGTCAAGGATTTCCACATTCTTATCAGCAAGGGTCTTCCCGAAATATTTATACAACAGATAATTTGTGCTTTGCACCATGAATTGCACAATTTCGTTGGGAGTGTAGATAACCCCTAACCGGTCGGCTGCTTTAGGGTTATATACTTTGTAGAAATTCTCATACAGTACTTTCAGAAAC
>TBL_comb47_HYPODRAFT_10006105_pt1 | contig 13122 bp, 7 predicted proteins | sample TroBogypolimnion_40_FD_10682 | JGI IMG/M metagenome (IMG submission 10682)
AGGGGGGGGCGGCGCAAATCAATGCGCCGTCCCTACCTCTATCGCCACGCCACGCCACGCCACGCCACGCCACGCCACGCCACGCCACGCCACGCCACGCCACGCCACGCCACGCCACGCCACGCCACGCCACGCCACTCAACTACTTCTTCAACACATCGCTGGCTTCGACGCCCTTGCTGTTGGAGCGGCGCTTGGACTCCCAGTTTTGGATCTGCGATTTCTGCACGGCCTTGTTGGACTCGTCGATGTTCTTGAGGTACTCGCCCTTTTCCAACACCTGGCGCTTGGGGGAGGGAGTGGTGCTGGGTTTGGCTGCCGGGGCATTGCCAAAGCTCTGGGAAGGCTGCGGCGGGTTGCGCGACCCGAGTGCCAGGGTGCCGCGATGGAAGGCATAGCGGTTGTCGCCCTGCCTGACGATGACGGTGGAGGTGCCCTGGATGCCGCCGACTTCAAAGACACCGCGCGGATCGGTGGTGCCACTTTGCACTTCCGGACTCGAACTGCCGAGGGCCTTGACCTCGGCATCGGCGAGCGCCTTGCCGGTGGCCGCATCGGTGACGGTGGCGCGCACGCTGCCCTCGGGGTTTTCCTTCACCTCGAGCTTGAGCGGGGAGATGAGCACCAGGCCGCTGGTGAAAAGGTTGTCGCCGCGCACGATGGCAAGATACGCGCCTTCCTCCTTGACCGGCAAATGGAGCACCTTTTGCTTCACCACATAGTCGGTGCCTTCGCCCAAAGTGAATGCCTCCCCGGCTTGCGGCGCGATGCCGGCGAGGTCCACCCGTGTGATGTTGCTGAGGCTTTTCTCCCGCAGGTAGAGTTTCAGCAAATCGACCTTATATAACTGCACCGCACCTTCCTTGATGTTGCGGTAGTCGAGTGTTAGCTTCACCTCGTCGCCGGGTTTGAAAATCGTCACCTCCGGCAGACTCACACGTTTCTCCTCGAACAACGCGATCGCCTGGGCCGCGTCCTCATACACGCCCTTGACTTTCTGATACCATGCGATGGCCTCCGCCGGTTTGCCCTGGGCGTGATAGACCTGGGCCGTCACATAGCGCGCGTAGTCGCGATCCTTGCCCTCGCCGTTGGCCACCGGCGCGGCGGCGGCCAGCGCCTTGTCGAAAGCACCCTGCCAGAAGTAGCCCAGCGCCGCCATGTACTTGAAGCTGTCGGCAAACGGGCCGCCGCTGTGGCGTTCGGCCCCAGCGGTGGCCGCGCGAACCATCCCCGGATAATCCTTGAGCGTGAAGAAAACATTGACCAGGCTGAAGGCGGCATCGTCCGCCTGCGCATCTGTCGGATAGAGCGTGACGAAGCGCTCTAGCAAATCGCGACTGCGGGTCAACAGGGCGTTCGTCTCCAGCTTCTTTTGGCCGCGGCGCACCGGCAGCAAGTACGCACCCGGTGCCTTGGTGCTGAGGCTTTGGGCCAGGCCGCTGAGCGAACCGATGACATCCTGGCTGTCCGGATACTGCTGCCACAGCCGCTCTTGGAGATCCACGCCGCCGGCAAAGTCGCCCGCATCCTCGAGCGCCACACTCAGCCCCGAGTCTGCCAGAAACGCGCCGTCCAGCGCGGCGCGGAAGACCGTTGCCGCCCGCTCGAATTCATTGAGGCGCCGATAGGCTTCGCCCACCCGCAACAGTTTCTCGAACGGAATGACCAGCCGCGGGTGCCGTTCGGTTAGAAGCTCGAACGCGCCAATCATCGCCCGCGCGTCAGCGTTATCCTGCTCGGTTAGAATCCACAGCCGCATGCGGGCGGTGTCGCGCTCCTCGTCCTGGGTGAGCTTGCCGCCGAGCAGCGCGTCGAGATGAGTCAGGCATTCCGCGCCCTTGTGTTCGTCGAACAGCAGGCGAGCCGCTTCCAGATGCTCGGCGCGGTTCAAGACATAGGCTTCGGTGGCGGGCTGGCCGGGCGGCAGGATGGTTAGAGTGTTGGCAGTGCCGCGGCGGCAGCGCGCCGGATCATAAGGGTCCGCCAGCACGGCCGCCCGTGCGGTCCAGATCCCCGGCGTGAGCGCGATGACATCATAACTGACATTGCCGATCGTGCCGGGGCCATAGCGCAGGCGCAGCCGGTTGCCATGCCGCTCGACGCCTTGGGCGTCGCTTTGCAGACTGCCTTCCACAAACAAACAGCCGGCCGGAATCTCCTCCTCGATTTGCAGGAAGTTGCCGTGCGACTTCCAGGTCGGGTCCGGGTGATTGGCAATCTTCACCACCACCCGCAGCAACTGACCGTAGGCCGCTTGCGTCACCGGCGAGGTGCTCGCCGCGCCGAGCTTGGTCTCGCCTAACATATAACTGGCGTGCAGATAGGTGCGACTGGCGATGTTCGGGTACTCCCAGGTTTTGGGATCGTCGGGCGGCGTTTCCTTAACCACAGCGGCGATGACAACCGCCGGCGCGGCGCCTTTCACCCGCACGGTGAGCTTGCCGTCGGCCGGCAGCGGCAGGATGTCGCCGGGGCGCGCCGTGATGACCTTGCCATTGGATAGAACCTCCAGCGTGTCGCTGGCGGCCGCGCGGGGAAGTGACTTCGCATACTCGGCGAGGGCCTGCATCACCTGACCGCGACAGCGCGTGGTGCCGCCGGGCGCGCTGGCCTGGGATGTTAGAAGCCAGTTGACGATGGCGCGGGCTTCCGGCGCGGCGGGATTGAGTTTGGCAGCGCACCACAGGGCGGCGGCGGTCGCTTCCTCCGGCGCATTGAGCCCGGCCACTTCCTTGCTGCCCGGCCAGTACAACGTGTCGTCGCCGCTGGCGGTCTTGCCGGCCGTGCCGGTCTTGAGCACCAGCGCGAGCAAGGCCTTCGCCTCGTCGTCGCGGCCGGCATGGATGAACGCCGCGCACAGGCGCACCTGCGCCACGGGTGTCAGGGTTTCGCGAACCCGATAGAGCGGATTGAGCAGCGAAAAGTCCGCCTTGCCCGCCGCCGCCAGCGCCTGCAGCACCACCGCCTTGCGCTCGAAATCCGTCGCGCCGATGCCACCGTAGCGGCCCGCGACAAACGTCGCCGTGCGTTTCATCATCAGGTCGCTGACCACCACGCCGGCGGCCTTCGCCTCCAGCAAGGCGCGCCAGGTGAACGCGGTTGTTAGCAGCCCCGGTGAGATCTCGATGTTCTCCCACGCCCAGCCGCCGCTGCCGGCGTGCTCGGTTGCCGCGAGTTCCGCGGTTAGAGTCGCCAGCCGCGTTTGCAGCGCCGCCTTGCTCGCGGCGTCTGGTGCGTTGGTTAGGGCGGCCATGATTTGCAGCAGGGCACTGGCGGCATTTTGCGGCTCACTCGCGTCGATTGTCTTGCCATTGATGTCGAGTGCGGCACCCGGAAACGCAGCCACGTCCAACGCTTTGACCAGGCGGAAACCCGTGACGCCCTCGGCCAGCGGCAGCGCGAGCGTGTGCTCGCCCTGTGTGAACAGTCCGCCGCTCGGCACGATGACGGGCACGCTGAGGTCGCGTGTTGTTAGGTTGCCGCTCCACGTCGCGCCACCAACCGTGATGCGCACCTGGGTGGTGCCCTGTTGTTGCGGCGCCTTGAGGCCTTCGAGCCAGCGGACGCTGTGCTCGCCGGGTGCCAGGGTGCCGAGCGGCAGTTTGACTGGCGTGTCATCGAGCGTGCATTCGGCGGTTAGATCGGCGGTGGGTGTGGTGCCGCGATTGGCGATGCTGACAGGAATGCTGAAAGCCTGCCCTGGTGTTACGCATTCCGGCAGCAGAGCGTGAACAAGGAGTTTCACGTCCGAGGGAATGACCAGCGCGTCGGCCGCAATGAGAGAGGTGGCATCCACCGCCCAGGAGACGATGGCGAGGGCACCCTCGGATGGAGTTAGACCCCCAAACATTCTTCCCCCGGTGGGATCGGTGGCGAAATCATTGGATAGTCTAAGCGCGGCGCGGCCCGCTTCCGGCGCGTCAAAGCCCGAGCGCGCGCCTGCCGCGCTCGCCTTGCGCTCCTGCTCACCGTGGTCTTGATTCCAAGCGATGTCGGGCACGCCTTTGGTGTCGATTCTAACATCCACGCCGAGGGAGTCCTGTTTCATGGACTTGAGGCCGGGGTTGATGACGAAGACGCCATGCTTGGAGGCATTGTTGACTAGCAGGAACGAGTTGGAGCGCATGAACTTCCGGTTGTTGTCGAGCAGCAGGGTGTTGCCGCCGTTGAGGCCGAGTTCGGTCTGCTGGATGCCGCACAGCAGCGCCTGGTCGTTGTCAAACACCACGAAGGTGCCGTTGGTTAGTTTGCGCGAGGTGCCGGGGTGCGCGAAGGTGACACTGCTCTCGACGCTCAGACCGGTGGAGCGGGCGGGGATAACCACCCGGCCCAGCGGTTTGTACGGCTCGCCGTCTTTTAGAATCCAGGCGTGTGTGAACCTGACGCTCGCGGCGATCGGTTTGCCTGACAAATCAGTGGTCTCCACACTGTGTTCCGCGCCCCCCGCGCCAGGAGCCGTGAGCGTTACCTTCAAGCCGCTGCGCAATTCGAACGGGCGCGACGTGAGGTTCACCTGGCGTCCGTCCAATGCGGCGACGGTGACGCGGAAGTTGGGTGTGTAAGCGGCGGCCGTGGGAATTTCCAACGCATTGGCGCCGGCCTTCAAGGCGACCAACTGATGGCTGAAAAATTCCTGAGCGTGCACGGTGACCAGCGCATACGGATGGGCGCTGGCGGACTGCACCCGCAGCTTGAAGGGCTGGCCGGCGACGAGGTCGGTGGCGTCTGACAGCAAGCGCAGTTTTGAATCATCGTCGCCGCCGGCGGCGCGCAGGGTGGTTTCTGCGGTGATGTCGTGGCCCTGCTTGTCCTTGCCGGTTAGCTTCAGCACGTAAAGCCCCGCTTGCGGCAGCGTCACGGTTTGGTTAGCCTCGCCGCTGGCCGCGGTTTGCAGCGCGTGTTCGGCAAGCGGCGTGTCGGCCGGTGAGTTGGTTAGCCCGCTGATCCACGGCACGCCTTCCAACACGCGGCTGGCTTTGGCGGGCTCGCGACGGACGATGGTAAGCTTCAACGGAGTGGCGAAATCAACGCCGCGATAACTCACCGTCTTGATCTTGAAATCGAACGGTTCGCCGGCAAGCGCCACCTCCGGCAGCCTTTCAAACTGCGCGCTGAATTCGTTTTCGACGATGTTGAGTACCAGCGAGTGTCCGGCATCCGCCGCCGGCACATTGAGTGTTAGGGCGTATGCGCCCGGCTTCAGGGTAGTTGCCGGGAATTCATACGCCACCGTTCCCGCCGGATCAGTTAGGATATCTTTGGTCGTGCCATCCGGCAGCGTCAGGGTGCCTTTCTCGCCGGCGACCGGAAGGCCGTTGGACCAGTTGACGAGGAACTCGCCCTTGATGACGTCGCCGCGCAAGTATGCCTGCCGCTCGGGCTGGGTGGAGACGATGCGTCCGCGTGGCGAAGTGTCGGTTTCCCCGACGCTGAAGGTCGCCTGAAGGCTTTCCTTGTCATTGAACACGCGCACCTTGTAATCGCCATCGGCGGCCGAGGGCGGCAAGGTGAAGTCGCCGTGGCAAAGTCCCTGCGCATCCCAGATGACCGGGCCTTCATAAAGCAAACGGCCGTCGGGCAATTGCGCCCGCCACTTCCAGCCCTCGCTCGCCGCCGGGATTTGGAACGTGCCATCTTTGACGTCGCGGCGAATGGCATGCCAGCCGACCTGATCGCCGGGTGCGTAGCGACCGCAATCAAACAACACGCGCGACATTTTGGTCGGCACGGTGCTCAGGCCCAGGCCCTCGAGGGACAGGAAGCTGCCGGCCATGCCCTGCGGCGTGCTGACCAGCACGCGCACGCTGCTGGCATTCTCGATGCCCTCGGGCTTGGCGCGGAACACGCCGTCGGGTCCGGTTAGACCGGTGGCGATGATTTTTTCGCCGTCACTAACCAACACATTCGCGGCGGCCAACGGTTTTTTGTCGGCGCCATTCATGACATAAGCCAACACCTCGCGGCGCGCGCTTTCCACCAACACATCGATGTCGCTGCGCACCACCAGCGTGGTGGCCTGCCAGTCGTCGCCCTCCACCCGCACGATGCACGCGCCGGACTTGCCCGCTGCGAACTCGATCGGGATGTCCTGTTGGATCGAACGGAAGCGCGCGTAGTTGGCCACCGGCACCTCCCAGGACTTTTCCGGCGCGATGAGGTCGATGTCTAGCAAGTCGATGGCGTCCATGCGGTGGCGGCTGCGGAAGAACGCCTCCACATCCAGCGGATAGCGGCTAACTTTGAGTTTCTCGATGTTGCGCACGCTGACTTTGACCGCCGGCGTTTCGGTTAGGCGGAACACGCGCTCGGTGGCGACGGCCAGCGACTTGCTGTTCATCAGATCGACGCGGCGTTTGGCCGGGTCGGCCCAGTGGCCCCAGGTGACGCGCCTGAAGGCGGCCAGGCCGTCATCCAACTGCCCGAACTCCTCGCTGATGATCAGCGCGGTGTTATAGAGAGCGAGCGAGGACTCCTCGGTGGCGGGATACTTGGCGATGAGCCGCGACCAGGCGTCGATGGCCTTTTGGAACTCCGAGTGTGTTAGATCGGCCGCGGCCTTTTGTTCCTTGAGTTGTTGAGCGGCGGCGTAGCGGGTCTGGCCGTAGATGAACAGGATTTGGCGCGCCCGCGAATCCAGCGGATAGCGTGACAGGAAGGCGTCGAAGACCTCGCGCGCCTTGGCTTCATCGCCCGCCGCCACTGCGGTTAGACCGATTTGGAACTCGGCGTCCACGATTCCGCTTTGTGCCTGCTGCCATTCGGCGCCGTTGGGCCAGGCGGTGATGTACTGTCGCCACTGGGCGATGGCTTCGGCATAGCGCCGCTGGTTGCAGTGCAATTGGCCGATGCGGAAGGCAGCGGCCTGCTGGCGGCGTGCGAGCGCCTCCGCGGGTGTCAGGCCACTGGCCGGGTCGGGTTTCCGGTTAGCCTCGGTCTTGGCATCGAACTGAAACGCCTTGGCGGCGATGAAATCGTTCCAAGCGGCAATGGCTTCGGCGTCCTTGCCATAACGGTCGAGCGTTTGGGCGATGGCCTCGGCGGCCAGCGGCGCCGCCGGGTGGGTCGGATAGGTTGTTAGAAACGCGCGCAGTTGGGCGAGATAGTCGGCCATGTCGAAGGCGGGGTTGGGTCCGCGCGAGGCGAAGGGTTCCTGATTGGCCAGCAAGTGCAGCGCTCTGCCACGAGGCGTGTCGCCCGGTTCGCGCTGCGGTGCCGGCGTGGCAAAAGGATCGCTCTCGCCCTGCGCTGCCTGTTGCCTCTGCGGTGGCTGATTCGGGGCGTTGATTCCCTGTTGCTGTTGCGCCACGGCGACCTGTGGTAGCGGGGCGAAGGTTCGCACCTGTAACCACGCCGCGTCGCCGGCCAGTTCCTTGTCGGGCGAGTCCGCTGCCAGCGCCGTGAGCATGCCTAGCAATTCCTGGGCGACCGCCCGCGCGTCGCCAGTGCGGCTCAAAGCGAGCAAATGCTCGGCAAGATGCAATCGGGCCTCGGCCCGCGGCTTGCCGGTGAGTTTGGCCGTGGTGTTCTTCTTGCCGGGAGCGAGTGGCAGCGACCAGGTGGGATCGAACGCCAACAACCAGGCATTGAAGGCAGCCTCCGCCGCCTGGTGTGCGCCGGCCTTGTGATAGAGCATTGCCTGGCGAAACAGCACGTCCGCCCGCAGCTCGGCGGTGATGGGCATATCGAGGACCTTTTCGCAGAGCGTCGCGGCCTTTTTCCAGTCCGGCTGGGGTGGAGCCACCTCGCCCGTCGCCGCGGGCGTGACCGTCTCCGCCGCAAATTCTAACAGCGACCTGACCAGTTCGTCGCGGCGTTGCGGCGCAAACGCGCGGGCCGCCGCTTCCGCGTAGATCGCCTCCGCCTGCGGGTGCTTCTTCTGTTTCGTTAGGGCGGCCCCGGTGAGGAATTTCGCCTTCAGTCCCCACGACGAGTCGGCCGGCACCGCCGCCGCGGCGGCAATCGCCTCGTCCTGGCGGTCAGCCAGGTGGAAGCTCAGCGCCTTGAGATACGAGGCGTAACCCGGCGCTGCGGCGTCCGCCGGCAACGCGCCAAACGCGCTGGCCGCCTCTGGGAATTTGCGCGACTGCAGCAGGGTCACCGCATCATCGAGCGGAGTGGCAAACAGGGGGCTGACCAACGCCAGCAGGGAGAGGACGACGGTGTTTTTCATGGCTGGTTAGAAAAGTAGGCGGCTGTGCCCGCGACGTCAAGCACGCATCAAGGAGGGGTGGCCTCCGGCCGCCCAGAAGGGGAGGGGCGGCGGACCCGCCCAGGACCATGAGGGGACCGTGGGAAGCGGTTGCCTCCGCTCATTGGCTCACCATGGACAAACGGGCGAGCCGCCCGTTCCCCTCTTGACGGCGGCCGGAGTCCGCCGCTCCTTGACACGCCGGCTGAAGCCAGCGCTCCTTGAAATGACGGCCGGCTTCTGCTTGCGAGAGCCCCAGTGAGGGGCCGTATCATCACCCGCCGGATAGCCATGGGCGCCATGTCTGGGAGTTGGGACGACCCGTCGTCAAGACATGGCAAACGAATTTGCAGGCCATCAGCAAAGAGTGTACGCCTTACAATCCAGCCGAGGCGCATGAAGCCCTTGGCCATCGCAGACATGAAGTCGGACCCAGGGTGCGGCTCAGTTGAGTATAGCGTCTGAAGGGCTCATGTTTACCTTCACCTAAACACCGCTTGGAACGCAAGGGATGCGGTTAATGCGCCAGTCGCCGCGTGCTCCGAGGACGATTTCTATCATTGGCGACGGATTCCGACCGACATCGGGCTGGGAAACTACCAATCCTTAGGCGGGGGTTTCGATCCTTGGAATTCCCTGGAATTGCTAGATCCCTGGGCAGCGCTCCGCCGCATGCACCGAGCCTGGCGCGACAACCTGAGGTTCGATCGGACACGGAGTTGTCGCGGTGGTTCGTTGCGGTGGTTCGTTGCGGCGGTTCGTTGCGGCGGTTCGTTGCGGCGGTTCGTTGCGGTGGTTCGTTGCAGTCCGTCGCCTGCATTGAGACGGGCGCGACAATCTGAGGTCCGATCGGACACGGGGATGTCGCGGTGGTACGTCACTGCCCGCCGATTCTTCGTCGGGAAAGGCGCGACAATCTGAGGTCCGATCGGACACGGGGATGTCGCGGTGGTACGTCACTGCCCGCCGATTCTTCGTCGGGAAAGGCGCGACAATCTGAGGTCCGATCGGACACAGGGTTGTCGCGGTGGCGTGTTGGTTCCTGTGTCGTCGGCAATGCCGATAGTACAGGGCTGGCTACGAGCTTGCCGTGACCATACCAACCTGCAACGCTGCAGCGGGGGAGGAAGATGCCGGCCCTTCGAGGATGCTGCTTGCGCAACGTCCTTGTGAGGCGGCATCATAGCACACCGCTACGACCGTGGACACCACGCCGTGGTGAGGTGGGTTGACGTGTAATTCACATTCACAGGCCACGAAGGAAGATGTCGATGAAGCATGGCGCAAATTCACTAGGCAAGGGCTTTCCGTCTGTTAAGCTGATGCTGCTCCGCGGACTGGTGTGTCTCGCGGTGGTGATCGTGGGTTCCTTTGCGCTGCTATATGGGGTCCTTTGGCTAATGTTCAAAGGCAGACCGGTGGAAGAGTACGGTTGCGTCTGCGGAGGTCCCTGGCCATGGGGAACTGAGAATGGCCCGAGCGCATGATGAAGGCACCACCTCTGAATTCTTCGTGCGACTTGACGGGGCGGACTCGCCGTACTTGGAATGGCGCAGGATGGGCCGCAACCTGGGAGACAGCGGCAAGAAATTCAGCGCACGCACGGTTGACGGACGCATTTGGTGTGTGGGCTCAACCCAAAAGATTGAGGTCGATTGCCACTGGGGCCTGACCGAGGTTGCAGCAATGGCGAACTGCGACATTCGCAACAGACTGATATGGCCCACACGCGAGGTGGATCAACAAAACATCATCTTTTGGATGGACGCGTGGCAGGAGCTCAGGCGGGCAAACCCGGAGATTCCCAAGCCGCCATTCTGACCAGCAATCGCGAGAGCCAGGCTGGGCGCTGGAACGATCTCATGGCCGCAGCTCGAAGACCGCCCGGCCCGTGCCGGCGCCGACGCGTGTCGTGCCGGTAGTCAGCCCCCTGAGGCAGCCCGCGGCTTCTAGCAGTTTTTCCGGCGCCCGCACGTCGGCCTGGGCGCCGGGCGGCACTTCGATGTCCCAGGTTCACGCGGGTGGCAATTCCTCCGCTACTAACACACCACCCGGCGGCTCCATTGGCGCCGCGGGCTGCCACGACGCGTCGGGAAAATCCGCCCGCGCCCAGGCGTCCGACTCTAACCGCGCGTCGTAGCTCTCCCCCCGATAGATATTGGATGCCACCACCGCGCTTTTGGCGCACGTCCAGGTGCTGTCGCTCACCACCACGGTGCGGGTGCCGTCGGCGTGGGCGATTTCGAGGCGTGCGCACAAGCGCGGCTGGCCATAACTCAAGCCCTTCGGCCCCCACACCTGGTCCTGGTTGAAAAACCCGTCGCCCAGCCACACGCCCAACGCGTTCGGACCATCTATCAACTCATGGGTCACGTCATGCGCGACATAGAAGCAGCGGCGGTCGTAATCGGTCTGCCCCGGCTCTAACACCGCGGCACCCAGGCGCCTGCCGTTGAGCCACGCCTCGTGGTATCCCAGCCCGCACACATACAGGAGCCCTTGCACCACCGGCTGGGTCACCGCAAACGTCTTGCGCAACGGCGGCGCGGCGTGATCGCGGTGCGCCGGGTCCATCCCGATCCACCGCGCGTCGCCCCAATCCGCCGCGTCGCGCAGGGCCTGCGGCGCGTTGGCCGCCGATGCGGTTGCGGCACAGCCCGCCATGCAAATCGCCAGCCAGGCTGAGCGGGCGCTTGGTTCTGATAGAAGAGCCACACGCGCAGCCTACCTCCGCCGTGGCGCATCGAGCAAGCCGAATTGCGCTTCAGGGGGGGGCGATCTCCGAATCGCCCTGGACCATGAGGTGACAATGGGAAGCGACTAGCCTTCACACCTTGGCTCACCATGGGCAACGGGCGGGCCGCCCCGTTCCCCTCTCGGGAGGAAGCGCAGGAGAATTGGCTTGCGAACACAGGCACCGGTGATACACAGGGGTCGTGTTGCGGCGCGATGACGTCCTCGCGGATTGCATTTGTCCTGGACCGGGCGAGGGTATGATTGAAAGACTGTCGATGAACCTGAATGAGCCACAGAATGAGTATGGAAATTGACATCACTGTCGAGCCTGGCCATGTGTGCTTGCTTTGCACAGGCACGTATTCGCTGCCGGAAGCACAGCGGGTCTGTCAGAGTGCGGTTGACGCGGCACTGTGGTACGACAAAGCCAAGGTCCTGATCGACGTCAATGGCGTTATTGGAAACATCTCGACCCTGGATCGCTACACCAACTCGGTATTTCTGGCCGAGCAAGTCGTGGGCCGGGCATGCGGCCGGATCCACAGAATCTCGGTTGCCGGCCATATACCGCTCATTGACGAAGACCGCTTTGGCGAGACCGTGGCGGTCAACCGCGGGGTCAATGCGAAAGTGTTCACGAGCCTGGAAGAGGCCATCGCGTGGCTGAGCCGATAGTCGCAGCTTCTCAGGACGGCCACACGAACTTCACGGCCGCTGTTAGCAGGACCCCTGCTAACAAGCGAGAAAGGATCACCGGCTTGGCATGGCGACTGCCCCAGCGCGCGCCCAGCAAGCCACCCGCCAGCACAACGGGCAGCCAATTCCACGCCGCCACCGGAATGGCTTGGCCGCGGCTGAGCCAGCCGGCGAGTCCGGCGAGGGAATTGACCAGGATGAAGGCGGCGGAAACCGCGGCGGCCGTGCGCGTGGCGGCCCAGCCGCCAAGGATCAACACCGGTGTTAGGAAAATCCCGCCGCCGATGCCCACCAGTCCGCCGAGAAACCCCAGGCCCGCACCCATGGCTGTGGCGCCTGGTGCGGGCAAGGGGCGCGGCTCCTGGCGCCGGGCGTGCGGTTCGAAAAGCAGGCGCACGGCGGCAGTCACAAGTGTCACGGCCAGGATCGCATGAAACAGCGGTTGGGTGATGTGGAGCCAGCCGCCGAGAAAGGCCGCTGGCACCGATCCGAGCGCGAGGGGCCGTAACAGCCGGCCTTGGAAATGGCCCTGAAGATAATATGATATCATCGCCACCAGGGACACCCCGGTGTTGAACACCAGCGCGATGGGCTTCATTTGCTCCGGCAACATGCCAAACAAGCCCATCAAGGCAAGATATGCGGACGCGCCACCATGCCCGACCGTCGCATACAGCCCTGCTGCCACAAACAGCGCCAGGGCCAACAGCCACGGCAGAGGCATGGCGGACGAATCTAGCACGGCGAGCATCGGGCTGGGGCAGTGAAAATGACTAACAATTCATCCGCCAATTGCCGTCATCGGCCGTTCCATCGCAAAGTCCTCGGCAAAGCCGTGGTGCTCGGGTTTGCTGGCAATCGCCTCGCGGAGGGCGGCGGGCAGCGCGATGGCGTCAGCCAACACATCTCCGGTCTTGGCACGCAACGCCTGGTGCAGATCGATTTCGCCGTGGCGCCCGAGGCAGGGGCGGAGCCTGCCGTCGGCGGTTAGACGCAGCTTGTTGCAGTCCGCGCAGAAGTCCGCGCAGGTCACCGCGCCGATGAAGCCAACCAAGCCGCCGCTGCGGCGCAACCGATAGTAGCGCGCCGGGCCGTGGCCCAGCGGCTTGCGGGTGGCCGCCTCCAGCGTGTCGTGGTTGGCAAGGCGTGCCATGGCTTCTGCCACCGGGAAGAAATGCCGGGCATCGACCGGACCACCGGGTGCCAGCGGCATCAGCTCGATGAAGCGCACCGGCATGTTGCGGGCCGCGCCAAATTCGGCGAGGGCAACAAGCTGTCCGTCGTTGACGCCGCGCAGCATCACGCAATTGAGTTTGACGCATTCAAAGCCCGCGGCGGCGGCGGCGGCGATGCCGGCGAGCACCAGATCGAGCCGGCCACCGGTTAGATCGCGGTAGGCCACCGGATCCAGCGTATCGAGGCTGATGTTGACTGAGCGCACGCCGGCTCGTTTGAGTGGCTCGGCGAGCCGCGGCAGCAGCAGCGCGTTGGTCGAAAGC
>TBL_comb47_HYPODRAFT_10006107_pt1 | contig 13119 bp, 13 predicted proteins | sample TroBogypolimnion_40_FD_10682 | JGI IMG/M metagenome (IMG submission 10682)
TAGTCGGTCCAGCAGCTAGTGCAGCAGTTAGGGGGTAGTCTTAGTTTCACTCGTTATGCTCTATGCATGAAAAATGAAACTTGGTATGGCTAACATAGCTGAAGTATGATGCAACTTTTAGAGTCGTTACAGCGCAGCCATGCTGCTGTAGCGACTTTTTTATTTGGTACCAAACATACGATCGCCAGCATCGCCAAGACCAGGCAGGATGTAGCCTTTCTTGTTGAGCTTGCGATCAAGTTTGGAGGCAAATACAGGAACATCTGGATGTGCTTGACAAACTTTCTCTACTCCTTCTGGTGCCGCCAAAATACAAACAAAACTAATTCTGCGAACCCCTGAAGCTTTTAATTTATTAATGGCGCGTATTGCTGAACCGCCAGTTGCAAGCATTGGATCACAAATATAAAATTGTCGATCTTTGCTGCTTGAAGGAATTTTAAAATAATACAAATGCGGTTCAAGTGTAGCCTCATCACGATAAAGACCAATGTGTGCAACTCTTGCTGATGGCATTAAATTCAAAAAGCCATCCACCATACCTATACCAGCGCGTAAAATTGCTAAAATCACCGGTTTTTTACCGGCGAGTACCGGCATTTCACATGACTCTAAGGGAGTTTCAATCATCTTTTTTGTCACGGGTAAATCTTTTGTAACCTCATAAACCAATAAAGTACTAATCTCAGATACCAGCTCTTTGAACTCTTTTTTGTTAGTATTTTTATCGCGCAACAAAGACAATTTATGTTGCAATAATGGATGTTGTACTTCATAGAAATTAGTAAAAATTGGATGTTGTTTAATTGTCATTTATTGTTACCACCTTAAAGTTAGTTGGATGAATGTCTTGCATTTCCCATGAACGAGCATAAATTAAGGTTATGCTTGTAGTTTGTGGAACAACAAAACCTGAAGATTTAACGCGGAAAGTCCATTTTTCATATCCTGGTGCGCCCATCAGTTTTTTATTAGTGGGCGGATAAAATTTGTGGCCAATTGGAGAAATCAAAGTTGCATCATAACTCTTAAGTAACCACGAATATCCAGTAGTTGGATTTGACTGTATGACAATACTAAATACTGGATTTGATTTTTCTACTATAATTGATTTCAAAGGATCGGTAAATTCCACTTTGTTTTTGTTACCCTCGCTTCCAACACAAACGCCAGTAGTAAGAAGTAACAGTCCAAACCACAAAACTTTCATATATTTTTTTGTAAACATATTTGTTACTCTCCTAGATAGCGACTTGTTTTGCCAGAACGCAAATTTGCTTCAATACGTTCCAAAGTGATTTTTTTAGTTTCTGGAACCAAAAAGTATACAAATAGCAGGCTTAAAAAACAAAAAACTCCATATAGCCAAAATACCCCACTTAGATGCAATGACTTAACCATTGGTATAAATGTAAAGACGACTAGCATATTAACACCCCAAATGGTAGCTGTAGCCAAACTTGTTGCTAATCCGCGAATTCGTAGCGGAAACAATTCAGTAATCATCAACCAACCGATAGGGCCAAAACTAATAGCAAAGCTAGAAACGTAAACTATCACAGCTAGCCACGACAGCATAGATGCATTTTCAAGTGGCCATCGAAAAATAGCACCTAATAGCAACAAACTTAAAGTCATGCCAGACGATCCTAATAGTAGCAGGGGTCTACGTCCCCATCTGTCAATTAAAGGTAGCGCGACAATGGTAAAAAACACAAGTAATATACCTATGCCGAAGGTTGCAAGTATGGCGGTACTTGCTTGGTCTCCGCCTTTGTACATAAGAATCGCTGGTGCATAATAGATAAAAATACTAATGCCAACTAATTGTTGTAATGCAGCAATACCAAAACCAACAATGGCTGCTGGTAAAACCCAAGGTTTGAAAAGAACTCGCCAGTCGTTGCGTTGCTCATTTAGGCTTTCTTTAATTTCAAATAACTCAAGTTCAACATTGGTGTCTGTATGTACCATTTGTAAAACTTCTTGTGCTTCATGATCTCTATCATTAGCAACAAGCCAACGTGGGCTTTCGGGTACAAACAATAGACCAGTAAATAGCATTAGAGCCGGAATAATTCCTATACCAAACATCAAGCGCCAGTGTCCACCAAAAGCAAATCCGTAATCAGCTGCATAGGATATAAGTATGCCGATAACAATAAATAGTTGAGCAAAGCCAACCATGATTCCGCGCTTGCGAAATGGTGCCAACTCAGATATATATAATGGCGCCACATAAGATGAAATGCCAGTCGCAAAACCAACTATTGTTCTACTTAGGATCAACCATAGTACTGTCGGTGCAAAAAAGCTGCACAAACTTCCACAAAAAAAGAGAAGGGCGTTAAACATCATTAATCGGCGTCTACCGTAATGATCGGCTATTCTACCGCTGATCATAGCACTAACGAACGCTCCAAAGAGTACTGAACTTATTATCAAACTGACATTAAAAGCAGTGAGCGGAAAGTCTTTTTCGATAAATAATATTGCTCCCGAAGCAACAGCTGTATTGAATCCGATGAGTAATCCGCTAAAAGCTGCTACAAATACAATCAAATAGAGAGAATATTTATTTTGTTTAATTGAAGATAATGTTTGCATATGAATTTACACCCCTCGTATCCATGCTACCTCTTCGCGTAGGTATATTGGTAGCGCTTCCTTGGCTGAAACCGTCAAATTTTTGGCAAAATCAGCGGCTGCAAGCTCGGCCATATATTGTGCTTGCGGATAAGCTTTAGATTCAATTAGTGATATACTACAACGCTTTGTTAAAATGTCATCATAAATTTTCCATCCGTTGCCAACTCCAATAAAATCAGCATCAAATATTGTCTTGATATGTTTGGGCGCAAGCAATTGATCAGGCACTATGGCTTGCATAATACCAACAGCATCAATTTGATATTCGCCCCAATAAATTTCTTGCATTCTCGCGTCCTGAGCAACCAAAACTTTTTCTTTGCCAAATTTTGCAAAAATTTCTTGTGCTAAAGCGCGTAGGCACGAAATTTTTATCACGGGAAGGTTTGCTATAAATGCAAGTCCTTGTGTTATGCTTGCAGCCAGGCGAATGCCAGTAAAGCTCCCTGGGCCTGCGCCAAAAGCAATGGCATCGAGTTGATTTAAATCTACTTGCGCCTCAGCTAAAAGTTCGTGGATCATGGGTAGAATAAACTTAGTGTGCTGTTGCGGCGTGACCATAAAGCGGTGAGAATTTTTATTATCGCACCACAAAGCGGCGGAACAAGCGTCAGTTGAGGTGTCAATAGTAAGAATTTTTGTCATATGTTTGCATTTTTAGGCTTAAATCCCAATGCCTGCAAGCGAGCAGCTAGCGTTGGATGGGTTGAGAACATGGAGCTTATTGATTGTTGCATGGAAACGCCCATTTGTTTTGGATCAAAAATATAAGCTGCGCGTCTAACTTCTTCATGTGGGGTAGCGCTATAAACTGCTGCATATGCTTCTTTGTTGGCCATATGATCTTTACTAATTTTGATTAATGCTTTTGCTAAAGGCGTATTATCACGTGTTAGTTCCACTGCACCAGCGTCAGCCATAAATTCGCGCTTGCGACTTAAGTACAGCGTAAGTAAAACTGTAACAATTGGCAATAAAAAACGTAGTAAAATTATGATAGCAGCAATGCCACCACTATTATTATCACCGCGTCGCTTGCCGCGGCTACCAAAAATGACTGCGCGAAACATTATGTCTAATGCAATTAACATAATATTACTAAGCACTGATGCCATCAGAGTGAGTTTTATATCATGATGGCGAATGTGGCTTAATTCATGTGCCATAACTGCTTGTAGCTCACTACGATCAAGTTTGCTTAGTAAACCGTGCGTAATAGCAACCAGCGCTGACTTTTCACTATAACCACTGGCAAAAGCATTCATATACTCGGCTTCGATCAAATAGATTTTAGGCATGTAATGTAGACCCGCGGCAATTTTTAATTCTTCGATAACATTGTAAAGTTGCTGTTCTTCAAGGGAGCGGTGATTGTTCGGAGTAATTTCGTGATATTCAGTACCAAGCAACATAATGCGATCATATAATGCATAAGTAATCAATATCGAGATAACTGCAACTGTGCAAAGCACTAGGGTGGCCACAGGGATAATTTTAAAAGTAAGTAATATTTCTAGTGCCTGGGTAATTGGAATTTGGTCCAGTTCTGGGTGGATATATAAATCAATAACTAGGCCAACAATAAAATAAATTAAAATAAAAACTGACATTACGGCATAAGTACGATGTTCGTTGCTGCGTAATTGTTTGCGCCAGTCGATGCTAGTGGAAGTATAATTTGAATCTATCATAAAAATATCAATCACGATTGATTGCAATCAATCGCGCTCTTCGAGCTTAATTCAATTTCTATATTAACCCAGCCCTACGACCCGCAAAAAACGCTGGTCTTAGGCTGGGCTATCAGGATTTAGCCCTTCGGGCGTTATTTGTTTTACATTTTAACTTTATAATCTTCTTGAGTTTTTCTTTGTTCATCCGAAATACCCCAATAAGGGAATTCCTTCATAAGTTTTTCGGGAAAGATACCAACAAGAAATGATTCAAACAAAGACTTACTTTTGGCTTTATATTGTTCAACACTGTCATTGTAGGACTGTTTCGCAAAAGTGAGTTTGTTTTCAGTATTAACTATTTCTTCCTGCAACTGCAAGGCATTTTTGTCTGCTTTTAAATCAGGATATTGTTCAAACACTAAATTAATGTTGGCACCAATTTTAGAAATTGCTTCCTCAGCACTAATGCGCCCGCTTTGATCACCACTGGCCAAGGCTTTTTGTGCTTGTGAGCGTAAAGCCACTACTTCTTTTAAGGTGGTTTTTTCATAATCCATGTATTTTTTTACTACTTCAATTAGTGATTCATAAACTTTATAGCGTCGATCTAATTGTACATCTATTTGATTTTTATTGTTATTAGTTGCCTCAATCAAATGAATTAATTTGTTATAAATCATTATCAACCATAATGCTACTACCACAATAGCAATAATGAAAATAGTTACTATACTCATAAATCCCTCCATAAGTTCTATTAGTAACCAATTTTACCAAAATCGACATATTATATCTACAAACAAAATATACCCGTAGCGCCTAAAAAAAAATTATGCTATATAGCGGATAGGATTTATATCAACAAGAGGAACTCATGTTCGGCTTAATACCCAAAGAAGAAAAGTTTTTTCCCATGTTTCATGAAATGACCAAAAATATAGTTGCTGGGTCAGTTGTGTTAAAGGAAATGCTTGATAATTTCAGCCAGCCACTTGTTAGCCAACAATCAATTAAGGACATAGAGCATAAAGGGGATTTGCAAACTCATGAAATTATTAAAACGCTCAATAAGAGTTTTATCACTCCCTTTGATCGTGAAGACATCTACTCGCTTGCTTCAGCTTTAGATGATGTTATTGATGCTATTGATGCATTGGCTCAACGGCTCATAATTTATCATATCGACAAAATCACACCGGAGGCAAAGGAGCTTGGATTTATTGTCCTCAAAGCTTGTCAAACTGTAGAAAAAGCAGTAGCGATGCTTGAGAATAAAACGCAACATATTTTGGAATATTGTGTTGAAATAAATTCCTTAGAAGGTGAAGCTGATCGTGTGCGTGCAGATGCAATAAGTCGATTATTTGATGAAGAACGAGATCCAATTTTTCTGATCAAATGGAAAGAGATTTATGAAAATCTAGAGCGCGTAGCTGATAGGTGCGAAGATGTCGCCAATGTTTTGGAAAGTGTGGTAGTCAAAAATGCTTGAAACCAGCCTTTTAATTTTAATCCTCGTTATTATTGTTGCGTTGGTCTTTGATTACGTAAATGGTTTTAATGATTCTGCTAATGCTATTGCTACCTGTATCTCAACGCGCGCGCTTTCAATTCGCAGTGCCGTTATTATGGCAGCTGTGCTAAATCTTGTTGGAGCTTTAATCTCAACTAAAGTGGCAACGACCATAGGTAAGGGCATTGTTAATGTTGAAAGCATAAATCAAATAGCAATTTTTTCAGGTATTAGTGCTGCTATTGTTTGGGGTATAATCACCTGGTATTTCGCCATTCCATCATCCTCAACCCATGCTTTAATTGGCGGTATTATGGGAGCATCGGTAGCAAGTGTTGGTTTTTCAGCCTTACACTGGTCTGGTATTAAAATAATTATACTGGCATTAATTTTGTCGCCAATTATTGGTATAATAATCGGTTTTACGCTAATGATTGCTTTGCTTTGGATAGTTCGTGGTTTCCCGCCGGATAAACTCAACAAAAATTTTCGGACCTTACAAATTATTTCTGCTGCCTTTACCGCTTTTTCGCATGGAACTGCAGATGCACAAAAGTCAATGGGTGTGATTACCATGGCATTAGTTAGTTATGGTACTTTAGGTAGTTTTTCGGTACCGTGGCTTGTAATGATTGCTTGTGCTGTAGCAATGGGCTTGGGAACGGTTATGGGTGGTTGGCGTATTATTAAAACAGTCGGCAAAGATTTCGTTAAGCTGCAACCTATTCACGGTTTTTGTGTGCAAACTACTGCAGCTGGCATAATTCTTGGTGCAACAGCTTTTGGTTTGCCAACAAGTACTTCACATATAGTTACTTCTGCTATTCTTGGTGTAGGTTTATCAAAGCGATTGTCTGCAATTAATTGGAAGATCGCCAAAAATATTTTTTGGGCATGGATTTTAACCATTCCAGCAGCAGGAGTAATAGCATTTTTGTTGCATGTGGTTCTCGATGCTGTTTTGAAGAAATTTTTGTAATGGTTCGATCTAACTTTAGGACTGTTTATGTTTACCATAGCTAATATATTTTATAGTATGCCAAATATGCTGCTGTTTATAATTATGTGTGTTATTGGGATTATGTTCACAGTAATTGGAATACACCTCATTAGAATTATTATTCCAATGGAGTTGCGCTTAAAGGACAATGTGGCAATTGGCTATATAAGCGCTAATACCGCTGTTTTATTTGCGGTGCTTGCTGGATTCATCATTTCATACATGCTTAACAATTTTAATAGAGCTCAAGAAATAGTTCGTACTGAGGTTAACCAATTAAATGATATTTGTCGCGACGCATCCAGATTAGATAAGTCGATGGCTAAAAGTATTCAAAAGGAAGCAATAGATTACTTAAAAACAGTCGTTACCAAAGAATGGCCAGCGATGCGCGCAGGAAAAAAAGTTGATCCGTATGGTGAAAAAATTCTAATCAACCTAAGGATTGGGTTAATCAGCTACAAAGCTAAAAACATTAATCAAAGCTTAGCACTAGTAGATCTTCACAAAGGACTTGAAGAATTATATAAAGCTAGGAGCGAGCGCCTTTCCATGGACAAATCAGTTCTAGGTACAGATATTTGGATAATGCTAGTAATTGTCACTCTGTTTACTATAATTATTAATTTCTTATACGGAATGGAACATTATCTGCACATAGTTTTAGCCCCTTTTGTTTCCACTATAGTAATTTCACTCCTATTTATCATTATAATTATGGACCGGCCATTTCGTGGCGGGTTTTCAGTTAAACCAGACGATTTTCAACATGCTCTTGCGTCTATGCAATTTGAAGAGAATATCTTATTGAAAATAAAACCAAGCTAATAAATATGCAACTATAAGTAATTACTAAAAAACTAGTAATTAAATTTTATCTTCATATAATAAAACCTCACGTTATATTTAATTTTTAAAAAAATATGTCCTATCAAGTACTCGCCCGAAAATGGCGACCAAAAAATTTTGCCGAAGTTGTAGGTCAAGAACATGTGCTTCGTGCGCTTACGAATGCGCTGACACAAAACCGGCTACATCATGCCTATCTTTTTACTGGCACCAGAGGTGTTGGTAAAACCACGATCGCGCGTATTTTGGCTAAATGCTTAAATTGCGAAACCGGCATTGTGGCGACGCCTTGTGGTAAATGTGATGCTTGTGTCGAAATCGATGCTGGAAGATTTATTGATCTTATAGAAGTAGACGCTGCTTCGCGCACTAAAGTTGAAGATACGCGCGATTTATTAGACAACGTACAATACTTACCTGCAAAAGGACGTTTTAAAGTTTATATTATAGATGAAGTGCACATGTTATCTGGGCATAGCTTTAATGCGCTCTTAAAAACTTTGGAAGAGCCACCTGAGCATGTAAAATTTTTACTAGCGACCACTGACCCACAAAAACTACCGATTACGGTTCTTTCACGTTGTTTGCAATTCAATCTAAAAATTCTAAGCCAAGAGCTGTTGCAGAAACAGCTGCAACATGTTCTGACTGAGGAAAAAATTGAATTTGAAAGTGAGGCTTGTCGCAAGCTGGCGCTTGCTGCTGGTGGTAGCGTGCGCGATGCTTTGAGTCTATTAGATCAAGCAATTGCATTTGGTCAGGGTAGAATTATTACAACTGATATTAATACTATGCTTGGTACGATTGATACCAGCAAAATTTTTGTATTACTTGAAGCGCTGCTATCCAATAATGCCAAGGCAGTTTTGGAAGTTATTGCGCAGTTAGCAGAATTAGCTGTAGATTTTACTAATGTCATAAATGATTTATTAGAAATATTTCAGCAAATTGCAGTTGTTCAACTAGTGGCAGATGCAGACACAACTAATTGGCAATATCAAGAGTTAATACGTAAACTAGCAGCTGGGCTCAAGCCTGAAGAAGTGCAGCTCTACTATCAGATTGGCTTAATTGGTAAACGTGATTTGTCATTAGCTCCAAGTTTGCGTTTGGGTTTTGAAATGGTAATGCTGCGCATGCTTGCTTTTCGCCTTGAAACAGACATTGTTTTACCGGCAAGTAAAGTTGCGGTAAATCCAGAAGTTGTTTCGACGCCGGCCAAATCAATAATAAATAATGCACAGACAATATTGTCCATATCTAATACGAATCCTGTTGATGATAATCAAAACACCGATATTTTGCAGCAATTGAATGTCACTGGTCCAACCCAAGCTTTATTGCGTCACTGCATTATTACAAAAATTGGCCAGAATGAAGTTGAGCTTTTACTTGAAGCCAAACAATCTCTTTGGCTTAATAAAAAACATGAAGAAAGAATTAGCCGGGCTTTGAGCGAACATTTAAAGCGCCCAGTCACAGTAAATATTAAACTTGGCGCTCAAACTATGGATACAGTTGCGAGCATTGAAAAACGCGAGGCTCTGCAAAAACAGACCCAAGCTTTGCAATCTATTGAAAAAGACCCTAAGGTAAAGGAACTAATGAGCAAGTTTGGTGCGAAAATAATTTCTAAGCCTGTAAAATGGGAAGAAAAATAAACTCAATGCTATACACACACCTTATTGACCAGTTAATAAACACGTTGCGTTTCCTTCCTGGAGTTGGACCACGTTCGGCACAACGTATGGCATTTTATTTATTACAACAAGGTCGTGATGATGGTTTGCTTTTGGCAAAAACTCTAGAACAAGCGCTAACTAATGTTGGTCATTGCAAGCGGTGTCGTACTTTTAGTGAACATGATTTATGTAATATTTGTTCTAGTTCACGGCGCGATAATTCGCTTTTATGCATCGTTGAAACTCCGGCAGATATTATTGCTATTGAACAAACCCATAGTTATCATGGTCTGTATTTTGCTCTGATGGGGCATCTATCGCCAATTGATGGTATTGGTCCAAATGAAATTGGAGTTAATGACTTGGTCGATTTACTTGTGCGAGAAAACACTATTAAAGAGGCTATAATTGCCACTAATCCAACAGTTGAAGGTGAGGCTACAGCTCATTATCTTGCCAATTTAATTCATGCTCGGCAAATTAAATGCACTCGAATTGCGCATGGTATACCTCAGGGAGGAGAGTTAGAGTATATTGATCTTAATACTTTGGCGCGAGCTTTGGCAGGAAGAATAGAAATAATAAATTAGGAAATTATTATGACTTGGCTAAAAGATTTTTTATTACTTACATTAATTATTGGCACCCTTTTTGGTGCGACACTTGGGCACTATCCTCTCGATGCGCCTGATAGCGCACGTTATGCTGAGATTCCTCGAGAAATGGTGGTAACCGGTGATTATATCACCCCGCATCTTAATGGCATAAAGTATTTTGAAAAACCCCCTCTGTTTTATTGGCTCCAAGCAATCAGCATTAAAGCTTGCGGCACAAATGAACTGGCGGTGAGCATTGTTAATGCATTGATGGCGCTTGGTTGTTGCCTTCTTATATATTTTACAGGGAGAAACTTATATGGTCGCCTAAATGGTATGCTTGCGAGTTTTATCTTCGCCACCAGTAGTTTGGTTTTTGCTCTAACTCGGGTTGTTACTTTGGATATGGCGCTTACTTTTTTTCTTACGGGCAGCCTTTGTTCGTTTTTATTGGCTGCGCAGTTGCCACTTGGGGGTAGGCGTAATTTGTACCTTTGGCTGATGTATGTTTTTGCTGCGTTAGCAGTTATGACTAAAGGACTGGTTGGCATTGCCTTTCCTGGCCTAATTATTTTAGTATGGAGTATAGTTTTTAATCAATGGCGTGATATAAAAACTTATCGCATCATAAGCGGCATATTTATTTTTCTGTTAATTACTCTGCCGTGGCATATTTTGGTACAAATTAAAAATCACGAATTTTTTCACTTTTATTTTTTTCAGCAGCATTTCCTGCGTTATTTAACTGATTATGCTGGCCGCTCACATCCATGGTGGTTTCTGCCAGCGCTGCTACTTGCGGGGTTATATCCATGGGTGGTATTTTTGCCACAAACAATTATGCATCATGTACCAAAACATTTTAGCCAGTGGCAACAATCCAAGCCAACCATATTTCTATTAATTTGGGCGCTAGCGATTTATGTCTTCTATACTTTTTCTAATTCACAATTAATACCCTATATTTTGCCAGTGCTTCCGCCTATGGCGTTATTGTTTGGAAATTATCTTGCAACTTTTTGGCAAAGTAACCAACACCGACCAATTACCATAGGCTTCAATGCATTATTGTTTTTAAATATCTCACTAGGAATTGGTGCCATTGCTGCTATTTTTATGCTTAACTTTGATGAACAAACAATTACGAAGCAAAATCTTTATATTGCTGCAGCTGGGGTAATTATAGGAGGTATTGTTAGTGTTCTATGCTATCGGCGGCGCGGATTAGCTTTTGGTTTTACGGTATTGTTTTTGACCACTTCTGTTTTATGGTTATATGCCAGTCCAATTATTAGCATTATTAATAAACAAACGATTAAGCCTTTAATTATAACGCTGCAACAAAAGCTAAAACCTGAGGATGAAGTAATTTGTTATGGCGCTTACTATCAAGATCTGCCATTTTATTTGCAGCGATTGGTTACGGTTGCAAACTATGATAATGAGCTCACTTTTGGAAAAGAGCATCAAGATGCAAAAGCTTGGATGATTGATACCAAAACTTTTTGGGAGCGGTGGAACAGCAATAAAAATGTTTATTTAATAACAAGCACAAATAACTATCGTTCATTGCAGGCTATCACAACAACTAAAATGCGCATCGTTGATAAATACTTAGATGAGGTGCTGGTGGTTAATACAAAATAACATGCGAAGGACGAAAAATAAAATTTGGCATTAAAACACCGGTAGCCGCAGGCTTTAGCCTGCGTGTCTAGCATTGGTAGATGCCACGGCAACGCAGGTTAAAGCCTGCGGCTACCGGATTTCTCGACTATATAATATGCGAAGGACTTTATATTTATGAACTCAATAGTATTTGCTCTAATTCTGTTGGCTGTTGTTTTTAATACTATAGCCCAGCTTGCTTTAAAAACGGGTATCGATCGAGTAGGAGCGTTTGTTTTTCATTGGTCAAATTTTGTTCCTATTATGTTGAAGTTAATGGTTTCTCCATGGATTATTGTAGGGCTATTTATTTATGTAGGTAGTGTTGGCGTATGGTTAATGGTGTTGTCACGCACGCCAGTAAGCATTGCCTATCCAATGTCTAGTCTTGCCTATGTAACCAGCGCTATTGCTGCTTACTACTTGTTGGGTGAAAATTTATCCGTGCTAAGAATTGCGGGAATTCTTGTAATACTAGTTGGCGTGTATATGGTAGCGAGAAGCTAAGTTTTTATGATAAACTTTCCTATGAGGCTCAAATATGACAGATAAGTTTTTAAAATTTACAACTCCAGCAATCGACCAAGCAACAATTGATGAAGTGGTAGCATGTCTCAAATCTGGATGGCTGGCGACTGGTCCAAGAGTTAAACAGTTGGAAGAGGCTTTAGAAAAATATCTTGGATCGCCACATGTGCTGGCGCTTACTTCGGGTACTGCGGCTCTACATCTTGCGTTAAAAGGTTTTGGGTTTAAATCAGGAGATGAAGTAATTACCACGCCAATGACTTTTGTTGCAAGCCTTAATACGATTGTGCATGCTGGCGCTAAACCAGTATTAGTTGATGTTGATTTAAAAACTCGCAACATTGATGTTACTAAAATCGAAGCAGCAATTACGCCGCATACGAAAGCTATCCTGCCAGTTCATTTTGCTGGTATTCCAGTTGACTTAGATCCGCTTTATAAAATTGCGCAAAAACACAATTTGCGCGTCCTTGAAGATTCTGCGCATGCGATTGGGTCATATTATAAAGGAAAAATCATCGGAAGTTTTGGTGATACCCAAGCGTTTAGTTTTCATCCAAATAAAGTTATGACGACCGGCGAGGGTGGTTGTATCTCCACTCGTGATGCTAAGCTAGCACAAGATGTTAAAGTGCAGCGTTTTCATGGTATTGACCGCGAAGCATTTAATCGTCATGAGAAAGGCGGCAGTCAAGATTACGATGTTATCCAACCAGGCTATAAATATAATATGCTTGATTTGCAGGCTGCAATTGGTATCCATCAACTAGCGGAGTTAGAAAGCTTTATTGCCAAGCGTCAAGTATTAGTGGATCGTTATAATGAAAAATTAATTGATTGGCCTGAGCTAACTCTGCCTCAGTTACCAAACTATGATTGTCGCGTTTCTTGGTATGTTTATGCACCATTAATTAATACTGAAGTTGCTAATATGAGTCGTGATACCTTTATGCAGCAG
>TBL_comb47_HYPODRAFT_10006108_pt1 | contig 13118 bp, 12 predicted proteins | sample TroBogypolimnion_40_FD_10682 | JGI IMG/M metagenome (IMG submission 10682)
GTCGGCCGGAAGGAGCTTGCTGCGGGGTTCTGGCAACACTGGCGCGGGCCGCGGCGAGACTTCCACCTGAACGTTGAAGGCCCCGGCCAGGGCACCGGGAGAGTGATTTTCGGACTGGGTCCAGAGGACCACGTGGGAGGGGGTCAGGTCGATGTCCTGGAGGGACAACTGGATGATGGCGAGGCGGATTTCGCGGATCAGGGACTCATCGGGTGCGGCGGCGGAGGTGGAGGTGGCCTGACAATAGACGGGTTTTCCCTGATGGGACAGGCAGAAGACCCAGCGGCCGAATTCCTTCCACACCGCCAGGCAATCGCCGAACATGGGGAAGGCGCGGGCCGAGATGTCAAATTCCTTGGGTCCGCGCAGCGGCAGATCGCCCTCGGCGGGCGGTCGCAGGTGAACCGAGAGCAGCGCGGTGGTGTCGCCTTGGCGGGCGATGACAAAGGTGTCGGTGAGTTGGCCGGCCATCGGGTCGGGGCGCATGCCGAGGCCTTCGGCATGCATCACGGCCAACTCGGGAAACAGCGAGTCGTCATCACTGATGACCTTCATCGGAATGGCGGTGATGGCCCTGACCGGGAAAAACATCAGGATATCGCCGCTGGGAATGCCGATCAACTCGCTGGCGCGCGAGGATGGGGAGGCGGCATGCAGGGTGAACTCGGCCTCGGCTTGGCTGGTCCAGATTTCCCAGCCGGTTTCGCCGGGGACGAGGAGAATTTGATCGGTGGGCTTGCTCACGGGATGATTTCTTCGAAGCGGTCGAGAAGGGAGGGATTGCCGGTACGGTTGCGCACGATGGCCGTGATGCGGCGTTTGGCCGTACCGGCGGTACCGATGCTTTCGATGCGGGTGGTGGTGTCGTTCACGGAGAAGCGTTGGGCGAGGTCGGGGCGACTATTGACGTCGAGGCCCAAAAGATCAAGCGCGCTGTTGACGTCTTTGAACGGAACGTCGTCGTCGGTGTCGCGAATGCCGTCGGAACCGCGCACGGTTTCGGGGATGATGGCGGCCAAATCGGCCGAGACGCCCGCGGCGACGGCGATGAGTTCGGCGGGCGCCTCGTTGAGGTCGAGGCCGCCGCTGCTCCACACGGTGAACCAGTTGCGCCAGTCGGGGCGGACGGCTTCGACCTGATCCATGCCGCGCACCAAGCGCATTTCGTCAACGTTATAGAAGGGCCGGTTGAAGGGCTGGTTGATGCGGCCCTGGCTTTCATACCAATCCTTTTCGGCGCCGTTGAGCGACACGTCATCATCGGCGTCAATCCAGTCGCCGAGGCAGGCGGTGACGCCTTGGGCGGTGTCGAGGTCCAAGCCCCAACTGATGAAGAGGTCGCGCAGCAGGGAGGTGTCGTTGCGCAGGAGGATGGTGTTGATATTGAAGCGGCCGCCCTCGGCCATGATGCGCACATCATAGCCGCCGCCGGCGGCCTCGTCGTAATGGTGGAGGATGGGGTCGGCGCGTTTGACGACCGGGTTGGAGCCCACGGCGATCCCGATTTCGGCGATATTGCGGGCGCGGGAGCCGTGGACTTTGGCGGTGGTCAGTTCCATGTCAAAGGAGACGACGCGCAGCGCAACCATGGTGGCCATGCCCAGCACGGCGATGAGCCACAACACGGCCACCAAGGCGAACCCTCGAGGGGGGTGGAAATTGCGCGGGTGATGGGTCATCGCGAGGTAAGGTGGGGTGTCAGCGGCCGCCGCCGGGCTTGGTGCCACCGCCCGCGCCGGGGAGGTTGCCGGTGGGAATGGTGATGGTGCCCGGGGTGCCCGGGGTGCCCGGTTTGGGCGCGGTTGGGGTGGTGGTGCCGGTTGCGCCACCTCCGGCCTGCATGATTTGGCGCAGGACGACTTCAGGATTTTGTTTTGGCGGGATCCAGAAGATTTGGCGCATTTCCTCGCCTTGGGTGCCGAAGGCGAGGGTGAGTTCGAGTTGGAGCGGCATGCGGCCTTGGATATCCCAATCGTACTGCCACTCCATTGAGGTGCCATCGAGCACCCGCCACTCGAAGAAGGCGACATCACTGATGAGTTCCACCTCGGCAAAGGGTTTGTTGTCGAGGGTGCTCTTGCCGCCCTGAACCGAGGCGGAACCCTCGAGAATCTCGTCTTCGTAATAGCGCAACACAACGGACAGAAAACCGCTGCGGCGCCGCACGGTGGAGAGTTGAACGGCTTTGGCGATGCGCGGCTGGCCGCCCCAAGTGAAACACAGGGGGACATTCTGGAGGGTCAGGTCGGAGAGGTATTGGCCACTGGTGCTCTGCACTTGGAGGTCGAAGCGGGTATTGCCGGGTAACGCCGAAAAGCGCTTGCCGAGCAGGTCGAAAAACGCCTGGTGCAGCATTTCCGCATTCTGCGATTTGACCACCGTATTGCCCAAGGCGAGCGAGGTGCGGGCGATGCCAAAGACCATGCCGATGAGGATGGTCAGCAACAACATCGCCATCACGAGTTCAAGCAACGTGAAGCCGGAGTGGCGGGATTTGGCGGAGTGGCGGATCATGATGGCTGATACATGCGGCCGTAGCGCCAGGTTTCGGCGGAGCGTTCTTTCCATTGGCCGGATTCGTACCAGCGGGCGGTCACCGTGATGAGGTACATTTCCTGCAGCGGTGCTCCCTGTTCGCTTTCGAGGCCGTCGAGGATGGTGATGGTGGTGGCCATTTCAATGCCGGTTTTGGCGACCTGCACGGTGGTGGTGCCCTCTTCGAGCAAGGGCAGCGAGAGGGTCTCGTCAAGCGCGCTATCGAGGATGCGGGTGATGCGCAATTCGTTCTGGGCCAACGCGGCGGCTTTGGCCATCTGGTGCAGGGCGACGGCAAAGCCGGTGGCGGCGGCACTGAAAACGGCCAGCGCGAGAATGACTTCAAGCAGGAGGAAGCCGCGCTGGGCCTTACGGCCGGGATGGAGCGGAGGGGTCATTTGACTTCGAGCGCGGTGTCGCAAATGGCGGCGGTGAGCGGGTGATAGGTGTCCTCGATGTAGTTGCTGCCGATATTGATGCGCACGCCCAGCGGTTCACACAGGCCATCGGGATCGAAGCGCCAGACATGGGCGAAGTGATCGCTCATCGGCAGCCATTCCACGGTATTCCAGCGGCGCACGAAGCTGGCCATTTTCGGGTCGAGGTTGAGTTGGTCGCGCACCGGGGTGATGGCACCGAAGCTGGGCATGATGACCTTGTCGCCGCCGATGGAGTGGCCGCCGAGGGTCTTTTGGTCATCTTGACCCGCCTCGGCGAAGGGCAGCAGCCGAACCACGCCAGGGCGGAACTCAAGGGCGTAAGGGATCTGTTGGAGAATGGCGATGGTGCGGGCGCGCTTGGCCAGCAACTCGATCTGGCCGGAGACATCGCGCAGGGGGCGCTCATCGGAGGAAAACACCATCACCGACACCGCGCCGCCAATCAACACCGCGGCAATGGCGAGAACCATGACGATCTCGATGAGGGTGAAGCCCCGGCGGAGGCTAGTACAGATCCTGGCTGCTGATGTCGTCATCGGTTCCTTCCTGGCCGTCTTTGCCCCGGCTGATGATTTCAAAGTCCATCGCGTTTTTCTTGCCGGGATAACGGTAAAGATACTCGCTGCCCCAGGGGTCAAGCGGCACCTTGTCGGCGACCTTGCTCCACATGCGCGGGATGGGCGCGGAGGTCGGTTTCTCGACCAGTGCCCTGAGCCCTTGTTGGGTCGTGGGGTATTGACCGCCATTGAGTTTGTACATTTCCAGGACGCTGCGCAGGGTTGCGCAGTCGTTCTTGACCTGAGTGAGTTTGGCGGAATCGCCGATGCCGCGCATGGCGAAAATCGCTCCGCCCAGAATCATCGCGATGATCCCCAGAACGATGACCATTTCAAGAAGGGTGAAACCGGCGTTGCGGCGGGACTTGCGGGATGTGGGATGGATTCTCATAGCAGTGCTAGTGTTGGGTTGCGGCGTCAGCCTTACACGAATGAAAACGCCGGACGACTCAAAAGTTGTCGGGAATTTTTTAAAAGGCGCGGAAGCCGCCGGCAAATTTCTTGCCAGCGGGTCGGCGGTGCGGCACGTTGCGTCTCTCAAACCATCATGAACCCAGTCCTATTAATCGGAGCCGGCGGCGTCGGCAGTGTCGTCGCCCACAAATGCGCCATGCTGCCCGAGGTGTTCGGCCCCATCACCCTGGCCTCGCGCACTCTCGCCAAGTGTGTGGCGATCGCCGCGGCGGTCAAACAACGCAGTGGCCGCGAGCTGGCCACCGCCCAGGTGGATGCGGATGATCCGCGCCAGACCGCGGAGCTGATCCGGCGCAGCGGGGCGAAGCTGCTCATCAACGTGGCGCTGCCCTATCAGGACCTGGCGCTCATGGACGCCTGCCTGGAAGCGGGTTGCGACTACCTGGACACCGCCAACTACGAGCCCAGGGAGGTGGCGAAATTCGAGTATGGCTGGCAATGGGCCTATCAGGACCGCTTTGCCCAGGCCGGGCTGTGTGCCTTGCTCGGGTCGGGTTTTGATCCCGGGGTGACCAACGTGTTCACCGCCTGGGCGCTCAAGCATCAGTTTGATGAAATCCACACGCTCGATATCATCGACGTCAACGGTGGCAGCCACGGCAAGGCGTTCGCGACGAATTTCAATCCGGAAATCAACATTCGCGAGGTCACCGCGGCCTGTCGGCATTACGAGGACGGGGCGATGGTGGAAACTGCCGCGATGTCGCGGCATCAGGCGTTCAGTTGCCCTGAGGGAGTGGGCACCTACGAGATTTACCGGATGTACCACGAGGAGCTCGAATCGCTCGTCAAGCACATCCCGTCGCTGCGCCGGGCCCAGTTCTGGATGTCCTTCTCGCCCAATTACCTGAAACACCTCGAGGTGCTGCAAAACGTCGGCATGACGCGTATCGACCCGGTGCACTTCCAAGGGCAGGACATCGTGCCGCTGCAATTTTTAAAGGCAGTGCTGCCCGATCCGGGCGACCTTGGCAAGTCCACCAAGGGCAAAACCTGCATCGGCAACATCCTCACCGGCGTCAAGGACGGCCAGGCGAAGGCGGTTTACATCTATAACATTTGCGATCACGAGGCGTGTTTTGCCGAAGTCGGTTCGCAGGCGATTTCCTACACCACCGGCGTGCCCGCCATGCTCGGCGCCAAGCAATTGCTCGCCGGCACTTGGCGCAAACCCGGCGTCTGGAACATCGAACAACTTGATCCGGATGCCTTTATGGCCGACCTCCAGGTCCACGGGCTGCCGTGGGCGTGCCACTCCCTCACTCCCGCCCAAGCCGCAAGCTTTCAGGTGGTCTGAAAAGCCGCCGCCATGCCAGCGCCGGGGTTTTTTTTGGCGCAAGTGATATTTCCCTTGCGCGTTCCCCCCCCCACCATCACATTTCCCCCGTGAATCGTCGCCAAAACCTATCTTTCGTTGCGTTGGCCTTGTTTGCCACTTCTTCACTCGGCTACGGCCAGTTGAGTTTGAGTTTGTGGACTGATGCGACTTATCGTCAAATGACATCCTCTCAGACCAATTTCCGCGATGTCGGTGACTTCGGCGTTCTGTTGCGCGATGGCAACGTCATCATCAATGCCGGCTGCGGCTTGAATGGCAGTCTGACCTATTTCGGCGCCAACCCGATTGCCGGTTGCCCGATTGGTGCCACCGTCTATGTCGCTATCGGCGATATCAATCCCGCCGGGCCGCCGCCGCCGCCAAATTTCAACGACTTCGGTGCCATCGGTCCCATCCGCGTGTTCAGTCCCGACGACATGAGTTATTGGGAAGTGCCAACCGCACCCACCGATGCGGTGGCGATCTCGCCGTCCTATCCGCAATACTGCCAGTTGTATGCCGCGCCGCCCAGCAAGCTGTCGCGTCCGATCGGCACGTTTGCCGATGAAACGCTCACGGTGTATGGCAACATCCAAAGCGCCTCGGTCAGGGAATACGCTCTTGCGCGTTATCGCTACGCCTTGTCGTACAGCTCGCTCAACTATCCGGACGAAACCGCCGCAGGCAATGCCATGCGCTCGCAAATCGTTCCCGGGGAATATGACTTTCTGTTCCCGGAGTTGCTAGCTCCGACGGTGTCAGTGAAGATTCCGGTGATTTACCGTAATATCCCCGAAGGCTACGGAGTCATTAGCGGTACCTCGATCAAGCAGGGGTTCCGCTTCACCAAGTTGAACGGTGCGGCTCTGCCTTGGTCCGCGGATGGCTTCGTGCAAATGGACCCCAGGCTGGCAAACACCTTGGAATGGGAAGGCAATGGCATCGAAATCATGTTCCCCACCACCGACGTGGTGTATTTCTCCGTGTTGGATCTGGGAACGCCGCTGCCGGGCGCGCCCGACCGGGCACCCGCAGTGCCCGAAACCACGCTGTTTCCAGGCTTCACCGCCCCGGCCATCTCCCGCGTCTTGCTGCCCACTGCCATTGATATGAGCTATACCATCCCGCCGCGCGTCGTGGCCATTGCGGCTCACGGCACCCCGGGCAAGGAAGGTGTCGCCGAGGTGACCATTGAGCGGGCGACTCCCACCAGCTCGGTTGCCACCGACTACTCGCAGCGCCGCTTCCAGATGCCCGTTCGGTTCGTTGACACCTACGCCGGTTGGGCTGCGGTGTCCTTCCCTGCCGGCACTCCCGCCTCCGCCAAACTGCCCTCGGCTGACCCGGATAAGGACGGGTTCACCAACTATCAGGAATGGCTTGCGGGAACCAACCCGATGGATGCCTCATCGCATCCGCCGGCGCCACACATTGCCTTTGTCCAAGGTCGTGCGGTGCGTTCCACCTCCACCGCAACCCCGGGCCATTGGGAAACCAAAATGACCAAGGCCGACGTGGTGCCTCCCGTCACCTATGAATACGAGTTCAGCCCAGACCTGCAGACCTGGCGCACCATCGGTGACAACGATCCGGATTGGCTGCTGATCAATGACCCGGATCCCGCCGGCGAAATCAAGGTGCAGAGCCGAAGCGAGCAACTCAGCGGTGGCGGCTTCCTGCGAGTGAAGATGTCCCAGGCTCCGGACCCGACGCCCGTCACCACGGAATGATCCACCGGCTACCGGAAGCGCCGGGCGCTTTCCGGACTTGCCAGCCAGACGGGTCGCTTATCGGTAAGTAAACGCAATCGGCCATCTCGGACAGTTCATGCCTTTGACCCTCATCGACACTCCGGAGGCCCTCGCCAGTTACCTCAACACCAGCCGCCTCGGCGCAGCCAATCCGATTTGTGCCATTGATACCGAAGCGGACAGCCTGCACCGCTACCGCGAGTCGCTGTGCTTGATTCAGTTTGCCGCCGGTGAGGATTGCCTGCTGATGGACCCGCTGGCCATTCACGACCTTTCGGCCCTCGGCGGGTTTCTGAGCCGGGCGGTGGTGTGGATGCACGGCGCCGATTATGACATGACCATGCTCAAGCGCCAGTTCGGCGCCCTGCCGGCCAAGGTCTATGACACGCAGATCGGCGCGCGGTTGTTAGGCGGACGGCGTTTCGGCCTTGCCGATTTGGTGCTGCACTATTTTGGCGTCGAATTGTCCAAGACCTCGCAAAAGGCCGATTGGGGGAAACGCCCGCTGACGGCGAAAATGGTGGAGTATGCATTGAACGACGTGCGTTACCTCCTGCCGATGGCGGAAAAAATCGTCGCCGATCTCCGCGCCAAAGGCCGCTACGAGTGGTTTGAGGAAAGCTGTGAATTCGCACGCAAAAAGGTCTTCGAGCGCGACGATTCGCGTGAGGACGCCTGGCGCATCCAGGGGTCCGGCAAGTTCGACCCCCGCACCCTCGCCTGCCTGCGCAGCCTCTGGTACTGGCGCGACACCGAGGCCGCCCTCTGGGATCGCCCCTCGTTCATGGTCACCACCAACCGCCAGTTGCTCGAGTGGTGCGTCGCCATGGCGCAGCGCCAGCCACCGGCCCTGCCCCGCCATTTCCGCCCCGACCGGGTCAAACGGTTCCGCCAAATGCTCGAAACCTTGGAAGCGCTCCCGGAAGCGGAGTGGCCCGCATGCGCCAAACTCCAGCGCCGCAAGCGCGACCGCGACTTCGAACGCAAGGTCGATCAGCTCATCGCCGTGCGTGATCAAGCAGCCTCCGAATTGGACATCGAGGGCTCGCTCATCGCCTCGCGCGCCGCCCTGGAAAGCGTCGCCACCGGCGAACTCGAACCCCAGGCCGTGCTCCTGCCCTGGCAACTCAAGCTGCTGCGCCTGACCGCCTGAGCCCGCTTCACCACGCTTGATCTCGATGGATTGCGAGAGGTGCCTGGAATTCCTTTTCGTCAAAAAGAACCGGGCGCAGTCCGACAAGCTTTGGGGAATGACGGCCTAAGACCACCACGGATTACAGGATTACACGGATTTCACGGATTGAAGAGGAAGACTTGGGGTGGGGTGGCAGCGGGCCTTGGGGGATGAATCGGGAGCAAGAAACCACAGAGGCCACTGATTGCCACTGAGCACACTGAGAAGAAATCTTCAATCAGTGGAATCAGTCTTCTCAGTCTTTATCAGTGGTTTCTTCCGCACGAGCTATCCCGACACCCCAATTCACCGCACCCCAAATTCTCAATCCGTGTAATCCGTGTAATCCTCGTCATCCGTGGTCATCCGTGGTCATCTTCGTCCCGCCGTTTCCACTCATGCCCGCCACGCGAAACGAACGCAAAAAATCGCCGATTTCCCGCGAAGTTCCTTGTTTCCCTGACCAAAATTGCGGAGCCTTTGGCCGCCCTATGTCAGAGTCTCAGAACGAGCCGCAAAAAGCCGCCACCCAAGTCGCTGCCGCCCAGCAATACGACGCCGCGCAAATCGATAAACTCGAAGGTCTGGAGGCCGTGCGCAAGCGTCCGGGCATGTACATCGGCGACCCCGATGAACGCGGCCTGCACCACTGCGTCTTCGAGGTGCTCGATAACTCCATCGACGAACACCTCGCCGGTTTCTGCAACCGCATCAAGGTCGCCATCCATGTCGATGGCTCCGTCTCCATCGCCGACAACGGCCGCGGCATCCCCGTGGACATGCACCCGAAATTCGGCATGCCCGCCGTGGAACTCGTCCTGACAAATTTGCACGCCGGCGGCAAGTTCGGCCAGGGCGCCTACAAATACTCCGGCGGCCTCCACGGCGTCGGCGCCAAATGCGTCAACGCCCTCGCCGATTGGTTCCGCGCCGACATCATGCGCAACGGCAAAATCCACCGCATCGGCTTCGAGCGCGGCAAGACCACCGAGCCGCTCCATGTCGTCGGCGAGGTCGATCCTAACAAGACGGGCACCATCATCACCTTCTTCCCCGACGCCACCATCTTTGTCGATACCATCGACTTCAAGTTCGACCGGCTCGCCACCCGCCTGCGCGAACTCGCCTTCCTCAATCCCGGCCTAACCATCGACTTGGAAGACGAGCGCCCGGAATCCGCCAAGAAGGGCTCCTTTTTCTACGCCAAGGGCATCGAGGAATTCGTCGTCCAGTTGGGTGAAAACAAAACCGTCATCCATGACAATCCCGTCATCCTTCACGGCAAACGCCAGATCGACCTCGATTACGACGGGAAAAAAACCACCGACGACGTGTTTGCCGACGTGGTGTTCCAGTACAACGATTCCTACAACGATCAAATCCTCTGCTTCGCCAACTCCATTCCCAATGGCGACGGCGGCACCCATCTAACGGGTTTCCGCACCGCCCTCACCCGCGGCATCAACCAGTACGCCAAGGTCAACAAGATCCTCAAGGACAAGGACCCCGCGCTGTCCGGCGATGATGTTAGAGAAGGCCTCGTCTGTGTCATCTCGGTGAAGATGCCCAACCCGCGCTTCTCGTCGCAAACCAAGGACAAGCTGGTCAACACCGAAATCGAAGGTGTCATCTCCTCCATCGTCTATGAGGGGCTCATGCAATACTTCGATGAAAACCCCTCGCTCGCCCGCAAGGTCATCGAGAAATCCGTCAACGCCGCCCGCGCCCGCGAGGCCGCCCGCAAGGCCCGCGAAACCGTGCGCAAAAGCGCCCTGTCCGGCGGCGGCCTGCCCGGCAAACTGGCGGATTGCTCGGAACGCGACCCCGCCAAGTCCGAGTTATACATTGTCGAAGGTGACTCGGCCGGCGGCTCGGCCAAACAAGGCCGCGATCGCCGCACGCAGGCGATCCTGCCGTTGCGCGGCAAAATCCTCAACGTCGAAAAGGCCCGCCTCCACCGCGCCCTCCAGAACCGCGAAATCCAAAACCTCATCACCGCCATCGGCGCCGGTATCGGCGATGGCGAGCAGGAAGGCTCGTTCAACATCGCCAAGGTCCGCTACCACAAGGTCGTCATCATGACCGATGCCGACGTGGACGGCTCCCACATCCGCACCCTGCTGCTCACCTTCTTCTGCCGCCACATGCCCGATCTCGTCAAGCGCGGCTACCTCTACATCGCCCAGCCTCCCCTCTATCTGGTCACCCGCAAGAAGCGCGCCGAATACGTCCAGGACAACGATCAACTCAACAAGATCCTCATCGAACTCGGCGCCGGCGAGGTCGTCCTGCGCACCTACGACCAATCTCGTAGTTACTCCGCCGACGAACTCAAGGGCATCCTCGACACCCTCTCCTTGCTATCGCGGTACATTCGTTCCATCGAAGGCAATGGCGGCAATTTCCGCGAGTACCTCGCCGCCCGCCGCGCCGATGGCCACCTCGTCGAGTTCATGGTGCGCATCCGCGAGGGCAACGACGAAAGCATCCTCTACTTCGCCGATGATGATGCGTTGCGCGCGTATGCCGCCGACAACCGCGACCTGCGCCTGTTCGATGAGATCCTAACCGACGAGGAACTCGCCGCCTCCAGCGGCCCGTCGCGCCGCGCCGTGCTCCACGAGCTCCACGAAGCCCACGCCATCGCCCGCATTTTCTCCCGCCTCAAGGAAGCCGGCATCGCCACCGATATCTTTCATTCCGAGGACACTCCGCTCTTTGAGCTGCTAGAAGGCGAGGGCGACAAACAACATGCCACCCCGCTGTTCTCGATCCCCGACATCCTCGCCCGCGTGCTTGAAATTTCCAGCAAGGGCGTCCAGATCAAACGCTTCAAGGGCCTCGGCGAAATGAACGCCAAACAACTCTTCGAAACCACCATGGACCCCGCGACCCGCCAGTTCCTCCGCGTCCGCCTCGACGAGGACAACGCCGTGGAAGCCGACAAGATGTTCGACGTGCTCATGGGCGACCTGGTCGAACCCCGCAAACGCTTTATTGAAGACAATGCGCTGAACGTCCGCAATCTGGACGTGTAAACCATTGACCCTTCCCCAACCCGGTATAATTTCAAGCATGAGCACCACCCTCTCCGTCAGCATCCCCGACCCCCTCGCGCGGCGTCTCTCCACGATCGCCAGCGAGACGGATCGGAGCCAAGCCTATCATCTCCAAAAGGCCCTTGAACTCTATTTCGAGGAGATGGCCGACCTTCAAATCGCCAAGCACCGCCTGCATTCCTCAGAGCCTGAAATCGAGTTTGACGCGGTTGTCCGCGAACTTAACGCGTGAAAATCGTCTTCAAAAAACCCGTCATAAAGGAACTCATCCGCCCCTAATGACTTCGCCCGACAAACTCAGCCGCGAACAAATCATGGCCGCCTTGCACCGGCTTGACGAGTTGCTGCGTGACAAGGGCGTAATCGGCGAGCTTTGTATTTTCGGGGGTGCTGCCATGGTTCTGGCCTTCGATGCGCGTGAATCCACTCGTGATGTGGACGCCATTTTCGTTCCAAAAAGCGATGTTCTGCAATGCGCCAAGCAAGTGGCGGAGGAATTCGATCTACAATGGGACTGGATGAATGACGGTGTGAAAGGTTTTGTTTCCAACCGGGGAGAAGTCACCGTCGATGGTATGCCCAAGTTTAATAACTTGCGTATCATGCGTCCCACTTCGGAATATCTCCTTGCCATGAAATGCCTCGCCAGCAGGGTTGAGGACTATTCCCACCAAGGTGACAAGGCGGATGTGATCACGCTGATACGTCTCTTGGGCATTACGGAGTCATCCGCCGTTTGTGATCTGGTATGCAAGTATTACAAAGAATCCCTGCTTGCGCCCAGGGTCAGGTATTTCATTGAAGAAATCATCGGAGAGTTGCATCATTCATCATGAGCCAGGAGAAACCAACCAAATCCCTGAGGGAAAGCATGCGGACCGTTCGCGAGCCTGATGATTTCAGCTATGCTTTGAGGAACTTCCTTGACCGCTTTCGCCGCAATCCTTCAATCCTTTTGCTTCAGGATGAGCCGGAGACGCTCACTGGTTTGTTGCAGGACGACGGCCTGGCCGATGCCTATCTCGCTTCCGCGGCCGCCCTGCTCTGCCAGGAGAATGACCTGCCGTGCCCCTCATGGGTTGATGACAAATCCCGCATCATGAAAACGCCGTGGTTCGCCGCCAAATCCCCGAACCTAAAAGCAATTCTTCTGCAGGAGAGTCCCGCCGCCTTCCGCATTCACAACCTTTTCGTCTCCGCTAACGCGCTGTCCCGCGCCTGAGCCATTTTCCGCCATGTCCCAAGAATCCATCAAACCGATCAACGTCGCCGAGGAACTTTCCAATTCGTTCCTGGAATATTCGATGTCGGTCATCATTTCCCGCGCGCTGCCGGACGTGCGCGACGGCCTCAAGCCGTCCCAGCGCCGCGTGCTCTATGCCATGCGCCAACTCGGCGTCACGCCCGGCAAGCCCCACGTGAAATGCGCCCGCATCGTCGGCGAAACCATGGGTAACTTCCACCCCCACGGCGACCAGTCGATCTACTCGACCCTCGTTAACATGGGTCAGCCATGGTCGATGCGCGACATGCTCGTCGATGGCCAGGGTAACTTCGGCTCGGTGGAAGGCGACGGCGCGGCGTCCATGCGATATACCGAGGCGCGGCTGCACCAGTTGGGCATGGCGATGATGGAGGACCTCGACAAGGACACCGTCGATTTCCAACCCAACTACGACGGCTCGCAGGACGAACCGACCGTCCTGCCCTCCGCCTTCCCTAACTTCCTCGTCAACGGTGGCACCGGCATTGCCGTCGGCATGGCCACCAACCTCGCCCCGCACAACCTCGGCGAAGTCATCGATGGCAT
>TBL_comb47_HYPODRAFT_10006110_pt1 | contig 13116 bp, 25 predicted proteins | sample TroBogypolimnion_40_FD_10682 | JGI IMG/M metagenome (IMG submission 10682)
TACTAAAATAGTAAATATGCAACCCTTCACTTCATTCTCTGACTTCATTACTAAAATACAAGGTGAGAGAATAACTAAAACTACTATCAATGCCTTAGTATCAGTAGGAGCTTTTGATAGTTTAATTGGTAATGAAAGAACTAAGAATATATTTATTCTAGAACAATTCATAGAAAGAAAGAAGACAACTAAGATAGCAGAAAAATTATCAGCTTTATGGGAAACCATAGAAAATGAAGCAAGTAGAATTCCCGGTCTTGAAACAACAGGAAATAATCTTGCTGAATATGAAGAGAAGTTTTTAGGATTTAATTTCTTTAACACTTTATTTACTGATAGGATTATTCAAAAGATTAACATGGCATATAGAAGAGGTTTATGTGGTAGAACCTTTTCTGATCTAACTAAATTTCAATCATCAATGCCGATACCAGTTATCATTGATAAACTTAGAGCATTTAATGATAAGAATGGAAAAGAAATGGCTTTCTTAGAATGTGTTGATATGCTAGGTAAATCATATAATATACCAATGTTTCAAAATGTTTGGAAGTTGGTTAAGGATAAGGTATTAGCTAAAAAAGTTTTTATATTAAATTTTTATATTAATGATGAAGACAAAATAATGTTTGGAGCTAAGAAATTTACTAATGATGAAGAAAAGAAGAGAATGGTTAGAAAGATAGAGTAAAGATAAACTTGGAGTTATAAATGTCCAATGTTTCAAACATTCTTATAGAAGCAGTTGCTGATTTAGTACGAGCGTTTACTTATGAAACACACGAATACTTAAAAAAACAACCCGGAGAAGACAGTGCTTCATTTGAAGCTCGTAAAAATAAATTACATCAAGCAGCTAATTGGAAAACCATATTTGATAATGTAGCTCAAAGATATGTTAAGGATCTTTATGATCGTGGATTACGAGCTAATCAACGAGTAAATATTGATATGAAAGCATTACTTCGCTCAACTAAAGCTGATGATAAATATTTAACACTACTTAAAACAAGAACAGAAGTACAAGATTATTTAAAAAAACAAATTTTATTATATGGCGATAAAGAAGCTGTAAGAGTATTAAAATATAGAGAACCAAGAGAGTTTGCTGAAAAAGAAAAATCGCTCTCAACAACAATTCCTACTCCAAAAGTTTCTAAACATGAACAAAATATAAAAGATCAAGAAGTAGGTTTTAAAACAAAAGTGGGTAAAGTAGGATCTGGTCGTCATGTAGGCGGATCTGAATTTGAAAGAAGAGTTGCTAAAGCTTTGGCTGGTGATAATCCTGTCAATTGGACTAATACAAAGGTTAAAATTGATACACCAACACAAAGCACTATAGCACAAATGATATATGATACTCTACAAAAAACTCCAGAGTTAGTTGCTTCTGGTTTCGCTCGACAAGCACAACTCACTGAAGTAGCTGAAAATATAAAATTTAATACAGAAGCTTTAGCCAAACATGATTTTGAATATAAAGGTATAAATTATGAAGCCAAGAAAGCAAATATTTATAGTCCTTCTTTATTTGCTGAAGTTTGGAAAATAGCTTCTGAAAGTTCTTTAAAATCTCTAATAGATTTAATGGGTTCAAAAGAACGTGCTCAAATATTTTATAATAATTTTGTAGAAAGATTATCAAAAGAACATATGTTTAAAAGTAGAATACTAGGAGCTGTCAGAAAAAAAATGATAGATTTAGGTGTTCATATTGTTGGATTAAATGGTCCAGTATCAAGTACTTCTGAAGTAGTTATATTTAATCCAGGTCAAGTAGAATATAGTTTAGTTATTCCAGAAGGTAAGTTTCATGGAACTAAAAGAATGTCTATTTACTTCAATGTAAAAAAAGGAGCAGTTCCTGAACGTTCTTTAGGTGCTTATGGAAACTTACATGAAGATTATATCACAAATTTTTTAATAAAAGATTTATTAAGAGAACATGTTTCAATATAATAAAGAATGTAAAACAAAAACTGGTGAGCAACTTGTCCCATTAACAGCAGAGGGAGATACTATTCTCTGTGCTACTCGTAGGGGTACTACTGTTTATAGAAAATTAGAAGACTTTGATATAGAAGTAAAAGAACAAAAGAAAAATATAGTTGCTGTCCCTAAACAAAAAATTATAAAAAAAGAAATAATAATACAAAAATCTATCGATCCTATTTATATACCACCAGTTATAGTTGAAACTAAACCAACAATAGAACCTATTAAAGAAGTTCCGGTTATAGTTTATAAAGAACCACCTAAAGAAAATGAAAAAGATGTTCAAAAAATAACTAAAAAGAAAAAGGTGGAAGTAGAGAAACCAAAAGTAATTAGTAAAGATAACTATGAAGGTGATGGATATATATGACAGCTAAAGATGTGTTGGAAGATGTATTAGATCCTACTCAATATATTTCTAATATTGAGAAAGGTGTAAATGATTTAGAAACATTTAAGAATCAAAATCCAGCATTAGCACAATCCCTCAAAGGATTAGATGATGTTCGTAATAATGTTCATAGTGTAAAAGCTACTCTAGCTGCTAACAAACAGCAATCAGAAGAAGCTAAAAAAGCTGCTGATATAAAAGCTAAAGAAGAACTTAGAAACAAAGCAATAGCTGATAGAAATAAAAACTTAGGACCTGGAAATATAAAAAAACTTACACCTGAAATTAAAGGTGGAGTATTACCAAAAACTACTCCTCCTAATGTTGGTCCAGCTAAACAATAAAAATTATTGACAAAAAATAAAATTTCTCTTATAATGAAAGTATGATATACACATCGTACTTTGGAATTATTAAAGACGTAAAAAATCCAATAGCTATTTGTGGCAAAAGTCCTGATTGGTATATGGGACCTCAATATAAAAAACTTGCTCCAAAATATTGGTTTTTTGATATGTATAAAAAAGGAGAGATAGGAAAAGAAGAATATACTATATGTTTTAAAAGAGAAGTATTAAAAAAATTAAATCCAATTGAAGTAAAAAAAGAATTATTTAATAAATATCCAAAAGAAGAAATTATAACACTTATGTGTTTTGAAACACCTGACTTATTTTGTCATAGACAATTAGTAAGTGCTTGGTTAAATTCTTATGGAATAAAAGTTAAAGAATTTTATAGGAGTGTAGATGGTTAAATGTATTTTAGAAGATTTCAAGTATGAAAAGAAAGAAGGAGAAATAAAAAGCTATACACTATTAGTTCTTAATGAAGATGGCAAACATCGTAGTGGAATTGAATTAACTCTTCTATCAAAAGAAGAGCAAGATGAAGTTGTAAAAATACAACAAGAGTATGAAAAAAAAATAGAACCATTTGTAAAAAAAGCATATCGATCTTTTACATTAGATAAAATAATAACAGAGGCTAATAGTGTTAAGTGATTTAGAACTTACTTATAGGCCTTTTTGTAGAGATTGCTTACACTGTAATGTAAATCCTACATTGAAATTGATATATAATAAATATGTAAAAGAAGCATTTACTAATTGTCCAGAAACATTTGAAAAAGTAGCAGGTTGTTTTTCTAAAAATATAGAAGTTAATTGGGAAAATTTTGAGAGCTGGTGTGTAGCAAACAAAATGATGGATAAGTTAGCAGAATAAAATGAGTGAGTTAGAAGTATTCAATTTAGCAATGTATTTCCGCTCAGAATTCCTTCGTTATGATAGAAGAATTTTTACAGCAAAAACAGTTAAGACAGGAAGATGGTGGAAATATTTTGAAGAAACAATTACTATGTTCTCAGGAAGAGAAGGATGGAATCCATCTGTCTTCGTTAAGTGTCAGTTCGAAAGTTTTGGAAAAATATTCCCATCTCAATTACCTACTGAACATGCTTGGAACACTTTTAAAGATTATAGACATAAGTTTGAAGAAACACTTGACAAAGAAAAAGAAATAATTCATAATGTGCTTACTGGTTATAAAGCTGTTCGAGACTTTTGTGATAATCATAAAATAGATTTTAGTGTCTATGAGTTTATGCAAAATCATTTCAATAAAAGACAACTCGAAATAAAAGCATATCCAATACATTTTTTCATTTTCTCTAAATCATATACAGTTGTTTATGGTAGTAATGAAACTAAAAGAATGTTAGTAGCACAAAATAGAAATTTATTGTCTAAAATAAAAGAAATTCTTAAGGAGGATTTTATATGAATGAAGCAGAGAGAGACAAGACCGAAAAATCAAAGGGATTTGGTTATGCTACTCCTAAGACAAAGAAGCTAACTAAGAAAGTAAAGAAGGTTTATGCTGATTCAACTTCCTTGGAAGATATTCAGAAGAATAAAACCGTAAAGCATCTTAAAGCAGAATGTGCTCCTGTATCTTACAAGAAAAAGCATCAGAGGATAAAGAATGGTTAAAATTGGTGGAAGTATTTCATATAAGGTTCAAATAGCACCTTATGAATCTCTTGAAACTACTGCTTTTATGGAAATAGAAGATAATGATCTTACTCAAAATGAACTTGAAGAAAAACTTAATGAAAGTTTAAAAAAGCAAGTGAATAAACGAATGGAAGTTGCTGTAAGAAATTATCATGATAATGTTGAACGATTAAAGAAAATGGTATGACAGGGAAACAAGCATTAAAAAGATTAGAATTTGTAGATGCCATTCGCTATAATGAAAAACTTCTTAAATATCCAGAAGGAGATAGTTTTCCAAAAGAAACTATTGAAGCTTTAGATTGGGCTAAGTTTAAAATTATAGTCCCCAATGAAAAAGAGAAAGAAAAAATTTCAATGGCTTTAAAGTATTTACATGATAGCGATATAGATACAGATTTTGTTTGGGTAAATCAATTAGTTCATAGTTATATGACTGATAATAATCCTCAAACAATAATAGTAGATGATAATTTATTTAATAGTATAGGAGAAATTAATGGGAAATAGAACATCAGGAAGAAAAGAAATGTATAACTTACTTAGAGAACGTAATCATTTGGTTCCTTACACAGATGAATATGGAAATCAAACCATGCTCAATACAACTAAACACTTTGTTCAACAAAAACCTTATAAGCATGATGGTTATAATAGAGAACTTAGTGGAATAGCTCAAAAGTTTACTGAGTATATGAAAAGTAAGAGAGAAGAGAATATGAAAAAGTCTGAGATTATTCAAACTTCAGATGAAAGTGTCACTGCGGAGGTAGTTAATTGATTGATAGAATAACACCAGAGGATAAAGCTCGTGCAAAGGCTAATCTTGAATCTTGGCTTGAAATACAAGATAGAAAAAAGGAACTGAAGGCCGAGAATGATGGGATTGTTTCTGATACTGCTCAACTTCTTGATGTAAAGAAACCTATTGTTAATAAGTTATTTACAGCTTTAAAGAAGAAGATGGATGGAGAAGAGAACCCCAGTGATGAAGTTGATACTATCATAGAGACAGTATTTAGGAATTAAGATGGATTTCACCGAAGCAGAGAAAGATAAACTTTTCCTCTTATTGGAAAAGATATACAAAGTACAGGAGGAGCAGCTTCGGCTGTTTAGACAGTATGACGGAGATTATCACAGAGAAATCGAAGCCAAAGAAGGACATCTTCACGAAGGTTAAAGAACTTTTTAGTGGATTTTGTATAATTACTTTATTAGTAATAGCTCTTTCAGGATCGAGTCTTAGTCCACAAAAAATATATATATTTATCAGCGCTATAAATAGATACAATATAAATAAAATTGTTGGTAATGATTCAAAGTGGTATATTAGTAAATATGCCGAACATTTAAATAGAAACTATTATACTATTGAATGTGTTTGGAAATATTCTAAATTATACAATATACCATTTGATTTAAGTTTAGCAGTTGGTCTACAAGAAAGTCAACTTATAAATTATAATCCTAGTAGACCAATTAATTACAATCTTGATGGAAGCTATGATTGGGGTCTTTATCAACTTAATAGTAAAACTTATCCAAATGTCATAGATAAATATAGTTCCATCGAAGCAAACGCTAAAGGTGGAATTAGTCATTTGGCTGATGAATATAGTAAGTATAATAGTTACGAAGTAGCAACTATGACTTACAACTGTGGAAATCCTAAACGAATAGGACCAAAAGCTATTTCACGATTAAAAGAAATTCTACAATACGAGAAGGGTTTGGATGAATGGATCAACGATATTTACAGGGATAAAGTCAGTAGAGCTTTTAGTAGCAGTTAAATTCTCTTATAATGGTGATCGTTGTCAACAGAGATTTGAACTGAATGCAAATAAATCAACACTTCATTATGCTCAAGATAAAAGATATGAGATTTATGACAAGTTAAATAATAAAATAAAAGATGTAATGTTATCTAATTTTAATGATACTTATGTTTTTTATCAAAGAGTAGATGAAGAAACTTGTATAACAATTATTTATGATGTTGTTGGTAAGATAAATAAATCACTCCTTGTAAATTATTTTTTTGTTATTCCTTCTTTTCTTCCTGCATTTTGTGGATGTGAATATTGTGTATTTGCGAATAAAACAGATGCTTCCTTTTTTTGTAATTTAAAAAATAAAGATATGAAAAAAGGAATTCATCGTTGTATGGTATTTAAACAGAAAACACTTTTTAAAACATAGAATACAGGAGATATATGAAAAGTAAAATTCCTTCCTCTATTATTGTTTCCTTCTTACATGATAATTTTGAAGTTAAGGAAACATCAACTGGTGAATTAAGAATTAATTCACCATTCACACAAGACAATAAGTTTCATTTATATATTAATCCTGAACAAGGTGTATTTAAAGATTTCAAAACTGATATGTCTGGTTCTTTCTCTTATATGGTAGCTCAATATTTAGATATACCAGAAGGAAATGTATTAACTCACTTAGTTAAAGAATATGGATTAAAAAAAATAGAAACTACAGAGTATAAAAAAACTGTAGAAGAACAAGCAAAATTAGAATTACCTGAAGGATTACATTTTTTTAAAGATGGTAATTTAGGATTATTTGGTAATATGGCTTTAGAATATTTAAGAGAACGGTTAATTAGTGAAGAATATATTCAGGAAATGGGTTATGTATTTAATTCTAGTTCTGAATATCATAATAGAATATTTATTCCATTTTATGAAAATGGTGAAATAGTATATTATATATGTAGGGATTTTACAGGAACATCATATCTTAGATATGCTAATCCTCATAAAATAAATAGTAAACAATTTGTGTATAACATAGATAGATTACAAGATACATTATTTATTTGTGAAGGAATTTTTGATGTACTATCAATTAGAAACATAGTAGGTACTGCTTTATTATCTGCTAATCTTGGAGAGATTCAAGCAAAGAAAATAATGGAGCGAGCACCGAAGAATATAATTTTTGTTCCCGATAATGATGAGACAGGAGATAAAACTCTTGATGATAATGTTAAACTATTAATGAAATATACTCCTCCATCTTTAAATACACAATTTTATGTGTATAGATTAGAAGAAGGAATAAAAGATTTGAATTATAGATTAGTAAAAAGAAATAAAGACACTATTTTAATAGAAGAATGTGAAAAGTATAATGAAAGTAAAAAATTACAGCTCAAACCAGCTAAGAGGAGTGTGGTAGAGGTGTAGAAGGGTAAAAATATGTCGGATTGTCTAGCACTCGATGAAAGCTGTCTTGTTCTCAACAAAAACTACGCCATTATAAATGTCGTAAAAGCTTGGCGAGCATTATCTCTTCTTGCTCGTGGAAGAGCCGAAGTAGTTTATGTAGAAGATGGATTCTACAAAAGCTATAACTTAGATAGTTGGTTTGCCCTATCTGAAATGAAAATAGCTGAGGGTATAGATGATGATGACAGCCTTGTTCAAGGTACTGAACAACAAGTAATCATACCAAGAATAATAAGAACTGTTTATTACGACAAGAATCCAGTTCGTGGAGTGGTGTTAACTCGTAGAAATATTTATTTACGAGATGCCAACACTTGTCAGTATTGTGGAGCTAAGCTTCCTTCTACTGAACTAAACTTGGATCATATATTTCCAAAGAGTCGTGGCGGTTTAACTACTTGGTTAAATGTTGTTTGCTCTTGTATCAAATGTAATAGTAAAAAGGGAGATAAAACTCTTGCTGAAGCTGGATTACATTTATTAAGAAAGCCCTTCATGCCTAGATACAACCTTACTCTTTATGAGAAGAGTAAAGAACCTAAATATAAGAAATGGGGTGACTTTATCAGTGATATGTATGCGAATGTACCATTAGTAGATTAAACAATACTTCCTCAATAAAAATAGCCCACTAAATGAATAGTGGGCTATTAGTATATCTTTAAAAGGGCTAATGCCCTTGCTCTGCTTAGTACAAAGCGACAATAGCGGGATAAAGGAAAGCAGTAGCAGTATTGGTCCAAGAAGTTGTGGCACCATCAACTACGTTAAGTCTGAAGAATCCGCCAGTGTAACCGAAAGCAAAGTTCATACCAGTAGCAACCTTAACGTTATCATTACATACAACCTCGTTCAATACGATTGTACCAGCAGCAGCAGCCAAAGCAGCATTTGTAAGGGTACATACTGTATACCAGTTAGCTCCATCAGCAGAACCCTGAAGAGCGAGCGTACAGTTAGCTCCAGTAAGAGGAGTAGAAGCTCCTTGAAGAGCAGCAAAAATATACAACTTCTGAACGTCATTATTCATGGCGATTGGAGTAGTAATAGATCCAGCAGTAATAGCAGCTTGAGTGTTATTTCCGGGAATAGTAAGAGTAAGACCAGTAGATGTTGTATTCTGAGCCATAGTGAAAGTAGTACCAGCAGCAGCATTAACAGCAGCACCATAGAAAGCAGCTCGGTTAGTTTGAACCGGATCATCCATTACAATGAAATCAATACCAATACCGTGAGAAGAAGCAAGTGCTCCAGTAGTATCAAACACAACGTCAATACGATAGAAGTTGGCAAAAGCAGGTACAAGCTCAAACTTAAATGTAGTACCAGCAGTAGAAGAGTTAGAAAGACCGCTTGCTGATCCACCGTTGGACTGGAGAAGGAAGTAGTTATTTCCATCCCAAGATCCCATGAGGTTTACTGGAACACAAGATCCAGAAGCGTTGTTAGTAACCTTGGTATAGTCAGAAGCATGGATGATAACTTCTGTCTTATAAGAGTTACCGGGGATATATACTGTATTAGTAGCTGATGAAGTGCTATATCCGGTATTCTGAGTCATCTTAAATATTGCGCTGGAGTAAGTAACTGCGGTACCAGCAGACTTGGTAGCAGGAAGAGTGACAACACCCTGAAATAAACTAGTTCGTGGATTAAACTGTGGCATGAGAGCCTCCTATATCTATTATCTTTATCATACTCTAAAAACATAATATATAAAAATATATTTGTATCATATATAGAGTAAAGGTAAAGTTAGCATGGAAAAAACGTATCCAGTTCAACTGGAAAAAGAGATCCATCTACTGTTAAAAGAGTATTCGAAGAATACTGGGATGAAAATAAAATACATAGTCGAAGCGGCTATAGTAGCTTATTTGAAAACCATATCATTTCAACAGATAGTAGACACCAACAGTAGGAGTGAAGAAAATGAATGAAATAGTAATAGTCCCGGCAGAAGAAGCAGAGAATGTTATTTGTGCTGATGTTTTGGAAAATGAAGTACAGGAAATGTTAGAGCTTGGTAAAAAAATGATAGAGTATTGCTATACCAACGGAGCTGTTGGATTGGCTTGCCCTCAAATAGGTATTAAGAAGAAGATGTTTGTTTATCGAAAGACAGAAACTTCATTTCAAATCATAATCAATCCTACTTATTATCCAACTTCTAAGAGACCAATAAAAGTTCTTGAGGGATGTATGTCTTTAAAGGAAAAAGCTTATATGGTTTCTTGTTTTAAAGATATACAGGCAGTAGGTTTTGTTTGGGAAGGTGGAAAACTTACTAAACGAGGCTATCCACTTTCTGGTAATAAAGCCATTATATTTCAACATGAGTGCCGACATGTAGGTAAATATAATACAGATGATTTAGGACAAACTATACGTCAATATGGTGTACCACAAATAGGCCAAAAAGCAGATGGCGAACTTGAGCTAAAACCATTAGTAGAAATGACAGCTGATGGTACTATACAAGAAATACAAGAGAAAATAAATGAGTAAAATATGTACTAAATGTGGTATAGAAAAAGAAGAAACATATTTTAACAAAGATAAATCAAAAAAAGATGGATTATATTCTTCTTGTAAAGATTGTAATAGAGAAAAACAAAACGAAAACAGCAAAAAAACTTGGATTAAAACTAAAGATTTAGAAGAATACAAAGAAAAAAGAAAAATACTAAGAAAAAAACACTGGGAAGAGTTTAAAGAAAAAGAAAGCGAAAATCATAAAAAATGGGTATCTGAAAATAGAAATATTAGAAGAGAACATTTTAAAAACTTTAAAATAAAGCACAAAGATGAAATAGATTATAAAATAAAAAACAACCTACGTTCAAGAACGAGATTGGCTCTTCTATCTCAACATCAGCATAAAGATAACAAAATGGTTTATTATTTGGGATGTAGTATATTTGAATATAAGGAATATTTAAAAGAACACTTTAAAGAAGGTATGTCTTTTGATAACTACGGAGAGTGGCATATTGATCACATAAAACCAATATCTTTATTCGATCTTACAATAAAAGAAGAAGTATATAAAGCTTTTCATTATACAAATACTCAACCATTATGGGCTATTGATAATATAAGAAAAAATAATAGGTGGATAGGATAATGGCTTTACAAAGTAAAAAGAAGGGGAATCGTGGTGAACTCGAAGCAGTCCATATACTTAATGATAGGTTCGGTAGTAATTTGTTTGCTCGTGCCGTTTCTTCTGGTGCTTGGATTGGTGGTGGCAATAGACATCGCGCTGAGGTCTTAACTGATGAACAACAACTTGCTTTTGCTTCTGACATCATTTGCCCAGTTTGGTTTAAGTATGTGATAGAACATAAAAGCTATGCCCAACTTGATTTTTGGGAATTATTTAATGATAAATCAAATCTTCATCAATGGTTTGCTCAAGTAGAGGCTGATGCATCTTTTGTTGGTAAACTTCCAATGCTTGTAGTAAAGATTAACAATCATAAAAGAATAGTATTTGTTAAAGAAGATATGTTTTCTATATTCAAAATAAAGACTTGGAATTGTTGTTGGTTTGAAGATTTTTTAAAAAATGAAGATGAGTTCTTTAAAATATGATGATAGATTTAGTTAAAGAACGAGTTGCTACTGAATACAATAATGTAAAAATAAAACCACATGAAAGTGAATATGATATCATAATAAATAATGAATATTATGGTTTGTCTTTCCGTGATGGCTCCTTGGGTGATTTTGAAACATTTTATACACTTCTTAAAAGTGAAATAGAACATTGTATAAATATAGCAAGTAAAACTTATCCAGTAGCAGAAAAAGCTGATAGAGAAAAAATTCAATATGCTTATGAATGAACGAAGACGACTTAAAGAAGATGAAAAGATAAAGCAAGAAGCTAAGAACAAGGAACGTAAATATGGCAGAACTCGCAAATCTTTTACTAGAAGTGGAACTAGGAACAAAGCCAGAAGTTGAACATTTATTCAATTATGCTCTTAGTCAAGTTTATTCTTCACATTATTTAAATAAAATAAATAATTTCATTAGAGGTAGAATAAATGTTAAAGAAGAAATGTCTCAAAAACCAAATATTGTAGCTTGGAATAATGGGTCCACTATATTCATTAATAAACTAGTATTCTATCAAAAATCTAGAACTGATCAAATACAATATTTACTTCATGAATTTACTCATGTATTACAAAATAGAAGAAACTTTATGGTATTAAAAACTTTTCCAGAACTTCATCATCTTGGCGAAGAACTTTATGATATAGCTAGAAAAAATTTAGTTGGAACAATGGCTGAATTTCTTACTGGTCATGACCAACCATTGCCAACCAAAGATGAATATGAAACTGTAGCTTATTTAATGAATGGTAAAATAGATTGGAATGCTCTAAATCGTGATGGTAGAAAGGATTTTGTAAACAAACTCTATGATAGTGGCATATTTAATATGAAAAGTATTTTCTGGAAAAAACGTGTTCCTTAACCGAACAGTCAAATGCGGAATTTATCTTCCCACCAGTGACTGCTCATCATAATACTAATTATAATACTAGCAAGGATAAAATAAAATAGAAAATAAAGAAGTTCCAGCCGGTTTGTATTGCTACAGTGTAAAATCAATTACTGGTGAACAAATCCATACAGTTAATTGTCCTCATTATCAAGATATGGGTGGTTCTACTGGTATCTGTGATTTAGCTGATGTAGCTATTATTGATCAGGTAAAAGAATGTGGTTTGCGTTATGATTTTACACTAGATAAAATTTTTACTTGACAAAAATTAATCAATAGTATATAATTATTTTATGGATGATAATATAAAAATACCCACAGAACTCTTGGAACAAATGATGCTCGCTTATTCTCTCCATAATGTTTCTTTCTTCCTCAAAATCAGACCATATTTAGTAACTTCCTCACATAAAAAGAAATCATACTTCAATGATGTTAAAAATCAATTTATTTTCAATATACTTTCTCATTGGTATGAAAAATTCAATTCATTTCCACATAAAAAAGAAATGGAAATGTTAGTTGATAAAGTCAATGAAGATGCTGATGTAAAATTATATCTTAAAGCCATGACCAATAAGTATTATGAAGAAGATACTTCTGGTTATAATGAACAAAACTTACTTGAAGAAGCTCAAGATTTTATTACTCAAAATAGAGTTATTGAAGCCATTACTCTTGCTCAAGCAGATATGGATGCTAGAGAATATGGTGCTATTGTAGATAAAGTTCGTGAAGCAATTACCATAAATTTTGATAAGGATTTAGGTTTATCAGTAAAAGATTTTAATCTTGCTGTTGATAGAATGACTGCTGAATTATCCGAATTAAATGCTTTCTCAACAGGATTCCCTTCCTTTGATAGAATAGGAGTTAAGTTCTTCCCCGGTGAATTAATGTGTTTCAGCGGTGTTCCAAAGATAGGTAAGTGTTGT
>TBL_comb47_HYPODRAFT_10006111_pt1 | contig 13114 bp, 11 predicted proteins | sample TroBogypolimnion_40_FD_10682 | JGI IMG/M metagenome (IMG submission 10682)
CCGGTCAAAATACAGGGTGAAGTGCTGAGGCAACTCGGGCCGAGCCGCCATGGCCGGTGCGAAGTCGCGCTGGAATTTGGCTTCGTCCACGGGGGCGGCAGGGGCCGACCCATCGAGCAATGCGGCGTAATGCGCCTGGTCTATGAGCTGCTCTCCGCCGGGGCCGCTGACCAGCACCTTGCCCACGCTGCCGTCCGGGCTGGCCAGCAGCGTGACGTAGGACAGGTTTTTGGCTGGCGGAGGTGTCGCGCAGCCCACTAGCAAGGCCAGTGTGATGCTGGCAATCAGGGCTTGGAGGGAAGGGCGCTTCATGGTGCAGCCTCCTCCACCAGCACCACAAACTGGGTACCGCGCACGCCAATGGTTCCTGTGGGGGTCTTCACCGACACCGCATCCGGCTGCAGTTTGGCGATCACGCCGGACACGTAGTTCATGCTGCCCTTGGCCATCTGGGCGCCCAGCTTGAGTTTGCCCTGGGCAGGGGCGTAAAGGTATTCGTCCACGGTCAGTTCGGTGTCGGAGCCAAAGGACATCACGGTGTCGTCCTTGAAGGTGACACCCATGCTGCTCTTGGGGCCGGTCTTGAGCTGGCTGCCCTGGAACAAAGGCGTTCCCAACTGGGCCACCACCTTGCTTTTGCCGGTGGTGACCGATGCCTCGCCCGAAAGGGTCTTGACGTATCCGATGGCGGCATCATCCGCCCAGGCTGACAGGGAGCCTGCCAGCAATATACAACAAGCAAGGAGTCTCAACGGCATGGCGAATTTCCTTAAGTGGCAGGCGGGCAGATCTTACACCGCAGGGGCACAGCGCTCCACCTGCACAGCGCAGTCGTAAAAGGTGGCGGCCCGGCCCATGTCGGTCAGGCGCTCACTGGTCAGCTCGTTCACATTGCTGCCGTCCAGCCCCAGCTTGCGCCACCACACGCCCAGGCCGTTGACCACACCGGGGCGGGCGCGCTGGTTGACGCGGGCGGTGCAGCGATAGCTGCCGCGGTCATTGAAGATGCGTACCGGGTCGCCCGACACAATGCCGCGGGCCGCAGCGTCGTCGGCATGTATTTCCAGCAGCGGTTCGCCCTCGATGTCGCGCAGGCTTTTGACGTTGACAAAGCTGCTGTTGAGGAAGTTTCGCGCCGGTGGCGAAATCATGGCCAGCGGGTAGATGTCGCCCGGCTGTGCCGTTTCGTAGTTGGGCAGGTAGTCGGGCAGACCGTCCTGGCCCAGATCGGCCAGGCGCTGACAGAACAGCTCACATTTGCCGGAGGCGGTTGGGAAGCCGCCATTGGCAAACGGTGCATCGGGCAGGGCCATGGTGGCAAAGCCTGTTTTCAGCAGTGCGTCAAAGTCCACCTTGTCACCAAAGGCCTGGCGCACCAGGGTGATGTCGTCCTCGGCAAAGCAGGGCTCGGTAAACCCCAAGCGCGCGGCCAGTGCGCGAAACACCTCGGTGTTGCTGCGGGCCTGGCCCACCGGCGCAATGGCCGGGCGGTTCAGCACCACATCGGTGTGGCCGTAGGTGGTGTGGATGTCCCAATGCTCCAGTTGGGTGGTGGCCGGCAAAATGTAGTCGGCGTAGTCGGCGGTGTCGGTCTGGAAATGCTCCAGCACCACGGTAAACAGGTCTTCGCGCGCAAAGCCCTGCACCACCCGGCCGGAGTCCGGCGCCACGGCGACGGGGTTGCTGTTGTACACCACCAGCGCCTCTACGGCCGGGCCAAATTCTGCGCTGGCCGCCGTCGTCAAGGCGCCACCGATGGCGCTCATATTGAGGGTGCGGGGCTGGCGCGAGCCCAGCAGATCGGGGCGCTGCAGCGTGGCCCGGTCGGTGGGGTAGACGCCGGAATTGGACAACAGCATGCCGCCGGAGCGTTTGCGCCAGGCACCGGTCAGCGCCGGCAGGCAGGCCACGGCGCGCACCGCATTGCCGCCGCCGCGCGTGCGCTGCATGCCGTAGTTCAGGCGGATCGCCACGTTCTTGCCGGCCTTGCAGGCTTCGCCATATTCGCGTGCCAGGGCTTCAATTTCGGCCACGCTGATGCCGCAGACCTCGGCCGCCCTGGCCGGCGGCCACTGCAGGGCACGTTCGCGCAAAGCCTCCCAGCCGATGGTGTACTGGGCGATGTAGTCGGGGTCCAGCCAGTCGTTGCGGACCAGCTCATGCATCAAGGCCAGTGCCAGCGCCGCATCGGTGCCGGGGCGCAGTGCGATGTGCTGGTGGCACTTTTCGGCGGTCTCGGTCTTGCGCGGATCAATGCAGATAATTCTGGCGCCCGCACGTTTGGCGGTCTGCACATGGCGCCAGAAATGCAGGTTGCTGGCAATGGCATTGCTGCCCCAGATGAGGATCAGATCGGACTCGGCAAAGAACTCGATCTTCATGCCCATCTTGGCGCCCAGCGTGTATTCCAGGGCGGCAGCACCTGCCGAGGCGCAAATGGTGCGGTCCAGCAGCGAGGCGCCCAGTTTGTGAAAGAAGCGCGCTGCCATGCCGTCACCCTGCACCAGGCCCATGGTGCCGGCGTAGCTGTAGGGCAGGATCGCCTCGGGGTTGCGCGCGGCAATTTTTGCCAAGCGCGCGGCGATGTCGGTGAGGGCCGCGTCCCATGTCACTTCCTCAAACTGCCCGCTGCCCTTGGGGCCGCTGCGCTTGAGCGGTGTGAGCAGGCGCTCGGGGTGATAGCTGCGCTCGGTGTAACGCGACACCTTGGTGCAGAGGACACCGGCGGTGTGCGGGTGCTCCGGGTTGCCGTGGACCTTGATGGCCACGCCGTCCTGCACGCTGGTGCGCAACGAACAGGTGTCGGGGCAGTCGTGCGGACAGGCACCGAGCACGTCAAAGCTGCCGGTGGCGGGAGGGGGGAAGGAAAAAGCGTGCATAGCGTATGGTAATTCTTGCGGCGCCATAATGTTTGCATGAAGCTGATTGAACCCCTTGTTTGCGCAGCCCCCGGCATCGCCGCCATTCGCCGCGATCTGCATGCCCATCCGGAGCTGTGCTTTCAGGAGCGGCGCACCGCCGATGTGGTGGCGGCCAAGCTGACCGAATGGGGCATTCCCATTCACCGTGGGTTGGGAACTACTGGCGTGGTCGGCATCATCAAGGCGGGCACCAGCGAGCGGGCCATCGGCCTGCGCGCCGACATGGACGCCCTGCCCATGCAGGAGTTCAATACCTTTGCCCACGCCAGCGTGCATGCCGGCAAGATGCACGCCTGCGGCCACGACGGCCACACCGCCATGCTGTTGGCGGCGGCCCAGCACCTCGCCCAGCACCGCGACTTTGACGGCACGGTGGTTCTGATCTTCCAGCCGGCGGAAGAGGGCGGTGGCGGTGCGCGCGAGATGATCAAGGAGGGGCTGTTTGAGCAATTCCCCATGGATGCCGTGTTCGGCCTGCACAACTGGCCGGGCATGGAGCTGGGCCAGTTCGCGGTGAGCGAGGGGCCAGTGATGGCCTCCAGCAACGAGTTCAAGATCACCATTCATGGCAAGGGCGGCCACGCCGCCATGCCGCACAACGCGCTGGACCCGATGCCGGTGGCTGCGGCCATGGTGCAGGCCTTTCAGACCATCATCAGCCGCAACCTCAAGCCGATTGAGGCAGGGGTGATCTCCGTCACCATGATCCATGCCGGTGAGGCCACCAATGTGATCCCCGAAAGCTGCGAGTTGCAGGGCACGGTGCGCACCTTCAGCATCCCCGTGCTGGACCTGATCGAGCAGCGCATGCGGGTGGTGGCCGAACATACGGCTGCGGCCTTCGGGCTGGCCTGCGAGTTTGAGTTCAAGCGCAACTATCCGCCCACCATCAACTCTGCGCCTGAGGCCGACTTTGCGCGCCAAGTGATGATCCAACTGGTGGGCCCTGAGCGCGTGATCGCACAGGAGCCGACCATGGGCGCCGAAGACTTCTCTTTTATGCTGATGGAAAAGCCGGGCTGCTATGTGTTTCTCGGCAATGGCGACGGCAGCCACCGCGACATCGGCCATGGCGGTGGGCCCTGCATGCTGCACAACCCGAGCTACGATTTCAACGACGCGCTGATTCCGCTGGGCGCGAGCTATTGGGTGCGGCTGGTGGAGGCCTGGCTCCAGGGCTAATCAGGCGGTCTTGTTCAGCAGGCGGCCATTTTCAAACCGGTCCAGCGCCTTGGAAATTTGCAGCGCTGCGGCGCTGGGATATTGCTGAATCACTTCCTTGGTGCTGCGGTCTGTGAGTTGAATCACGGCGCGACCGCTGGCCTGGTCCAGGACAAAGGCCAAGGCCGGGTTGAGCCGGTCCATTTTTGCCTGCAGATCTTGCACCTGGCTGGCCAGCTTGGAAGCCGACACGCTCTTGGATGGGGCCTGGGCGATGGATTTTTCAGAAGCGTTTTCGACTACCTTGGGCGTCTCCACCGGAGCCGGCTTGCGGCTAGGCGACGCAGGCGCGTTCACCACGCTGGCCAGGCCAGATGCGATGGAAGATGAAGAAACGGCGATCATGTTCCTATTCTTCGGACGTTTTGCCGGGATCTTGAGACTTGTTTGTGTAAAGTCGTGCCGACCTCGGCCGGTGCGGCGCTCAGTGTCTGCGCTGGAAGTCCTGCATGAAGATCAGCAACTGGTCCACAGCCTCCAGGCTCAGGGCATTGTAAATGGATGCCCTTATGCCGCCTATGGCGCGGTGGCCAGCCAGGCCCGAGAAACCGGCTTCGCTGGATTCGGTCAGGAACAGAGTCTCCAGCTCCTTGGATGGCAGCGTAAACACGGTGTTCATCAGGGAGCGGTCTGCAGGCCTGGCGCGACCCCGGTAAAAGCCGTCGCTGTCATCCACAAAGCTGTAAATCTTCCCGGCCTTTTGCTGGTTGATGGCATCCATCTTTTCCAGGCCGCCAACTTGGTGCAGCAACCAGCGCGTCACCAGCAGCGTGACGTAGATGGAAAATACCGGTGGCGTGTTGAAGTTGGAATGGGTGGCGATCTGGGTGCCGTAGTTGAGAAAGTCCGGCAGGTCGCGGTTGGCTGTCTGCAGCACCTCATCGCGCAGCAGCACCATGGTGACGCCGGCCGGGCCTATGTTTTTTTGCGCATGGGCATAGATGATGGAAAAGCGCTCCGCCTCACAGGGGCGGGACAAAAAGTCCGAGGACATGTCGCAGACCCGCGGTACATCGTCCCGGCCCAGCACCCGCTGGAACTGCAGCCCTTCCACGGTCTCGTTGGACACGTAGTGCAGGTAGCTGGCGTCTGCCGATAATTCCAGTTCGGCGTCGGTGGGCAAAGTGCTAAAGCCGCTGGACTCACCGCTCCAGATTACGCGCACCGGGCCCTCGCGCCGCGCCTCGGCAATCGGTTTGGAGCTCCAGTAACCGGTCTGCACATACTCGGCTGCCCGGGTTTTGCCGCGCAGCAAGGTCATGGGAACCATGGAGAACTGCTGGGTGGCGCCGCCTTGCAGCATCAGCACATGGTAGTTTTTGCCAATGCCCAGCAGGCGGCGCACATTGTCTTCCAGCTCGGTGACCACCGCTGCAAACCAGTCCGAGCGGTGGCTGATGCCCAACAGCGACAGGCGCGTGCCCGGAACCTCCATGATGGCCTGCTGAATCTCTTCCAGCACGCAGCCGGGCAAGACGCCGGGGCCACCGGAAAAATTCAGTTGGTTGAAGGGATTCATGGGTTGGGCCTGGGCAGTGGAGGGGAGCAGCATTCACGCCGGCTTGGGCGCCAGGCTGTAAAGCAGTTCGCTGAACGCTTTTTGCGCTTTTTGAATGTGTGCGTTCTTGTAGGGGAACAGGTTTTCGAGGTCCATGGCATGGACCACTCCACCGTGGTCGATTTCAAACAGCAGCAGGTCGCCGTTACGGGTTTCTGCACAGTCCATCACCAGGTAATCGAGCTGCATGCGCTCGGCAATGGCATGGAGTGCACGGCTGTGCTTGTCGACAAAGTGGTCAAAGGCCTGCATGAAGCGGGCCTCCTCGCTGCGTTTCCACTCCTCCTGGTACATGCCCGCGTTGACGTAATGCACCATCCATTCGGTGGAGATGGCCATGTGGCAGACAAAGGGCTGACCGGCGATCAGCGCAATGCGGATCTTTTTGAAGAAGCCCGTGGCGTCGCTGTAGTCAATGAATGGCGCCATAAAGAAGTCCGGCCCATCCACATCCGACAGATACAGCGCCACCTCGTCCAGATTGGCAATGCGATGCAGGTCGGCGCCGGCCTGGGAGCCCAGTGGGCGCAGGATCAGCGGGAAATCGGCGGCGGCAATCAGCTTCGATAGGGGTATTTGCCCTGCCACCAGTGCTTCAAGTTGCGCCCGCGAGACCCTCACGGTGGGTGGCATCAGCAGCCGCTCAATGCCGCAGAGCAAGGCGCTGGCCATGTCGCGTCCGGTGTGGTGCAGGTAGCGGGGCCGGTTCAGCACCGGTTGGGCCCAGCCAGTTAGCTCCCGGTCCAAGGCGTTGAGCAGTTCGCGGTGCTCGTCCGAATCGGCAATGCCCACAAACAGCACGTCATGCTGCGGCACATGGGCCAGCAGGTCTGCGCCGGCAAAGACGTAATGGAAGATCAGCTCGATGTCGGAGTGCTCCAGCAGGCATTCCAGCGGCGTGTTGGACTGGATGCTGCCCTGGGTCACCAGCACCAACAGGCGCAACCGGGTCGGTTGAATGCGGGCCGCAAGGCGGTAGCTGCGCTCCAGCTTCAAGGCCTCTTGCTGCAAGGCCAGTCCCAGTTCTTTCTGGTTGAGGCATTGCAGGGCGATGGACAGATTCATCAGCANCTGTGGGTTGCCGCTATCGGTGTGGGAAAGCATCTGGTCCACCGACGAGCGTATGTCAACGCCGGCAATGCTGGCGCGCAGAAACGGCGCCAGTCCGAGGTACTGGATGGTGTCCAGTCCGGCTGCGAGTGGATCGAAAGGGCTCATGGTGTGAAGGGACATCCGATTCCGGAGTTGCTTCCAAGGGAAGTGTTCAGGGCTGATTTTCCCAGCCGGGTTGCTGCAGGAACGGGTGAATAAGCCGGCAAAGGTCCGGCTTATTCGCAGCTCCGACTAGCTGCAGAAACGCCTTTGCGCGATATACAGCAGCCCGTCAAAAATCAGGTTGTCCACCAGTTCAAACGGCCGCGTCATGCTGGGTGCCATCTTCCAGGCGGCACCGCCGGTGATGATGCATCGGGGTTCGGTACCGCAGTGGGCCCGTACATGCTGCACCATGCATTCCACTGCGCCGGCAATCGCGTAGGTGCCGCCACTGGTGAGGGCGTCGCTGGTGTTGGTGGGAAAGGGCTTGACCTCGCCGGTGGGCACATGCAGGCCGGCCGTGCCGGACTCCAGGGCGCGCAACATGATGCCGTGTCCGGGCAGGATCAGCCCACCCAGAAACATGCCGCTGGCGTCCACGGCCTCCACGGTGACGGCGGTTCCCACCATCACCAGCACCATGGGTTGTGCCGGGCCGGTGGCGAGCAGGTGCTGGTAGGCACCAATCATGGCGACCCAGCGGTCCGCGCCCAGTCGGGCCGGGTGGTCATAGCCATTGCGCAGGCCGGCCTCGGCGTCGCTGGCCACCACCCATTGCGGTGCCACGTCCCAGGCTTCCATCTGGTTTTCCACCCGTCGGCGGATCACGTCGCTGGCCACAGCGCAGCCCAGCACATGCTTGGGCGGCTTGATCTCGCTCCAGGGGCCTTCTGCCAGTTTTTCGATGTTTTCCAGAAACTCGGCCCCCTGTTCCAGCGGTTGGGCACCGCTGCGGGGGAAGTCGTACAGCGCCCATTTCAGGCGCGTGTTGCCAATATCCAGTGCAAGAAAAGTCATGGGATCTATCGGTCAGCCTTGGCGCCAAGGCATGCCGGAGAGGCGCCAGCCGCCCTTTTTGCCGCGCTGCGCCTGGCTGTCGGGGTCACCCTCGAAGCCTTCCAGGATGTTAAAGGCCGTAAGGCCCAGCTCGGTGGCGCGTTTGGCGGCTGCGATGGAGCGCACGCCGCTGCGGCATAGCAGCAACACTTTTTTTCCGGCCGCAGCTGCCTGCAATTCGGTATCAAAGTCGGGGTTGAAGGCCATGCCGGGCCACTGCTTCCAGGCCACGGCCACGGCGCCGGGTACAAAGCCCACCCATTCGCGCTCGGCGTCGGTGCGCACATCGATCAGCACGGCCTCGCCGGCCTGCCACCAGGCATATGCCTGGGCCGCGCTGATGTCGCCGGCATAGCCCTCTGCCGCTTGGAGGCTGCCCGCGCCATCGGCGTCATGGCGCAGTCCGGAGCTCAGGTTGGCGGGTACCGCCTCGTCAATGCGCTTGGGTTTGGGAAGATTGAGTGTGTCCATGATGGTCGTGAATGCTTGCAAGGTTTTGCCTGCGATCCTTGCGTTGTGCGCCTTTTCCTGGGCTATGCTGGAGTGGGTGCGCCCTTGGTAGTCGTGGCCCGGCCAGACCGTGGTGGCGTCTGGCAGTGCAAAGAGAATCTGTGTCAGGCTGTGGTACATCGCAGCCGCGTTGCCCGACTGGAAGTCGGTGCGACCGCAGCCATTGATCAGCAGGGTGTCGCCGGTAAACACATGATCGCGCCAGAGAAAGCTCATGCTGCCGCTGGTGTGGCCTGGGGTGTGCAATGCCTTGAGGGTTTCGCCGCCAAAGTGCAAGGTGTCGCCGTCATTCAACTGCACGGCGGCGGTGCCAATGCCGCAGCCCGATGGCACCGCCGTCTTGGCCCCGGCATGTTCGGCCAGCAGGCCGGCGCTGGTGATGTGGTCGGCATGGGCATGGGTTTCCANCGTCCACTGCAGTCTGAGGCCCTGTTGCTTGACGACTGCCAGGTCGCGCTCCAGTTGTTCGTCAACCGGGTCGATGATCAGTGCATCGCGCGTGGCAGGATCGCACAGCACATAGGTGTAGGTGCTGGAAGCGGGGTCAAAAAGCTGAATGGGTTGCATGGCTGATCCGCTCGCAGTGTAGCCACTTGTGAGAGCCAAAATCTCCGCAGAAAAAGATATTGACCTGCGGTTTACCCTAGGATTCCCGCTTGCGATCGCTAGCCAATGCGCGCCAGCAGGGTTTCCATGTCCTTGACCATCAGGTCCAGATCGGCCTTTTGCGCCGCGTCGGGCTGGATGCGGGTGTTGAGTTCCTGCTCCAAAAAGCACACCGTCATGCGCAAATAGGTGCTGTCCAGCGCCTTGCGCACGGCGGAGAACTGCTGGCCAATTTTGAGGCAGTTCTCGCCCTCCTCCACCATGCGCTGGATACCGCGCAGCTGGCCCTCGGCGCGACGCAGGCGGTTGAGCACGTCGGTTCTGGCGGTTTGGTCTTTCAAAACGCTCATGGCGCGGGTCTCCGAACAGGTGTAACTAAAGGCTTCCATTGTCCCAGTCCCGCCATGCTTTTGGGCATTGCAGGCATTGATCCAGATAATTTATTTCTGGCAGGCCAGATTCGATTCCGGCACGCCCAATTTTTTGAGCATCCAGCCCATGGGGCAGACTGTGGTGATGCCGAACTGGAACAGATTGGCGCCTACAAAGGCGGTCAAGGCCAACCACCAGTGCGATACGAATACGGGGCTGGCGTCGATGCCTAGCGCCAGCGAGATCAGGATGAAGCTGCCGGCAAAGAGGTGGATATAGCGGTTTACGGTCATGGTTTTTTAATGCTTGTGAATGTCAGTGGATCAGGGAAGTCGCATCTGCGCGCGACTCCATACGCCGCCGGTACAGCGCGTAATACAGGACGGGTATCACCACCAGCGTGAGCAGGGTGGACACCAGAATGCCGAAGATCAGGGAGATGGCCAGCCCGTTGAAGATCGGGTCGTCCAGAATGAAGAAGGCGCCTATCATGGCGGCCAGGCCGGTGAGCACAATCGGTTGCGCCCGCACGATGGCCGACTGCAGCACGGCCGTCTTGAATTCCACACCTTCGCGCACCTGCAGCTCGATAAAGTCCACCAGCAGAATCGAGTTGCGCACGATGATGCCGGCCAGCGCAATCATGCCTATCATGCTGGTGGCGGTGTACTGCGCGCCCAGCAACGCGTGTCCCGGCATCACGCCGATGATGGTCAAGGGAATGGGCGCCATGATCACCAGCGGGGTCAGGTAGCTCTTGAACTGCGCCACCACCAGCAGGTAAATCAGGATCAGGCCCACGCCGTAGGCCGCACCCATGTCGCGAAAGGTCTCGTAGGTGATTTGCGATTCGCCGTCCCACTTCAGCGCGTACTGGCGGTAGGTGTCGGAGGGCTGCTTGATCCAGTATTCGCCCATGGCATCGGTCTGGATTTTGGCCGCCGGGTCGGCACGCATGGTGGCGCGGATGCCAAACAGGCCGTAGAGCGGCGAGTCCAGCTTGCCGGCCATGTCGCCAAACACATAGCTCACGCCTTTCAGATCCTTGGTGTAGAGCGGCTTGTCGATGACTCCGTGTTCCACCTGCACCAGTTCCGACAGCGGAACCAATTGACCAGGGCCGGAGGCCCCTGCGGTAGCCGCCGCGCGCATCGGCAGGGCCAGAATGGCGTCCAGGCCGACCTGGGCGTCCAGCGGCAACTGGATGCGCACCGGCACCGGGTATTTGGAATAGCCGTCATGCAGATAGGCCGCGTCCGCCCCCGACAGCGCCGACGACACGGTTTGCGCAATGGCCGCCACCGGAATGCCCAGCGACTCGGCGCGTTGGCGGCGCACGCGCAGGAAGGCGCGCGGCGCGTCTTCGCGCAGGCTGGTGTCCACACCGACGATGTCGGGGGTGGCGGCAAAGGAGGCGGCAATCTGCGCTGCCAGTTTCTGGCGACCCATCTCATCCGGACCATAGACCTCGGCCACCAGCGGCGACATCACCGGCGGGCCCGGTGGCACTTCCACCACCTTGACGCGCGCATGGTGGGCCAGGCCGATCTTTTCCAGCGCCGGGCGCAGGCGCTGCGCAATCACATGGCTCTTGTCGCTGCGATGGTGCTTGTCCACCAGATTGACCTGCAGGTCGCCCTGTTCCACGTCGGAGCGGAAGTAATACTGGCGCACCAAGCCGTTGAAGGTGATGGGCGAGGCGGTGCCGGCGTAGGCCTGCAGGTTGGTGACCTCCGGCTGGGTGGCCAGAAAGGCGCCCAGTTCCTGCAGCGTGGCCGCCGTGTCTTCCAGCGGCGTGCCGGCCGGCATGTCCACCACCACCTGGAACTCGCTCTTGTTGTCAAAGGGCAGCATCTTCAGCACCACCCACTGCACCATTGCCATGCCCACCGACAGCATCAGCGCCACCAGAATGCCGGCCAGCAGCAGCCAGCGCTTGCGTGTGCTGTTGAGCAGGGGCGTGAGGAGGACGCCGAAGATGCGCGCCACCTTGGAGGGTGTCGCCGCTGCGCCGTGGCCACTGGTCGATCCGGTATGGGGGCTGTGCTCGCGCATGAACTTCAGCGCCAGCCAGGGCGTGACGGTAAAGGCAATGGCCAGCGAAATCGCCATCCCCAGGCTGGAGTTGATCGGGATCGGGCTCATGTACGGGCCCATCAGGCCGGACACAAAGGCCATGGGCAGCAGGGCGGCAATCACGGTCAGCGTGGCCAGAATGGTCGGGCCGCCCACCTCATCCACGGCCAGCGGAATGATGGTACGCAGCGGCCAATCGGGCGTGAGCTGCTGGTGGCGGTGGATGTTTTCCACCACCACGATGGCGTCGTCCACCAAAATGCCGATGGAAAAAATCAGCGCAAACAGCGACACGCGGTTCAGCGTAAAGCCCCAGGCCCAAGAGGCGAACAGGGTGGCGGTCAGCGTCAGGATCACGGCGGCGCCGACGATCAGCGCCTCGCGCCGGCCCAGGGCCAGGCCCACCAGCAGAATCACCGAGCCGGTGGCGAAGGCCAGTTTCTGGATCAGCTTGTTGGCTTTTTCGGCGGCGGTCTGGCCATAGTCGCGGGTGACGGTAGCTTCCATGCCGGCGGGGATGACGGTGTTGCGCAGCGCATCCATGCGGGCGCGCACCGCACCCGAGACATCGACCGCGTTTTCGCCCGGCTTCTTGCTGACCTGGATGGTGACTGCCGGATAGCTTTGGCCGGCTGTCGGGGCTACGGGGGCAGTCTTGGCGTTGGTGGCGCCGGCATCAGCGCTGGTTTCTGCGGTGGTGGCATAGGCCGCGCCGGGCGTGAACCAGACGTAGTGCTGGGGCTGCTGGGTGCCGGCGGTGACCGTGGCCACATCGCGCAGGAACACCGGCTTGCCGTTGGAGACGCCGACCACCATATCGGCCACATCGTCGGCGTTGCGCAGGAACTCGCCGGCTTCCACCGTCAGCATCTGCGAACCCGCGCCGGGCGTGGCGGACGCATTGCCTTGCAGCACGGCGCCGGCGGGCATGCCGGAGTTGGCCGCAGCCACGGTTTTTTGCAGGTTCAGCAGGTCCACACCACGGGCGCGCAGACGTTCGGGATTGACGGAGATCTGAATGGCCTGGCCCGGGCCGCCAATGGTTTGCACCTCGCGCACACCGGCCACCGCCTTGAGCTCGGCCTCCACGGCGTGGGCCACGGTTTCCAGCTCGGCAGCGGAAGTGGCGTCCCGGCTCCACAGCGTCAGCGCCGCCACCGGCACGTCATCAATGCCCTTGGGTTTGACGATCGGGGTCAAGGTACCCAGATCGCGCGGCAACCAATCCTGGTGGGCGTTGAGCACGTCATAGAGTCGCACCAGCGCCTCGGTGCGGGCCACACCGACCTTGAATTGCACGGTGAGAATGGCCAGGCCGGGGCGCGCTACGGAGTAGGTGTGGTCTATACCGGCAATCTGGCCCAGCACCTGTTCGGCCGGCTTGGCCACCATGTTTTGCACATCGGTGCTGCTGGCCCCGGGGAAGGGGATCAGCACATTGGCCATGGTCACATTGATCTGCGGCTCTTCCTCGCGCGGCGTCACCAGCACGGCGAACAGGCCCAGCAGCAGGGCCACCAGGGCCAGCAGGGGTGTCAACGCGTTGCTCTGAAACGCAGCGGCGATGCGGCCGGAAATACCCAGGGGGAGTACGGGGTGGGTCATGCCGGGCTCACTTGGCGGCCGGGGCAGCGTCGGGCTGGGCGGCACGCAGCGGGTCGGTGGCGACCACCTCACCGGCGCGCAGGCCGGCCAGCAC
>TBL_comb47_HYPODRAFT_10006112_pt1 | contig 13112 bp, 11 predicted proteins | sample TroBogypolimnion_40_FD_10682 | JGI IMG/M metagenome (IMG submission 10682)
TTTGTACAATCTTGGTACAGGCAAAGCTCGTTCGTTCGTTGATCTGGCTACTTCCACTTTCAACGCTATGGATAAGCCTGTGAATATTGAGTTTATTGATACTCCTATAGATATCCGCGACAAGTATCAATACTTTACTGAGGCTAACATGACTAAATTAATCAATTCAGGATATAATAAACCTTTTCATACTTTAGAAGAAGGCATCAATGATTATGTAAAAAACTATCTCAGCAAAGGACTTTATTACTAAGAAGATTGCCTGTGTACTTAATGGTAACTATTCATCCCATTTAAATAATTTGTTGTTAGTCTTTTGAGAAATTAATTTCTAAGTTTATTTCGGGTTGAAAATTTTGTGAATTTTGCATGAAATTAATTATGTGTATATTATAAGTGCTAAAACTTTTTTACATTTATTTTTCTTATTTTGACAATAAACAAATATTCAATAGATTAAACATCATAAATAGGGGGTGAATAGTTACACTTAATGTTATAAGAGCGGCTGTCCTATCTTAGGCAGCCGCTCTTTGCATTTCGGCATTTCGACTCGGCTTGTTGACCGAAGCTTACGGTTGCTGAGCGGAGTGGTAAAGGAGCGAAGTCGAAGGGGGTCGAGACGTTATTCTTTTACAAACTTCCTAACCATTGTTTCTTTATCTGAGCTTAGCTTTAAGATATAAATGCCATTCGCGAAAGCGGAAGTATTAACAGTAGTTTTTTTATTATTAATAATAGTTGTATATATGATTTGCCCGATAAGATTTGTTATTTCTAATCTTTGTTCTTTTGTGAAGTTTGTTTCTATTGTAAGATTGTCTTTGGTGGGGTTGGGATAAATAGATATGTTAGTATTAAAAGTGTTTTCATTTATTCCGGCATTAATATTATCATAAATATCAACTACTGATGAATAACCACTGCTACTACCACCTCCTGCAAAAACAGCTTTTGCTCCTACAGAAGTGGCACTTAATAAATATCTTGCTACCGACAAATTTGCTGTTGACCAAGTATTGGTACTGTTATCATAAATATCAACAACTGATGAACTAGTAGAGAGATTATTCCCTCCTGCAAAAAAAACTTTAGTGCCTACAGAGGTAGCACTTAAAAAGGTTCTTGCAACCGAAAGATTGGCAGTTGACCATGTATTGGTGCTATTATCATAAATATCAACTACTGAATAAACAGTATTATTTTCATTATCTCCTCCTGCAAAAAATACTTTTGTACCAACTGAAGTTGCTAATACATTTTCTCTTGCTACCGACAGATTAGCAGTTGACCATGTGTTGGTACTGTTATCATAAATATCAACAACTGAATAACAAGTAGAAAAATCATATCCTCCTGCAAAGAATACTTTAGTACCAACTGAAGTAGCACCTAAATATTGTCTTGCAACGGACAGATTGGCAGTTGACCATGTATTGGTACTATTATCATAGATATCAACAACTGATGAAGAAAAATCAGTACGTCCCCCAGCAAAAAAAACTTTTGTACCAACAGAAGTAGCACTTAAAACCCATCTTCCTAACGAAAGACTGTCAATTGACCATGTATTGGTACTATTATCATAAATATCAACTACTGGTGAATAACCACTGCTACCAACCCCCCCAGCAAAAAAAACTTTAGTGCCAACAGAAGCAGCACATAAACCATTTCTTGCTGAAGATAGATTAGCAGTTGACCACGTATTAGTACTGTCATTGTAAATATCAATAGCTGATAATGATGAATATATACCATTATTACTCCCGCCCGCAAAAAAAGCTTTATTGCCAACTGAGGTTGCTGTTAAATAATATCTTGCTGTTGACAAATTGGCAGTTGTCCATTGTGCATTTGCAATGTTTATTATAAAGATTGCTATAATTAAAATGTAGAATTTTTTCATAACTAAATAGATTTTAATTTGGACGTAAAAATTATAATTGTAACATTTTAATTTATTATTAACAAAAGAAATTGATTAATTCCTTTTTTGTTCAAAAATAACAGTAAATATTTTATATTGTACAAAAGAAAGCACACATTGTTTGTATCAATTTACTAACGCCACAATATTATTTGTTGTTTTTTTTCAAAGGAACACTATTTAATTTTCTTTTTCTTTTATAAAACCTTATTCCGGATTATAAACCTTAGTAGAATACATGCCACCCCCTGATTTTAAACCTTATTATTTTATCTTTAAGATTGTAATAAGGTTGGGTTTGTGGATGGCTTGGAATGCTACTAAGGTTGAAGAAAGCTTGAAATAAGGTTTTATAATTATACTGTAAATTTAATAACCCCACAATATTATTTGTTGTATATTTTGCAAAATGAACTCTCATTAGTCCCTTTTTAATTAATAATATCCTTTAAATACCAATCAATCAATAGATAATTGCTTTTTTATCTCTAATAATAAAAAATGCTCTTAAGTAGCTGTATATATATACGATACAAAGGAGGCATCAATAACGACGCCTTATGAGTAACATCTTAAGTTGGCGAGATAACACAAATAAGCTTGCGGGTGGCAACTCGTTTGCTCGAGATAATCCCCGTAAGCTTGCAGGGATGTATCTCACTTGCGTGCGATAAGACATGCAACGTTACGAGTGGCATCTCGCTTGCGTACGATACAACAAATAACCTTGCGGGGAGTATCACTCGCACTGGAGTAGCTATCCGCAAGCTTACGATACCATTTTGTACTACGTGCGATAAGACAAATAACGTTGCGGGGAACATTGCTCGCAAAAGTTATGTCACTTACAACGTTATTATTTAATTATATATATTTTAATACTGTGTTTTTAACGATGTTGATAATCTTACCAAAACTTAAGGTGTTTGTCATAACGTTAAAAATCGTATCTCAACCAAATGAGATACGACTTTTAAATATATTAAGACTATTTTAAATTTTGCAGATATTATAAATATAATTACTGCATTGCGGTTATTCTATTAGAATTTTAACAACCAATAAATTTTTAATACTTCGATTGCCTATTATAAGATACTTGTTTTCGGGACATCCCAATTGTTCGGCGGTTAATACTATTGTTTCTCCCTTTTTTATGAACAAACAACTTAAAGGCATTGTTTCATCAGCAGTACGGGCTGCAAAATAATACGCATCATCATCAGATGGATTATAAATAGATACTTTTTGTCCCGGACCGAAAGATGCTCCGGAATCGACTTGTGAATCAGGATTAACACCTACAACCAACGGCACTTTCTCATCTTTTCCTTTGTGATGACTTGGTACATATAAAACAGTTTCATCAAAGTAAAAATAATTCTCGGCAGGGTTCAAATTGTTTTCCAGAGCTATCGTAAGACGATTTACATTTAACTGTAATATCATTTGATCAAGATATTTATCATATAAAGGCTTGTTGCCTCTAATACTACTGGCTAGCTCGGTTTGCAAAAGTCTTGCATTGTCAAAATCAGTATAACAACCATCCATCAACAGCTGCATATCAGCACCCAATTCAACAACATACTTTTTAACACCATCTTTAATTGTAGTTATAATCAGATAAGAGTTTTCCATTTTGAGTACCTGCAAAAATATTAGTAACCGATAATAAAATAGTTTGCACATACAAACTAGTTAATCCATTATTTATTTGCGACCATGACTGGCCATTATTAGTTGACATGAATATTCCTTGTCCATTAGTTCCAGCAAAAATTGTTGAACCATTATGTATTACAGTGGAAATACTTCCCGAATATATTCCTATAGTTTGTACCCACTGTGCATTAGCAAAGCTTATTGTAAAGATTGCTGCTAATAATATGATAATTTTTTCATGTTAACTCTTTTTATTTCAGTCATAATTTATAATTCATAATTCATAATTCTTTCTCATTGTTTCACAAATTTCCTAACCAATGTTTCTATATCTGTATATAGTTTTAAGATATAAACCCCATTCGCGAAAGCGGAAGTATTAATTATAGCTTTCTTATTAATAGATGATGTATAAATGGTTTGCCCGAGAAGATTTATAATTTCTAATCTTTGTTCTTTAGTTGCATTTGTTTTTATAGTAAGATTGTCTTTAGCAGGGTTGGGGTAAATATGAACTGTGTTACTTTTGAATATTTCATTAATTCCATTAAGGCTAATATTTGATTTAGCAATAAATATTCCAACCTCTCCTGGGTTTTGAATAGTGAAATTATCTAAAATAAAAGTCGTATCACTAAAGTTTCCTGTTATATAAATATTTCTTGACGAACTTAATTTTACTGATATTATGTTGTCACTGCTGTTATATCCAACATCACCTTTTGCCCATAAGACATTGCCATTAGGATCATATTTTGTTAAAAAAATACCGGGATTATTCAAAGTTATATTTCCAAAAGTAATAGATGAACTTTGAAAACTACCTCCGAGGTAAGAATTACCATCATCATCTACTGTTATAGAATATGGTTGATCAACTTCGCTGCCTCCTGCACCCTTTGCCCATATTACATTACCGTTTTTATCATATTTTATAAAAAATATATCATATAATCCTGCATAGTTTAGTGTACTGCTCCCAATATTAAAGTTATTATATCCAAACCAACCACTTACGTACATATTCTGAGATGTATCAACACCTACAGTAGTGGCTTGTACCCAACCTGTGCTACCAATGCAACCTGCACTTTTAGCAAGGATTAAATTCCCACTTTTATCGTACTTTGCAATAAAAAGATTTGCATGTCCGTTAGTCGAAGTACTTGTTAAATTAATAGTATCAAATGATATACTTGTACTTGTAAAATCTCCGGTAATATATACATTTTCTTTAGGATCAACTGCCATCGAGAGTGCAACATCCTCGTTACTACCACCAGCTTTTTTTGCCCATAACACATTTCCGTTTGCATCGTATTTAGCAAGAAAAATGTCGTCACCACCCGAATTACTCAATGCATTATTACCTATATTTAAAGTAGGACTATCGAAATAACCGCATAAATAAACATTTCCGGAAGTATCAATAGCAATAGATTTTGCAAATTCAAGTCCTGTACTGCCTATACTCTTAGCCCAAATAACATTACCATTTTTATCCAGTTTTACAAAAAAGACATCTGTATTACTATTATTAGTTGTATTGGTTAATGTTGTTGTACCAAAAGAAAGATAATGACTTGCATAATCTCCTGCTATGTAAACATTTTCCGAATCGTCCACAGCTATAGCATTGCCATCTTCGTCACCTACACTCCCAAATTTTTTAGCCCAGAGAACATTTCCACTAGAATCGTATTTAGCTACAAATATATCATCTGTATTGTTTACAGGGTCAGCATTATGTAGTATGAAAGTCCCAATAGTTAAATTCGAACCGATAAAATAACCTGTAATATACGAATTGCCTGAAGCATCAACTGCCATACTATTACACTGATCGCTTGAACTGGTCAAAATACTACTTACCCATTTCCAGGTTGGTATTTGTGCATACGAAGTTTGATTTAATAAACTTAAAAAGGTAATTAAAATTAATATTATTTTTTTCATAATATAAATATTTAAGTGTTTAAGATTTTAATAAAGTGTAAAATTACTAATAAAATTTATAAATAATAAAATTATTTACATTATTATTAAAATAAATTTGGTTTTTAATAAAAGATTATTTCTTGTCTTTGCAAAACATAGTTCGAGTATTAACAAGTTTAAAAAATAGTCGTTTAAAAGACCGGGTCTTATTCTCAGGTAAAAAACAAATTTCTTCTCTTCTCAACACCTTTTCAAAAGGAAGCAGACTGTGTAAATCAATTAATAATTAACCATGCCTTCTGGTAGCAGCTATTGTGTTCACACAAGTATTATCAAAATATAATTTTATTTCATTGATTTTAGGATAGACATCAGCTCATTTACGCTACAAAACAAGATTAAAAAAACAATTCTAACAATATTTAAATTAACATTATTTGAGCAATCCGCGAGTCCCTTTTCTTCACTTTGCGTGAAAAAGGAAAAGAAGAAAAAGCAAAGTTTTACATTTTACATTTTAAATCATCAATTTTCCATTTCCCATTTCTTTGCGATCTTAGCGAATTCCTTTTCTTCACTTTGCGTGAAAAAGGAAAAGAAGAAAAAGCAAAGTTTTACATTTTACATTTTAAATCATCAATTTTACATATTCATTTCTTTGCGATCTTAGCGAATTCCTTTTCTTCACTTTGCGTGAAAATGGAAATGATTCAATTTCTTACAAAAATCATTTAATTCAATAAAAATATTATTTCATCATATTTTTAAAAAGATTTCTCCTAACAAAATATGATTTACACCCCATGAAATTTCATTTAATCCTGACAAATTATGACTCAATCCTAACAAAAAATGGTTCATAAATTGCAAAATATTATTGACACCCGATTTTGTGTTATTGACACCTCTACAAAAATTATTGACTACCCTGCAAATATATTTATTTTTTTTTGGAAAAATATCGACACCTATGCCAAAAATATTGACACCTCAGCAAAAAATATCGACACCTCAACAGAAATTATTGACACCTCACATAAAAATATTGACCCCCCCACAAAAGATATTGACACCTTGAGCTAGGATATTGACCACATTTTTATAAAACCCTGCAATAACAAGGGTTTCGAAAATCAGGGTGATAGTTATGTGCTATAATAACAAGCAAAAATTAACCCCAAATTAGTAGTATATTATTGTCCCTCTAAAAGCCTTTAAATTTCTAAAGGTTAATAATAAAAAAAAACATCAATTATATCCAATACAATAATTACTTTTGCATAATAAATTAATCAAATGAAAAAAATAATTATAATCCTTTTGGCAATAACTCATGTATATACAGTTAACGCACAAAATATCCGCGAAAAGATATGTATTGATAATAATTGGAAGTTTGCATTGGGCCATGCCGCTGATGCTAATAAAGATTTCCATTTCGGGCAATCTTTAACCTTTTCCAAGACTGCCTATCTACAAGAAACAACTTTGTTAACCAATGGTGCCGAATCAAGATTTGATCTTCCATATATGAATTATTTCAAAGATTCTGCCTGGGAAGCAATTGATCTTCCACATGATTGGGCTATGAGATTGCCTTATGATAAAAATGATATTAAAACAAAAGGCTATCGTAAAATTGGAGGCCGTTCGCCCGAAAATAGTGTTGGCTGGTATCGAAAAAATATAAGCTTCAGCGAAAGCGATAAAAGTAAACGTATCTATTTAGAGTTTGATGGTGTGTTTAGAGATGCACGTGTTTGGATAAATGGTGTTTATTTGGGTAGACATGAGAGTGGATATACAGGTTTCTCATTCGATGTTACTGAATTGGTTAATTATAATGATAATAATGTAATATGTATCCGTGTAGATGCCACCCACTCTGAACTTTGGTCGTATGAAGGAGCAGGAATCTATCGCCATGTTTATGTAGAAAAGACTCCTCAACTGCATTTTGCCGATGATGGAGTTTATGTAAGAACTATTTCAATTACAGATAGAAAAGCAGATATAATTGTAGGTGCTGAGATTACAAATGATTTGAATACTGCTGCAAATAATACTGCCCTTACTTGCTCAATTTATGATAAGTTTGGACAAGAGATAGCAAAATCTTTAGAATTTAATATCCCTGTTATAAATCCATTAGAAGTTTATGAAGCTCAGGTACCTGTTTACTTAAAAGATCCAATTATATGGAGCCTCGAAAAGCCTGAACTTTTAGTAGCAGTTGTTCATATTAAACATAATAGTGAAGTTGTTGATGAAACAAAAACCACCTTTGGCATAAGAACCATTGAATGGGATGCAAAGAAAGGTTTTTTCCTTAACGGGAAAAGAGTGCAACTGCAAGGAGTTTGCTGTCATCAGGATCATGCAGGAGTTGGTGTTGCAGTACCTGACAAAGTTCAGGATTATCGTATTATTCAATTGAAAAAGATTGGCGCAAATGCTTTGAGAACATCTCATAACCCCCCGGGAAAAGAACTACTTGACGCATGTGATAAATACGGTATGCTTGTAATGGACGAAACGCGTATGATGAGTAGCTCAGAGGAAGGTTTGGATCAATTAAAACGCTTTATAAGACGTGATAGGAACCATCCTTCGGTTATTATTTGGTCATTGGGTAATGAGGAGCCTTCTTTACAGGGAAGTGTTATGGGGCAAAGAGTCATGAGTCGCATGAAAGCAGTTCAGCAACAACTGGATCCAACCCGTAAATGCACAGCAGCAATGAATGGAGACTGGGGTAAAGGAATTACTGAAATTGTAGATGTTCAGGGTTGCAATTACTTTAGAATTGGTGATGTAGATGTTGTTTATGCTAAACATCCCGATCAACCTATTATGCTTTCGGAAGAAGCAAGTACCTTATCTACGCGTAGTGAGTATGAATCAGATCCTGTTAAGTCATTTTATCAATCTTATGATATCGAAAAGCCTGACTGGGGAGCTACAGCAAAGGAATGGCTTTCGTTTATAGCTAAACGACCTTTCCTGGCAGGTGCATTCGTTTGGACAGGCCTTGATTATGGTGGTGAATCTATAATGTACATGTGGCCGGCAGTCTCCTCGCATTTCGGAATATTGGATTATTGTGGTTTCCCCAAAGACCTGGCTTATTATTATAAAGCATGGTGGACTGAACAGGCGGTTTTACATATCTTACCTCATTGGAATTGGAAAGGAAAAGAGGGTAAAGATATAAAAGTACAATGCTTTACTAACTGTGATGAGGTTGAATTATTCCTTAATGGGAAAAGTTTAGGTAGTAAAAAGCTAGCACCTTACGATCAACCTGAATGGATTGTTAAATATAAAGAAGGAACTCTAAAAGCTGTCGGTATAAAGAATGGAAAGAAGGTTATTGAAGAAGTAACTACCACAGGGGAAGTAAAAAAACTTGTTGCTGAAACATTAGAGAATACTATTAATAAAGATAATAATGATGTTGCTGTTATTAATATTAAAGCTGTTGATAAAAAAGGTATAACCGTTCCTGAAGCTGATAATAAACTTTTATTTTATATTGAAAACGGCAAAGTAACAGGAGTTGGTAATGGAAATCCTTCAAGTCAGGAAGCTGATCAGTTTAAAGCAGGTGAAATACCTTATAGAAAACTTTTTCATGGTTTAGCTCAGTTAATTGTAAAACCTGATACTTCGGGTAAACCAATGAAAGTTATAATAAAATCAGATAATTTACCTGACGAAATTATAGTATTTACAGTAAAATAAGAAGTCAAATAATAATATTATGAATAAAATATTCCTATATATTAATAACATTCTATAATGCTAACAAAAAAGGAAAGATTTAGACTAATAATAGACTACTTTCAGAGAACCCAACCTATTGCAAATTCTGAATTAAAGTATCAGGACCCATATGAGTTAGTTGTAGCAACGATTTTGTCTGCACAATGTACAGATAAGCGTGTAAATATAATAACACCTCCATTATTTAAGCAATTCCCAACAGCAAAAGATCTGGCAAAAGCTACTCAGGAGGAGGTCTTTGAATTAATAAAGTCATGTTCATATCCAAATAATAAAGCCAAGAATCTTGTTGGGATGGCAAATGTTTTGTGTAATGAATATAAAGGTATTGTTCCATCAGATGTTGATGAATTACAGAAGCTCCCGGGAGTTGGAAGGAAGACAGCTAATGTCGTTGCTTCTGTAATTTATAATAAACCTGCAATGGCCGTCGACACACATGTCTTTCGTGTTTCTGCAAGGCTGGGTCTTTCTGTAAATTCTAAAACTCCTTTGGATACAGAGAAGCAATTAGTGAAATATATCCCTGAAATTCTTATCCCAATAGCACATCATTGGTTAATTTTGCATGGCCGTTATGTTTGTATAGCCCGCAAACCTAAATGTAATGAATGCGGCATAAAAGACTATTGTAAATTTTATGAAAATAGTCTAAAAGAAAACTAATTTAAACACTATTGTTATTAATCAAAGGCATACGCGGTAATAACTTTTAGTTAATTTCCTTTCCAGAATGAATTAAAGGTTATAATTTTGCAGAGTAATAATAAAAATAATGCAAATAGAAAGTATCACAGCTCAAAAAGAGAAAAGAAAAGTTGCATTTATCTCTGTATTAGCTGCAATTTTTATCACTGTAGGCAAACTGATTATTGGTTTAATGACCGGAAGTCTTGGTATTTTGTCAGAAGCACTTCATTCTGCCCTCGATTTTGTTGCGGCAGTCATTACTTACTTTGCAGTAAAGGTTTCAGCTAAGCCGGCAGACAAGGAACATCCTTATGGACATGGGAAATTTGAAAATTTATCCGCTTCTATTGAAACATTATTGCTATTAGTTACTTGTATCTGGATTATATATGAATCAATACACAGATTACTTTCAGGGAAAGTGGTAATTGAAGTTAATAAATGGAGTTATATTGTTGTGATTGCCTCTATTATTATTGATTATTCTCGTTCCAGAGCTTTGATGAAGGCTGCAAAGAAATATAACAGCCAGGCATTAGAGGCGGATGCGCTTCACTTTTCTACGGATATCTATAGTTCTATTGTTGTGCTAATAGGATTAGTTTGTGCTAACTTCCATATTTATATTGCCGACTCTATTGCGGCTTTGATTGTGGCTGCAATTGTAATTTTTATCGCGTACAGAATAGGTAAACAGTCAATTGATGTACTTTTAGATAAGACATCTCCTGAGATGATTAAGAAAGTTAATAAAATACTTAAAGATTTACCCGGAATACATACTTTCCATGATGTGAAGATTCGTACTTCGGGTGCGTATACCTTTGTAGATCTTAATATTCATGTAGCTTCTCATATTACTATTGAAGAAGCTCATGAAATATCAACAAATGTAGAAAAAACGATCTGTAATGCTATCGAAAGATGCGAGGTACATGTTCATGCTGAGCCCGAAGAAGCTCATTAAACAGTTTTTAGGAACTCTTTTATGTTGCTTTCAACTCTTGATACCACATTAGAAACATCCGAACGTACAAACTTTTCTCCGGTAATGCCTTCGTAAAGCTCAATATATCTTTCAGATACTAATTTAATGAATTCATCGGTCATTTCCGGAACTTTTTCTCCATCTCTGCCTTGGAAACCATTTTCCATCAACCATTCCCTTACAAATTCCTTCGACAATTGTTTTTGTTTCTCGCCTTTAGCTTGTCTGTTTTCGTAGCCTTCTGCATAAAAATACCTCGAAGAATCCGGTGTATGAATTTCATCTATTAAATATATTGTATCATTTATTTTGCCAAACTCATATTTAGTATCAACCAATATCAAACCTCTTTCGGCAGCTATTTCAGTTCCTCTTTTGAAGAGTGCTAATGTGTATTTCTCCAGTAATTTATAATCTGCTTCGCTAACAAGTCCTAATGATATGATCTCATCTCTTGATATATCCTCGTCATGACCTATTACAGCCTTAGTAGTTGGTGTTATAAGTGGTTGCGGAAATTTGTCATTCTCTTTCATTCCTTCGGGCATCGGCACGCCACATATTTCTCGCTTGCCATCTTTATATTCTCTCCATGCATGTCCTGATAAATAGCCTCTAACAACCATTTCCACCTTAAAAGGTTCGCAAAAGAAACCAACAGTTACCATTGGATCAGGCACAGCTATTTTCCAGTTGGGGAGTATATCTTTGGTGTCGTCCAGAGCCTTTGCGGCAATCTGGTTAAGTACTTGTCCTTTGTAAGGTATTCCCTTGGGTAGCACCACATCAAATGCAGAAATGCGATCACTTACTACCATTACCATATATTTATCATTTATTGTATAAACATCTCTTACTTTGCCTACATACAGGTTCTTCTGACCTTCAAAATTAAATTCTGTAGCTGTTATTGCGTTACTCATATTGCTTTGTTTTTTTATTCAATTAAACTTATTGCAAAATTAACTAAATGTTGCGAATTAGAGGATATGTTTTATTATTAAAAATAAAAAAAGTGCAAGTATTTTATTGCTTGCACTTTTCTTCTTTTATAATGTTTTTATTTCTTTAGTTCAATGTTTATGTCCTGAGCCCTTAACATCGAATGCTTTATAGTCTTGCATTTCTCCTATTTCCATTTCAATTTCTTTTATTGTCGACCCCATTGGTCCAACTTTGCACCATTCAATAAAATTATCCACATTTTCTTCATCTCCTTCCGCTTCAATCATAATATTGCCGTTATTTTTGTTTCTTGCATAGCCTAAAACCCCATATTTATAAGCTGCTTGCATTGCCATGAATCGGAATCCTACGTGTTGAACCTTACCTGATATTATAAGATTTACATGCTTTTTCATTTTATTTGTTTAAGTGTTTTTTACAATCTGCAAATATATGTAAATATTCAATGAATTTGTAAAAAAGAAGTTATTTATTTGTTAATAATCTGTTAAAATTGCTTAGTCGTTATTCATGAAACCTGCGTCTATAATCGTTTTTATCAGATTTCTAGAAAATTGCACATTGTCAGCTTTCGAATACCTCTTTTTAGTAAAAATTTGTGCTAAATTGTCCAGTTGATTTTCTATGATGAGCTGTTTTGTTTGTTCCAGATTCTCTTTTTCTTTATAGATATCGTTAATATCTTGTTCGTTATAATCCTGATAAAGTTCATCATGGATAATACCTTTAGATGGTAAGCGATCAACTAATTCGGGGTTTTCGTCAGGGTAACCTACTACCAATGTAGTGATTGGCACTACCCCTTTAGGACAATTAAAGAACTCAATTATTTTATCGGCCATGTAAGTAGTTGTCCCTAAATAGCAAATGCCTAACCCAAAACTTTCAGCAGCTATTGCAACGTTTTGCGCAGCCAGTAATGCATCGATGGCAGCCGTCATAAATGACAGAAAATTATCATATCCGGGCTCGGCATCACGCTGGTTGCACCATTTATTAAATCTGTTGAAGTCGGCTAAAAATGTTAAGGTTATGGGAGCTTGTTCCACCATCTTCTGACCGAAATGCAACTTGCATAATTCCTTTTTTCTATCCGCATCTTTAGTTACAATAATGCTATAAACCTGCATATTGCCGGTTGTGGAAGCT
>TBL_comb47_HYPODRAFT_10006113_pt1 | contig 13112 bp, 11 predicted proteins | sample TroBogypolimnion_40_FD_10682 | JGI IMG/M metagenome (IMG submission 10682)
ATCTTTTTGCCTCAAAGTTTCATATCAAACCAGGCGACCCTTTCACACTCTTAGGGACAACCATGGACGGAGGGATGGCCTTTAAAAATCTGGTTGTGTCGGGAACTATCCGTTTCGGTTCATCATCGCTTGACAGGGGTGCAATAATTGCCGATATTTCAGATATTCAGCTGGCACTGGGAATGAATGATGCAGCAGGTGAAATTCTCGGTTTTTTTGACACCGGTAACTATGACAATGATCAGGCAATGGCAGATGCAAGTTCTTTTAACAACCAGTTTAAGGGGGCTAAGGATGAATATTCACCGGTAATGGTTAGTCTCCGCGACCAGTCCGGGATGGCCGAATTCATCGATTATGTAAATTCCATCGGCAGTGTAATGATCATTGTATTTATGGTGGCTATGTCGATCGTTTTATGGAACGCAGGACTTCTTGGAGGGTTGCGGAGGTATAATGAATTCGGCGTCAGGCTGGCAATGGGCGAGGATAAGGGACATATTTACAGAACTTTAATTTATGAAGCGTTTCTCATTGGAGCTATCGGCTCCGTTTTAGGGACTACCTTAGGGATGGGTATTTCATGGTATTTGCAGACAATTGGCATCAATATTAGCGGATTTATGAAGAATTCCTCGCTACTGATGCCTTCTGTTGCAAGGGCCGAGATCACCTCTGCCGCTTGGTATATCGGATTTATTCCAGGGTTATTTTCGATGGTTTTGGGGAATGCACTCTCGGGAATTGGTATTTATAAAAGACAAACCGCACAGTTATTCAAAGATCTGGAGGCTTAAGAGAATGAAATAATGAAATAATGAAATAATGAAATACCTAATTATCATCTTTTTGGGAATTATATTGATGGGATTCAGTTATCCAGATGGCACCTTGATCCTAACGAAAGTGGATCAGAACATGTCATCGAAAACGCGTATTTTTGAATCATCCATGACCATAAACGGGAAGCGGAACAGCCGGACAATCGGATCCAAAACAATGTCAGAAGGGACCAAAAAATCGTTCACCGAGTATTTATCCCCGGCCAGTGAGAAAGGGACAAAGATGCTGAAACTGCAAAACCAATTATGGATTTATTCACAATCGACCGACCGGATCATTCAGATCTCTGGAAATATGCTGCGTCAATCGGTAATGGGTTCCGATCTCTCCTATGAAGATATGATGGACGACCGTAAGCTGACGGAGGTTTATTCTGCCAAAGTGACCGGAGAGGAAAAAATAGGTGACCGGATTACCTTTGTTGTGGAACTGACGGCTAAAGTTGAAGATGTGGCTTATTTTTCTCAGAAAGTATGGGTTGACCAGGAAAGATTTATTCCCCTTAAAGAGGAGCTTTTCGCCAAAAGTGGTCAGTTGTTAAAAAGAGTCGAATTTAAGGAGATACAAAAAATCCAGGGGCGCTGGTTCCCAACGGTTATCTTGTATAAAGATGTACTCAAAGATGGGAACGGAACTGAATTTAAAATGTCATCTCTGAAATTTAATGAGGATATTCCCGATTATATCTTTACCAAGGCGGCGTTAAAGCAGTGAAAATGTCTGGACCAGGATTCAATGGATTAAGCGGATTCAGCAGAAGGCTTTTAATCTGATCAATCCGCTTAATCTGCTTCTATCCAGGTTAAGGCTTATTTACGTCAATCCAGGCACAGACTTTTTCATTACCTGAAGTCAAACTAAAGGCGAAATACTATATTTTCGCAAAAACAAACCTGATCAATGAAAAAGACAATATCTCCAGTGTACTTTCTTTTAATTCTAATGAGTTATTTTCCAAATTATCTTCCTGCACAAACACCTTTGAGCAGGCAGTGGCCTGGTTTTCGGGGTCCAATGGGTTGCGGATTTATCGAAGATGCCAAGACAGCTACCAACTGGAATATTGACAGCCTGAAAAACATAAAATGGAAAACACCAATTCCCGGTTTGGGCCACTCATGTCCGGTAATCTGGGATAATTATCTGTTTGTCACCACGGCCTCCTGTAAAGCGGAAAGCGAATCACTTAAGGTGGGTCTTTATGGAGATATCGATGAGGCAAATGACAATTCGGAACATGAATTCAAAGTTTATTGTCTGGATAAAAATACCGGAAAAATAATTTGGGAAAGGGTTGCACATAAGGGAATTCCAAAGTCCAAACGACATACCAAATCGTCCCAGGCCAATTGTACGCCCGTTACCGATGGGAAATATCTGGTTGTCCATTTTGGGTCTGAGGGGCTCTATTGTTACAATTTACAGGGAACCCTGATCTGGAAAAAGAATATGGGAGTTTTGGCTCCGGGACCTTATTCCGATCCTGGAGTTGAGTGGGGTTATGCCAGTTCACCTGTTATATTCCAGGATAGAATCATTCTTCAGTGCGATATCCCTAAAACGCCATATATTACCGCTCTTGACCTTGCTACTGGGAAGGAGATCTGGAAGACCTCACGCGGCGACGAGGTTTCAACCTGGTGTACGCCGGCAATCTATTCCAAAAACGGGAGAGCCCAGGTCATTACGAATGGTTTTACGCACATGTGTGGTTACGACTTCGAAACCGGAATAGAGATATGGAAACTTGGAAATGGTGGCGATGCACCGGCACCATCCCCCGTAATAGCTAACGATCTGATCTATCTGAACAGCGCTCACGGAAGATTCGCCCCAATATATGTTGTAAAACCCGACGCGGCCGGAGAACTAACACTTGCACCTGACAGTACACAGAGCAAATATATTGCATGGAGCATCAAACGGGGCGGAGCCTACATGCAAACACCGCTTGTTTTTGGAAAATATCTTTACAATCTTCAGATCAACGGCCAGCTGACCTGTTTTGATGCTCTGACCGGAGAGGTTAAATACAAAGAGAATTTAAAGGAAGCTTTTTCAGCCTCGGGGATTGCTGCTGACGGTAAAGTTTATTTCAGTTCTGAAGAGGGAAATATATATGTGATCAAAGCAGGACCGGAATTTCAATTACTTGCAAAAAACAGTTTAAAAGATATTTGCATGGCATCGCCTGCGATTTCCGGGAATGCCCTATTCTTCAGGACGCAACACTATCTGATAGCTGTTGAATAAGAGATTTGTGTTAAAAACAACCGGAAAAGATCTTTTACATAAAAAGACAAAACCCGTTGAATAAAAATTGATTTTATGTTTTGGAGCCAAAGTTCTCGGGAACCAATAGGGCTGAATCTCCGGGAGGAAATAATACATTAGAATCAAGCATGCCAAATTTCCAGATAAAACAAAATCCGACAAAAAATAAGCCTATTAAAAAAACATTAATAAATGAAGACTTTGTTTTTAAAAAATATAAATGGCCAGCATAAAACAAGCCGCTATCACTACCAATATCCAGATAACTTTAATTTCAAAAGCCAACTGCTGGTCACATTCGGCAATTTTTTGTTGTACCTTATCGGTTTCGATGTTTAGTTCCAGCGCTTTTTTATAATAGCTCTTTGCCGGCCTTAACAGTTCAATCCTGAAAAAATTATCCCCATGTCTCATCAGATCCAGAAATTTGCGCTCGGTGGGGGTCAATGTACTTTCTAAAAGATGATGTTCCATAATCTTATTGCTCATTATTTAACCAAATTTACTAAATTCGGGATTTAATTGCAATTTTTCATCCAAAATTTATTGGTCACAAACCGAAAACCTTTTTAAGTATTATCACGCGATGTATTTCGAATATAACCAACACCTTAAAATTTGATTACCATGGAAATGACTTCCCAGAATGAGCACGGATTGCAGGATACTCAATTGGTATTGACTTCAGAATCGGTCTTCTACCTGCAAAAGATTGCAAAGTGGACCACTTTTTTTTCGGTTGCCGGTTTTGTATTTATAGGATTGATGGTCCTGCTGGGCCTGGTTCTGACCACTTTTATGTCAACTATTTTTGCTGCAACAGGTAAACCGTTTATGGCATACCTGGGATTTATTTATGTAACAATCGCCTTAGTTTACATAATGCCTGTTATTTACCTCTACAGATTTTCAACTCTCGCGAAGAGAGCAATAATAAACAGCGATTCGGTTGAAATTATGAATGCATTGAGCAATCTGAAATCGCATTTCAAATTCGTGGGAATCTTTACAATTGTAATCTTCTCCATGTACCTATTAGGTGGAATCGGATTTGCAATTTCCAGGCTGTTCTTGTGACCTGATCCCTATAGATCTTTAATTCCAATTTTCAAATTACGGATGTTTGAATAGGGCCAATATCCTGATTCAATTGGGATTATTTTTGCATATTCCGCTCCAGTTCCCGTAAATTATCCATTTTTTTCTTCATTAGAAAGCTATTAATATCTCCGAGATGCTCCTTTACCTGCTTGTTTCCAAATTCAAAAACTTTGGTTACCAGGCCTGAAAGAAAATCGCGGTCGTGAGATACCAGAATCAGGGTCCCATCGAAATCCAGCAAGGCGCTTTTCAAAATATCCTTGGTTTTCATATCCAGATGGTTGGTTGGCTCATCCAGAATCAGCAAATTGACCGGTTCAAGGAGGAGCTTGATCATGGCCAGCCTTGTCCGCTCTCCGCCGGAAAGCACTTTTACTTTTTTGGTCAGATTGTCGCCACCAAACATAAAAGCACCCAGAATATCCCTGATTTTAGTGCGGACATCTCCCTTGGCAACATCATCAATCGTTTGAAAAACAGTCACCTCTTCATCAAGCAGTGAAGCCTGATTCTGAGCAAAATATCCAATCATAGTGTTGTGCCCCAGTGTGAGCTTACCTTCATATTCTATTTCACCCATCAGACCTTTGACCAATGTTGACTTTCCTTCTCCATTTTTTCCCACAAAAGCAACTCTTTCACCACGTTGGATGGTTAGTGAAGCATTCTCAAAAACCAGATGTTCATCATATCTCTTAGTCATACTCTCCAGAACAACCGGATAATTTCCGGAACGGGGTGAGGGGGGAAATTTTAAGCGCAAAGCAGAGTTATCTTCTTCATCAATTTCCACTAAAGTTAACTTTTCCAGCATTTTAACGCGCGACTGAACCTGGTTTGTTTTGGAATAGGTTCCTTTAAAGCGATCGATAAAATCCTGATTGTCTGCGATCATTCTCCGCTGCTCTTCAAACTGTTTCATTTGCTGTTCCCGACGCTCCAATCGCAAAGTAAGATAGGAGGAATAATTGACCTTGTAATCGTAAATGCGTCCCATGGTCACCTCAATAGTTCGTGTGGTGATGTTGTCCACAAATGCCCGGTCGTGTGAGATCAGAATAACTGCTTTAGCACTGCTAATCAGGAATTCTTCAAGCCATTGAATCGACTCAATATCCATATGGTTAGTTGGTTCATCAAGGAGGATCAGGTCAGGTTTCAGAAGCAGGATTTTGGCCAGTTCAATTCTCATCCGCCAGCCACCGCTGAATTCGCTGGTCGGCCGGTTAAAATCCTCCCTTTTAAAGCCAAGTCCAAGGAGAATTTTCTCCACCTCTGCATCATAATTGATCTCTTCTACAGCATAAAATCGTTCGCTTAAAGTTGAAACCTGTTCAATCAATGAATAATAACTGTCCGATTCATAATCCGTGCGGGTTGCCATTTCATGATTAAGGGCCTCTATTTCGCGCTGCATCTCAAAGATTTTTGAAAATGCCTGTGCGGCCTCTTCAAAAACAGTCCTATTATCGTCGGTCATTAGGTGTTGCGGAAGATATGCAATCACGGCATCCTTGGGGGCGGAGATCTTTCCGGAAGAGGTTAATCTGACTCCTGCAATAATTTTTAACAAGGTTGATTTACCGGCACCATTTTTACCCATCAGTGCAATCCGATCTTTATCGTTGATTACGAATGAGATATCTTTAAATAGGGTCGTTCCGCCAAACTCTACGGTAAGCCCGTCAACTGAAATCATAGTTAATTTTTAATAAGCCGCAAATATAACACTTTAGCTTATAGTCATGACTTCCCAAATAATTTATTAAGTAATTGTCAATGAATAACATTCTCCGTCATCTGACGGATCAATGCCATTACAAATTGATTATCTGAGATTTAGAAAGATATAATTACGACATTAAATCATTCCGGTTACTTAGTCTATTTATCCGGGTAATATTCGCATCAGATATCCATAATCACTGTTGTCCGGGAAAATGGCAATCAGTCTTAAAAGATTCTTCGCTGCACTTCGTTTCGCTCAGAATGACAATTATTTAGAGAATATTGATCATTCAGAAGTTCGCAATGTTTACTACCTTGTACAGCCCATTATTGGCCAAACACTCAATTAAAAAATTCTGTATATGAATGTATTAGCATCTTTCGGAACCCTCAGGAAATTGACATTGTCACTCCTGATGATTGCTGTTCTTATCTCCTGCAGCGTTACCCGTAAATATACCAAAGAGTCTGCAGCAAAATGGGATAAGGATATTCTTAGTTTTGAGCAACAGGATAAGAGAGAGATAGATCCCGAAAATGCCATCCTGTTTGCCGGAAGTTCCAGTATCCGTCTGTGGTCGACACTGAAGATGGATGTTGCTCCTTATCCGGTTATTCAAAGAGGGTTCGGTGGTTCAAAATTTTCGGATCTTGCTGTATATGCAGAGAAGATCATTTATCCTCATCAATTCCGTGCCTTGGTTATTTTCGAGGCAAATGATATTACCGGCAATACGGTTGATAAATCGCCTAAAGAGGTAGCGAAATTGTTTGTGGATATCGTCCGGACAGTTCGGCGGAAATATGCCGATCAGCCAGTTTTCGTTTTGGAAATCACTCCTACTCCGAGCCGATGGTCCGTGTGGCCAAAGATTAAGGAGGCAAATCGGTTGATTAAGGAATCATGCCGGAAGCTTAATAACACCTATTTTATTGAGACTTCGGCTGCATACCTGAATAAGGCAGGTGAACCCAGAAGTGAATTATTTATCAAAGATAAGCTTCACCAGAATCGTGAGGGTTATCAGATCTGGGGTGATTTAGTAAGAAAGAAGCTGGATGAAGTTCTCAATCAAAAACCTTAATAAATTTGCTTAACGATTATTTCCCAACCCTTTTATTTCGAGGATCGATCCGGAAACTGCCCTAAAATTGCTACATTTGTAATAAATTAATCTAAATTTATCCTCATGAATACTTGGTTTGAATGCACTGCAAAATATATCAAAATGGATGATACCGGCCATGAAAAGAAGGCCAGTGAAACCTATCTACTTGATGCCATATCATTTACGGAAGCTGAAAGTAGGATTTACAAAGAACTTCAGACTATGGTAAGCGGTGAGTTTGTGGTAAGCAGAATTGCTAAAACACGTATCTCTGAGATCATTCCCTCTGATAACGGTGACCGCTGGTATAAAGCAAAAGTTGCCTTTATCACTGTTGATGAGGAGAGTGGAAAGGAAAAAAGAGTTATACAGTCTATTCTGGTTTTTTCAGTTAGTATCAAAGAGGCTTTCGATCAAATTATTGAAGCAATGCAGGGGATGATGGCTGATTTTGAGATCAGTGGAATCAATGAGAGTACAATTTTGGATGTTTTTCCTTACCTTGCCGGTAAAGATGATGTTCCACCCTATCTCACACCCGTTTCAGCTTATCTGACGGCGCCTGAAATTCAGGATGAGTCTTATATTAACGAAGAAGAAGATAGTCAGGATATAATTGATGACATGGATCTTGATCCGATTGAGGAAGAATAGTTTTTTTGCAGTCACAGCAGTTCCTCTTTCGTATTTAAGTAAACAATATAGTCACAATATTTGTTAGATACGCAGAATACTTTTATACACATTAAAAATTTATATTATGAGCACATTAGTCGGAAAGAAAGCTCCGGAATTTAAAGCAAATGCAGTAATCAACGGTAATGACATTGTCGAAAATTTTTCGCTGGATCAGTTTGTTGATAAGAAAAATGTGATTTTTTTCTTTTATCCACTTGATTTTACATTTGTTTGTCCAACAGAGCTTTTGGCTTTTCAGGAAAAATTGGCTGAGTTTGAGAAACGCGAAACAGCAGTAGTTGGGTGTTCAGTCGATTCCCAGTTTTCGCATTGGGCATGGTTAAACACTGAGAAAAAGAATGGTGGAATTAAAGGTGTTACCTACCCCATCGTTGCAGATCTTTCAAAAACCATTGCAGAGAACTATGGTGTTCTGGCAGGTGAATACGATATTGATGAGGATGGAAAATCGGTATTCAATGGTGCCCCTGTAGCTTATCGCGGTTTGTTTCTGATCGACAAAAAGGGAATCGTTCGTCATCAGTTAGTTAATGATTTGCCACTTGGACGTAGTGTAGATGAAGCTTTAAGAACACTTGATGCATTGAGGCATTTTGAAGAATATGGTGAAGTTTGTCCTGCAAACTGGCAGGAAGGGAAGGAAGCGATGACAGCCACTGCTGAAGGGGTTGCAGGCTATCTTTCGAAGCATTAAAAATTAACGTTAATTAACCTTGATTAATTGAAGTTAAAGGTTCTCTGTACTATATTTGTGATAGTTGCTTAAGAGCAGGTTTTTTCATAGGATTTAGGTTAGTTAGGTTAGGTTAGAAGAGGGTATCGCTTGGTATCCTCTTCTTATTTTAATAAAGTCCAAGCGCGACATAAAGTCCGAGCACTACTCTAAGTCGCACCCGGACTTGTCAAAAATTTTAACGTGGGAATAATACTGAAAATATGAGGCAATCATCGCCTTGGTAGTAAGCTGAGAAGTTATTCAAACAGCCCTTCTTCGCGAACAATCATCACTATTGCAGAATGAGAGAGAATAATGAATTTCTCCCCTTTAAATTCAACTTCATACCCTGCCTTACTCAGGTAAACAGCGAGATCGCCAACTTTTGCCTGCAATGGAATATATTTTACCTCTTCTTGTTTTTTCCACACCTCTTCGTCATCGGTCATGGTGGGAATAGGGAATCCAGGCCCAACTTTAATGATATATCCCGCCTGGATACTCTCTTTTTCAACGGCTGTTGTAGGAAGGTACAAACCGGATGAAGTCTGGAGATTAGGATTTTTAGGTTTAACAAGTACTTTTTCCCCAATCATTATGATCTTTTCAAGATCCTTTTCGTCAAGGTTCAGGCTCATATTTAATTTTTCATTTGAACTTCGATCAGCACCGGCATGTGATCTGAAGGATATCTGCCATCTTTTGAATCGGTCAGTACATTGTAATTATTTACTTCAACAAACTTATTTACAAAAATAAAATCAATTCGGCTCTCCAACTTGCTCTGAAAGTCAAACCCGTTAAAGGTTCCAACAGGTCCTTTGGGGAGTGTAAGGCTAACCTGTCTTGAATCTTTAAGCTTCTGCATGATCAGAACCAATGGCTTTTCTTCAGCTGTGAGATTAAAATCGCCGGTTAAAATCAGAGGATCTTTTCTGTCTGCAATCTCACTGATTTTATTCAAAATTAGTTCAGCTGATTTTTTTCGTGCAATTGTACCCTGATGATCAAAGTGCGTATTAAACACATAAAATGATTTATGGGACTCATTATCTCTGAATCTCGCCCAGGTGCATATTCGATTCAGGGCTGCATCCCAACTCTTGGAGGGAATTTCAGGCGTTTTGGAAAGCCAGAATGTTCCATCTTCGAGAAGTCTATAACGATTTGAATTGTAATAAATTGCAGCAAATTCGCCATTGATGTTGCCGTCTTCCCTGCCAGCACCTACATATTCAAATCCTTTCATACCATCCTTAAGATCCATAATCTGATCATAAAGTGCTTCCTGAACTGAGAAAATATCGGCTTTGTGCTGCTTCAAAAGCCGGATTACCCCTCCCCGACGTTTCGGCCAGGCATTTTCTTTGTCGGATGGGGTGTTATACCTTATATTGTAAGTAATTATATTCATTGGCTGTTGCGAATACCCTGCCTGGAAAAGACCGAAAAGAAGTAGGAAAGATAGCCTGATAATTTTCATCAGAATAGATTTATATTAATTATTTTTGAAAATTACCGATTATTTCATACGAAAACAAATTGTTTTTTTATTTGCCATATGGAATAGCCAAGATAATATATTTTCAATTCAGTGGGAATCTTTAATCATGGCTACTTCATGATCTCAACACTTCTTTTCACGAAATTATTAAGTGCCTCTCCGCGTAACATATTATTAGCCAACAATGCCAGATCGACGAGTTGCTTTGCCAATTCATTTGATGCGCCAAAAGTCTCCAGCTTTTTACGTTTTTGATCTTCAAGATCAGCAATCTTAATTTCAGTCTCTTTCAAAAGATCCTTTTCTTCCTGAGGAACTTCCTCTTCTTTCTTTCCCTCTTTCAGCTTTTTAAGGGCCTCTCTCTCTGATTTATATTTTAAAATTTCTTTTACTGTTGAAGATAATTCTGATTCAAGCTGCTCGTGTTTGTCGGCAATTACCCGTTTAATCAGCGGATGACCCATGTTAACCACAAGGTTATAGCTGTCGGGCAGATCTCCATAGAAGCTCATTCCACTCTGCATTTTTGACATGTCTTTCATCCGGCGCATAAACTCATTCTGAGTTACCACCATTGGTAATCCGTCTGCCCCAAGATCTTGGAAATCAATAATAAACTGACCTCGGTCTTTAGGAGTGATCGCCTGGAATACAGGGCTTAAATCATTTTTTTCATCCAAAGACAATAGTTCTGTCCTACTCTCCTCTTTTGAGATTAACTTATCTGCTACTTCAGCATCAACGCGTACAAAGTGTTTCTCAGGGAATTTCTGTTCAAAATGATTTAGCAAGGGTGTTGCCAGGACATCATTCATTAAGAGTACATCATAACCTTTCCCTTTAGCTGCTTCGATAAAGCTAAACTGTTCATCCTTGTTGGTTGCATAAAGATAAACGAGCTTATTGTCTTTGTCAGTCTGGTTGGCGGCGATGATATTTTGGTACTCTTCCCAGGTAAACGATTTACCATCAGTATTTTGAAAAAGGTAGAACTTCAACGCTTTTTCGTGGAATTTTTCGTCCGTAAGCATGCCATACTCAATGAACAGTTTAAGATCGTTCCACTTTTCTTCAAATTCAGTGCGATTCTCTTTAAAGATTTCGGTCAACCGGTCAGCCACTTTTTTAGTAATATGTCCGCTGATTTTCTTTACATTTGAATCGCTTTGCAGGTATGAACGGGAGACATTCAGAGGAATATCGGGAGAATCAAGGACCCCATGAAGCAAAGTTAAAAATTCCGGTACAATTCCCTCTACAGAGTCAGTTACAAAGACCTGGCTGCAATATAGCTGGATTTTGTTTTTCTGGACCTCGAAGTTATTTTTCAGTTTTGGGAAATAAAGTATTCCTGTCAGGTTGAACGGATAATCAACGTTCAAATGGATATGGAAAAGAGGTTCGTCGCCATATGGATAGAGTTTGTGATAGAAACTGGTATAGTCTTCTTCTTTAAGATCAACCGGTTTTTTAATCCAGGCAGGGATTACTTCATTGATCTGGTTATCTTCTGCAGTATCCTCGTATTTGCCATCTTTCCACTCTTTCTTCTTACCGAAAATGATAGGTACGGGAAGGAATTTGCAATATTTGTTCAGCAGTTCAGTAATCCTGTTCTCTTCGAGGAATTCAACCGAATCAGAGTTAATATGCATGATAATATCGGTACCCACCTCCGTTTTATCAGACTCCTCCAATACATATTCGGGTGATCCATCACAGATCCACCGAACCGGTTTGGCATCCTCCTGATAAGAACGGGTGATAATTTCGACCTCCTCGGAAACCATAAACGAGGAATAAAACCCAAGTCCGAAGTGTCCAATGATCGCATTTGCATCGTCCTTGTATTTTTCAAGGAACTCATTGGCACCAGAAAAGGCAATCTGATTAATGAATTTTTCAACCTCTTCAGAAGTCATTCCGATACCGTTATCGGAAACAGTAATCGTTTTGGCCTCTTTATTTAGGTTGACAGAAACTTTCAAATCAGCAACGGCACCCTTGTACTTCCCGGCCGAGGCTATAGTTTTGATTTTCTGTGTTGCATCAACTGCATTTGAGATTATTTCACGAAGGAAGATATCGTGATCGGAATAGAGAAATTTTTTGATAATTGGAAACAGGTTATCACTTGTAACCCCAATTTTACCTTTCATATACTATGTTTTTAATATTTATATTTTCTGAATTAGCTTTATTCAATTGACAAAGCTTATGCCAGAAATGGTTTACTGACTTAGTGGCAGAAATGCACTTTGATTTGCTGAAGAACAAGACAAAACTGCACGATTCGGATGATTTTTAAGGTTCTATAACGGCTATTTGTTGCTGGAATTTGAAGCAAGGGCCGGGAATCCCGGATCAGGGAAGACCCACCTGGCTCTTGGATTGGGTATAAAAGCGTGTTTAGAATAGCCAATTTTATCACCAGAGCTACTCTTGATTTTAACAGGGAAGGTGGGATGAGGCCAAAGGCCGAACCCTGCCTTCCCCTGTTAAAGGAAGCTTGTGTACATTAAAGGAAATGGTATTATTATATTGGTAAGCTGTTCATTTTTCAATCAGTACAGCGGCGCATTTTTCACCCGGCACTTACATTCATCTTAGTTTCTGATATTTTCGTAGACTTTTCATCCATTCAGAGATCTGATGATGAGGAAATTAGGCTCCAGGCAGATCCCTTTGTAATACTTTAAATCGCTTACAGAAACATGCTGTTTGCCTTATTCAAAACCCAGGTTACCGGGCCTCCGTTCGTAAGATCAGAATCTATACCATAATTTGGGGTGGTCAAAGAACCGATATAGGTATAGTAATCAAAGATAATATCAGTAAATAGGAGATTATTAAATACCCCCTTTAAATTTATTTTCAGATTTGCACTTCATCAGCCATACGGCTATTGAGGCATATAATGAGAAGGCTTATTCATTCTTTCATGGAATACCGGATCAGATTGTATACGGCCAGAATAAACGGTTTCGGTCAGACGAAAATAGGGCTGATTTTGGATCAATTTAAAAAGTTGTGGGGAGACAAATCTTAAGCATAGATTTTTGCAAGCCTAAATAAAAAGAAAGAAGTATCAGTTACTCCTCTTTGAGTTGATCTGAATGCTTTGATTTTGGCGTTAAAA
>TBL_comb47_HYPODRAFT_10006114_pt1 | contig 13109 bp, 6 predicted proteins | sample TroBogypolimnion_40_FD_10682 | JGI IMG/M metagenome (IMG submission 10682)
GGCACCCGCTCCTTCAACACCGCCTCGGGCGCTGTGGTTATCAACAATGGCATCTCCCAGGCAGCCGGCCAAACCAACGGCTTGGTGAAGAGCGGCGCCGCCACTCTAACGCTTTCCGGCGCGAGCACCTACTCCGGTGCGACGAGCGTGAACGCCGGCAAGTTATTGCTGAACAGCGCCACCCTGGGCAATACGGTCGTCACGGTTTCCGGGGCAACTTCGATCCTGGCCGGCGCCGGAACCGTCAGCGGAGCGGTGTCGGCCCTTTCCTCCGGCCATCTGGCACCTGGACTCAATGCCACCACCACCGGCACGCTTGCGCTGGGCAACGGTCTAACGCTCAATGCCGCCAACCTCGACATCAAGGCGGCCGCACCGGGAACCAATGACGCGGTCAGTGTCACGGGCAACCTGGTTCTAACTGGAAACACCCAGGTCAACCTCACCCAACAACTCACCGGTTTCGGGCTCGGCGATTATGTCATCCTCACCTACTCGGGCACCCTCACCGGCAGCGCCAGCCAATTCCTGGCGCCACCGCAGGACGTCAATTTCTCCTACTCCATCCAGACGGCGGGCAATCAGATCAAGCTGCACGTCGCTGCGGCGTCGGCGAAAACCTACTACGTGAGCCAGTCCGGGGGCAGCGACAGCAATACCGGGCTGACGAGCGCCTTGCCGTGGCAGACGTTGACAAAGGCCTCGTCGGTCACGCTCAACGCGGGCGACTCGATCCTGCTGAAATGCGGCGACACCTGGAACGACGAACTCCAACCCAAGGGCAATGGCACGGCAACCAACCCGATTTATATCGGCTCTTATGGGTCAGGCAACAAACCCGTGATCGACCGGGGAAATGTGGCCCAACTCAACGGCGTTCACCTCATCGATGAGGAAGGATATAGGATCGTCGGCCTCGAATTCGCCCACTGCGAGACTGGCGTGTGGGGCGAATACCACACCGGCCAGCCGGTTAGAAAATTCGTCTGGATCGAGGACTGTTATTTCCACGATTCGCTGCATTACGGCTCCTATAGCGATTACTACAATGCCAAGAACATCAGTGTGGGCATCTCGTTTTGGACCTTCCTGTCATGGTCGAGTAACGTCTCGCTGCAGGACATCACGGTCAAGAACTGCGTCTTCCGCCGCCTGGCCTCGGGCATTTGGACCAACAGCCCCGACAACTTTGACTACAACGCGGACAATTTCTATAACTTCGCCAACTTGAACGTCCTCGGCTGCCTGTTCGAGGAGGGCTACCAGTGGCAGTTGGGCTTGCGCGGGATTTCCGGCGGGCAAATCACCAACTGCGTCACCCACGACACCGGTCGCAACTTCACGGCGTTCAACGGCGTGGCCGGGGCGATGATGTACCGGCTGACCAATTTCACCTTCACCGACAGCGAGTGGGGCTTTGTTTCCCGCGGAAACGGCAGCGGCGACGGTGAGGCGTTCGACCTCGAAGGCAACAACAACAACATGACGTTCACCAACTGTCTGTTCCATGACGCGGACGGCCCGTGCTTCATGCTCTTTCAGGGGGCGGCCCATGGCAACTTCGGCAATCAGTTCACCAATTGCGTGTGGAACGGCAAGTCGCCGAATTCGAGCCTGGGCCGGGAGGAAATCTTCAACGCGAGCCCGGGGAACAACGCGGCGCAATTCACCAGCTCCCGGTTCTATCTGAGCACGGGCGAGGTCCGATGCAACAATGAGACCAGCATGACTTTCACCTCCTGCATGTCCAGAAACCTCAGCGACGCCGCCAACGGCACGAATGTGGCGCTCGCCACCACTGCTTCGGCGTCGTCGCAACAGGTCGGTTTCGAGGCCACCAAGGCCAAGGATGGCAATGCGTCAACATTCTGGCGCCCGGCGTCCTCGGCCAACGAGTGGCTGGAACTCGACTTCGCCAGCCCCACTCTCGTCAATGAATTCCGGCTGCGCGAAGATCCCGCCTCGTCGATCAACCGCTATGCCGTCCAGTATTGGGACAGCGCGTCGTCCACCTGGCTGGGCTGCTTCAACGGCCGTACCATGGGCACCAATTTCATCGCGCCGATCGTCAGCCGCACCACCACGAAATTGCGGCTGTTGATCACTTCGACAACCAGTGGCACCCCCGGCATCGCCGAATTCGAGGCCTATTATGTGGCAATCCCGCCGCCTCCGTCCACCACCTACTGGCGCGTTGGTGACGGGGTATGGGACATCAATACCACGGCCAATTGGAAGGATACGGGCGGCACGAGCGTCAACTATGTGGACGGCGGCATCGTGTTTATGGATGATACAGCCACCGGTTCGTCGCCTATCACGGTCACCTTGAACAACATCGTTTCACCAGCAAGCGTCACGGTCAATGCCACCAAGAACTATATCCTAACGGGAGGCGGCGGCATCGGCGGATCCGGCCCGCTGACCAAGAGCAACAGCGGCACGCTGACGCTGGCTAGCGCCAATACTTATACCGGCACCACCACCGTCAATGGCGGCACCCTGAGCTTTGGCGCAGCCGGCAATCTGCCGACTGCCGGCACGGTTATCCTTGGTGGCGGTACGCTTGAGTTCACGGGCAGCGGCTCGGCCGGCACCTATAACCTCAGCGCCTCCGCCAGTTCGAGCTATCTGGTCAACGTAACCAGTGCGGCCGGCACCCTGACCGTCACCCGTGCCGGCAGCAACTACAACGGCATGACCAAGGGCGGAGCGGGTACCGCCATCCTTGCTAACAACTACCAGGATTCGGGTGGGCTTGAAGTGGACGCTGGCACGGTCATTTTGAGTGGAACCAGCAACAACGCGATCAACTACTCCACCACCAACACGATCAGCGATGTGAAGGCCGGGGCTACCCTCAAACTCGGCAACACCCAGCTCGGTTTGATCTTCTATGGTGGCGGTACCTTCCACATGTCGGGCGGAACGTTCGACGTCAACGGCCAGAATCCCGCCGCCGACCAAGACCATAGCGCGCCGGTCATTGACGGCAGCGGCTCCATCACAAACAGCGCCGCGGGCACCACCGGCACCGCCCTATTCAATGTCGGCAGCAACAAGGCATTCAGTGGCAATATCGTGGATGGCGCGGGTGCCGCGAAGGTGGCCATCGCCTTGACCAGCGGCGGCAGCACCTGGACGCTTTCGGGTGTTAGCACACACAGCGGCGCCACCACGCTCACCAGCGGCACCATGCAGGCGGGCTCAACCACGGCGTTTTCGCCCAACTCGGCCTATGCCGTGGCCAGCGGCACGACCCTGGCGCTGGCCGGATATAACAACTCGATCGGCTCGCTGAGCGGCGCCGGCACGGTGACCCTCGGGACGGCAACCCTAACGCTCGGCTCCGACAATACCGGCACCGCGGCATTTTCCGGGGTGATTTCCGGCAGCGGTGGCGGACTCGCCAAGACCGGCAGCGGCACCCAAATCCTGTCCGGCAGCATCACCTACAGCGGCGACACCACCGTCAGCCAAGGCACCCTCCAGCTCAACTCCAGCAACGCGAACAACGATGCCTCCACGGTCACCATCGCCGCCTCGGGTGCCACCCTCAACCTCGCCTTTAGCGGCAGCGACACCGTCAACAAGCTGGTAATCGGCACCACCCAGATGCCTGCCGGAATCTACAAGGCCACCAGTAACGCCGGCACCGGCACCGCAATCTCACAAATCACCGGTACCGGCACGCTCACTGTCGCGTCCGGCGCGGCCTTTGTTCCCTACACGGCTTGGGCATTCGCCGCGGGGCTAACAGGAACGCCCGGCTCTGCCACCGATCCCGCCCCCGCTGCCGACCCCGATCGCGACGGCCGCAGCAACCTTGCGGAATTCGCTTGCGACGGCAACCCTCTCAAGGGCACCGCAGACGGCAAAGTGGTCTGCAAGGTGCTCGCCCTGCCCTCGACTGGCACCAAGGTGCTCACGCTCACCCTGCCCGTACGTAACGGGGCCAGCTTCAGCGGCACCACCGAACAGGTCTCGTCGCTCGTTGACGGCATCGTCTATGCCATTCAGGGCAGCGCCACGCTCGGCGCGGCGTCCTGGACTCTAGCGGTTTCGGAGGTCGTCGGTGCCGACGCGGCTGCCGCCCAGGCTGGCATGCCCGCGCTTTCCACCGGCTGGACCTATCGCACGTTCCGCACGGCCGGCAGCGTGCCTGCGGGAGGGGGGCACAACTTCCTCCGCGCCAAGGTCACGAAATAGCGTGCCGGGGAGCGCCGGCGTCCCGCCGGCAGTGTGCGGCATCCTGCCGCACACTCTTGAGAGCAAGTGCTTCGTGGCAGCCCCGCGCGGCATGCGCGTCAAGTTCCCCTAAATGCAAGAATGGAATTGGCCGCAAAAGATCGCAAAGAACGCAAAGGGGGTGTTCTCAGTTATTGGTTAGATGTTATTAGTAAAGAAAGGAATGGGCTTCTTTTGTCTTCCTTGGGTTCTTTTGCGGCTAATCGCCTGCCTTTTAGGGGTTAGTGTCGTTTTGGAGATTTTCGGGGCGATTTCTACCGCTGAGGCACTGAGTAGCACCGAAACCCCTGAAATTATAACAAATCTCTTCTCAGTGGCCTCAGCGGGGCTCAGTGTCTCAGTGGTTTTCTTAGGCACGATGCCCCCAGAACCCCGCGGTTTCTCGACCCTCTTCCCCTCAAATTGACGCGCAGCCCGCGCGCGAGAGCCAGTTCCGCGGGTTTGGCTGTCGGACTTGAGACTGTCGGACTTGAGACTTGAACAACCGGCCGCAACCTGTTATTTTCCCCGTATGAACCACGTCGAACGTTTCCGTGCCGTCTGTAATTTCCAGCCTGTGGACCGCCTGCCGCGTTGGGAGTGGGCCATGTGGTGGGATCAAACCATCGCGCGCTGGCACACCGAGGGCTTGCCCCGCGAGCTGCAATTCAGCCAGGTGTTTGACCTCGCCCAACACTTCGGGCTGGATCCCTACCAGCAGTATTGGTTCAGCACCACCGATGCCACCATCGAAGCCACCCAGCATCACGTCGAAGGCATGGTCTCAAGCATGGACGATTACCTGCGCATCCGCCCTAACCTGTTTCCCGAACACGCTGCCGCGATTGCCGGCATGGCCGCCTGGGCGCAGCGCCAGCAGCGCGGCGAGGCGGTGGTGTGGGCCACCCTCGAGGGCTTCTTCTGGTTTCCCCGCACCCTCATGGGCTTCGAGAAAATGATGTATGCTTATGTCGATGAGCCCGAGCTGATTCACCTGATCAACCGGGATTTGCTAGAATTCAATTTGCGCCTGCTCGACCGCATGTTCGATGTCTGCGTGCCGACCTTCATGACCATCGCCGAAGACATGAGCTACAACCACGGCCCGATGATTTCACAGAGCACGTTTGAGGAATTCGTCGCGCCTTACTATCGCGAGTTGATGCCGCGTTTGCAGGAGCGCAACATCCCGCTGTTCATGGACACCGACGGCGATGTCACGCTGCTGGTGCCCTGGCTCAAAGCCCTCGGCGTGCAAGGCGTGCTGCCCTTGGAGCGCCAGGCCGGGGTGGATGGCTTCAAATTGCGCCAGCAATTCCCCGACCTGTTGATGATTGGCCACTTCGACAAGATGACCATGCCACACGGCGAGGCTGCGATGCGCGCGGAGTTTGAGCGCCTGGTGCCCTTGATGCAATCCGGCGGCTTCATTCCCAGCGTCGATCACCAGACCCCACCGGGTGTTTCGCTCGAGAACTACCGGATCTATCTGCGCCTGCTCAAGGAGTATTGCCAATGACGACGGCCGAGCGCCCCCGTAGGCGCATTCGTCAGAATGCGGGGGAGCGAAGGCCGGCTCTCCCGGTGCCGCCGCCACCACCCCCAACGCGTTGAGACCACCGCGCCTACGAAGAGAACTCGGAGGTTGCCAAGACCAAGGGACACCCCCATTCTGCCGTCGCAACCCTCACCCATAAAGCCATGAATTCAGATACGCAGCGAATCCCACGAGCCCTCACCCTCGGTGCCCTGATGCTGGCATTTCCCCTGAACGCCCATGCCTGGGAACCCAGCGCGAAGGAATTGGAATCGGCGCTCGCGGCAGGGGATGTGAGCGGCTACTATACTAACATATCTTCATGGCTGGATCAGAAAGCGCCGGCCGACCCCGGCCGGATCACCGAGGCAACGTTGGCGGCCTTGCTCAAGGACCCGTTGTTCAGGAACACTCTCGACCAACGCCAGTTCATCGCCAAGCACGGCGTGGCCGACCTCGGCGCCTTCGCCAAGGTCGCCGCCAACCGGCCGTTCCTCACCTGGGTGATGCAGGACGCCCGGCTGATGGATCTCTATCTGGAGGCCGCCGCCCCCTCGCATGACGCGCAGCGCGAGCTCAACGCCTATCCGATTGGCATCGCTTCGCTGGAACGCTGGAACAAGCTCTATACCAAGGATGCTGACACCCATCAGGGCATTTATCTCAAGCTGGCAATGGCCACCGCGCTGTGGCCGGCCGGCGGCACGAGTTACGGCAGCGGCCTGCCCATCGAATGGCTGCCGCGTTTTCAGCACTACAAGGCAGCTCACCAGAATAAGGAACTGGTCCCCAGCTTCGACAACCTGCTGGTTTGGGACTATGGCAGGGTCATCGGCTCCATGGCTGCGGACCGCGAACTGGCCTGGGGCCGCCAGATGATCAGGAGCTGGCGCCCGGATCTGCTAGAGAAGGAGCAGATCCCCAAAATCGTCAGTGAAGTGTGGCGTCGCTTCTCGCCCTTCCCGTTTTCCAATGGCATGATCACGGTGTTGGAGGGCGGCGGGAAATGTGGTCCGCGCTCGTTCTTCGGTGTCTTCATTTGTCAGGCATGCGGCATTCCGGCCATCGGCATCGGTCAGCCGGCTCACGCCTGTTTCGCCGTGAAAGCCGCCTATCCGGAAACCGAGCCGCAGGCCGGCAGCGTGTGGAAAGTCCACCAGGGCCGCGGTTGGCAGGTGTCGGACTGTGGTGACGCGATGTACGGACCCGAATTTCTATCGGAAATGGCCAAACGCTACCGGGTGGCGGAGTTTTCCCTGGTGGAACACCTGCGTTGGCTGGCCTCGGCGCTGCCTTCCAAGGAACGCGCCGAGGCGTTGCGCACGCTTGCCGCCAAGCTCCGCAAAACGGTCAACACCTCCGACCCGCTCGGCGTGCCCGCCACCGACATCGATCCGACCGGCGACGGCACGCCGCCGCCTGCCGTGGCCGCGACCCCCGACGAACCTATCAAGTCCGCTCCCGGAGTCATCCACGTGGCAGCCGAATCCTTCACTAACAGTTTCGCCGATCCCGCCTATCCGGCGGAGCAGAAGGGCGAGGTGTGGGTCCACAATTGTTACACCGGCGGCAAGCAGGTGTATTTCCAGCGCAACATGAAAACCAGTTGGGTCGAATACTCGGTCAACGTCCCGGAAGCCGGCACCTATGCCATGGAAATCATGCTGGCCGCCGCCAACCGCGACCAGGTGTTGGATGTGAGCTGCGGCAGCGACAAGCTCGGCACCATCGCCATCGCCGGCACCACCGGCTTGTGGCAGAAAATGCCGCCGGTGGACGTCAAGCTCAACCAGGGCACCCAGACCCTGCGCCTCTCCGGCACGATGCAACGCGGCATTGCCATCCGCTGGTTTGAGTTGAAGCTCAAGAAGTAATTTTCCACTGTCGCCCATACCTCATCACTGAGATGAAGACACGAACCCTCCTCGAAGTGCTGCTGGGGGTGGCGGTCCTCTTGAGCGTGGGTGTCATGTGCGTTAGGTGGGTTGACTATTACCCCTATCACGCAAATGGACACGAGCTTTCGGCTAACAAAAATGATGGGGCGACGATCCAGGCGGAAATTGATTCTCCGGACTTCCGCGCCAAGCTCGCGCGTGCCGCCGGTGTCGGGAAGTGGCGCCTGCGGACACTGAATATTCGCCTCAACACGCGCATTGCCCTTGCCGAGTGCAGGGCTTCGCAACCTATCAGCCCAAGGATTACGAAGGCCGTGTCCGCCTACCTTTCCTGCCGGGCTGGCGGCCATTCCGCTGAATACAGTTGTGAAGTCATGATGCTTGGCGATGCGCCGCCCTCGGAAAAGTACGGCTTTCTCGCCGACATCCGCGAGAAAACGGGGACGATTCCCGAGAGTTTCATCTATCAGCCAAAGACCACGCCCGAGTCAGACGGAGGTAAGTTTACCTTCTTTGCCGTTGTTGATGGAGAAGTGGCCTGGGAGCATCATGTGTCGTATCACCCCGATGGATCTGTCAACTACATCCGTATCGAGCGGGCCGATGCGATCGAGTATTCCCCAGCATACACCGGCGTCATCGCCGAGGTGGAAAGGCGGTTGGCTGAGAGAATGAAGGCGGAGGACGTCCAAGGACTTGGATCCTGTCACGTGTACTGGGCTTTCAAACGGGACCTGCTGAAAGAGAAGGGCATCCGGTGGCGCAGCCCGTCTGAGATGAACCCGGACACGAGCTATGACTGAACACCGACCGGAGGATCACAGCCTGTGGTAATCTGCCCCTCGCAAGGGTCTCCTTGACCCGATATGGTGTTGTTAGCGCCAGGCCTCAGGAAGTCTGATCCTGGCGCCGGACGGAACCACGTTTCGGCTCATCGAGCACTACGGCGACAGGATCCCCGTGGGTAAATTAGTCCTTGGCAATCCAATTAACAACGCCTATGCTTCCCCCATGACCGTGATCGAAGAAGAGGCGCTCCGTGCGCACGTCGCCCGCTGGGAGCGCGCCGCGCCGCTGCTACAACAAGTTCGGGATGCCGACATCCGGGCGGCGGACACGGCACAGTCCATGAGGATTTTCTCGGGAAGTGCGACGTGGGCGGTGACCCACCGCCCGGCAGGTCCTTCCTCGGGACTGGTGGAGCAACAGCGTTGGTTCATGAAACTGCGCCACGGTCTATGAACGAACTGACATCCCTGGCATTGGAACTCCAATCGTTCTGCGAGCAACGGAACTGGCGGTTTTGTCTCATCGGCGGCCTGGCAGTCCAACATTGGGGCGAACCGCGATTCACCAAAGATGTCGATATGACCCTGCTCACGGGCTTCGGCAACGAGGAGCCGTTTATTGACCCATGGCTTGCAAGCTATGAATCCCGCGTGCCTGAGCCTGCGAGCTTCGCCGTGTGCAATCGAGTGCTCTTGTTGCGTTCTTCTGCCGGCATCGGCATTGACATCGCCCTCGGCGCGCTACCCTTCGAGGAAAGTGCGATCGCCCGTGCCAAGCTGATCGAGCTGGAGCCAGGCGCTTATCTCAGGATCTGCACCGCTGAAGATCTTATCGTCATGAAAGCGTTCGCGGACCGTCCGCAGGATCGCATCGACCTTCGTGGCATACTTGTCCGTCAAGGTACTGGAAACCTCGATTGGAAGCACATTTGGGATCACCTCACACCGTTGGCGGAGGTGAAAGAGGCTCCCGAAATCCTCAGCCATCTCAAAGGGTTGCTCACTGCGGTGCGGGAGAGCGAATGCTCCTTATAGATCGTGTCAGCCAATCAATCTTGTCCGATGAGTGGAGTCACGGGACTTTGGCAGGTCACGTTCCACGCCGCGTAATCCGCGTAATCTGTGTAATCCATGGTTTCTATTATCCGTCTGCCGGTAAGGATTTGGCTTGAAGCCCCCGGCCCAAAGCGGACACTCGCGGCGAGAGCGCTTGCTGTCGTCGCTTTCGGTTTCAAACACACCCAAAGCCATGAAAATGTCCCGTCGTTCATTCCTCACGCAGGTGGCTGCCACCACCGCCGTGGCGCCGTTCATTCTGCCCTCGCGCATCCGCGCGGCGGAGACCGGGCCTAACAGCCTAATCAACATGGGCTTCATCGGCATGGGCTTGCAGAACCGCTCGCTCCTAACCAACTTCCTGTCGCGCAGCGTCAAGGTGGTGGCGGTGTGCGATGTGGACACCACGCGCCGCGAGCATGCGCTCAAGATGGTGGAGAAATATCACGCCGAGCATCCGGACAAAGGAGCCTCTGCGTGCAAGGGCTACAATGATTTCCGCGAGATCATCGCGCGCAAGGACATTGATGCGGTGTGCATCGCCACGCCGGACCACTGGCATGCCTATATCACACTCGCCGCGTTGGAGGCGGGAAAGGACGTTTACTGCGAAAAGCCGCTGACTCATACCATTGACGAGGCGATTCTGGTGATGGCCGCCGTCAAGCGCCGCCAGAGGGTGCTGCAGACCGGTTCGATGCAACGCTCGATGAGCGAGTTTCGCATCGCCTGCGAACTGGTTCGCAACGGCGTCATCGGCAAACTCGAGCGCATCACCTGCAAGGTCGGCGACCCCAGTCGGCCCTGCGATTTGCCCGAGGAGGCGATGGAGCCGGGCCTGGACTGGGACCGCTGGGTGGGTCCCGCGAAGATGCGACCCTATAACTCCGATCTATGCCCGCGCGGGGTTTTCCAGGGCTATCCGAATTGGCGTTCATTTGCGGAATTCGGCGGCGGCACCGGTGTTTGCGATTTCGGCGCCCATCACTTCGATATCGCGCAGTGGGGCCTCGGCATGGATGAGAGCGGTCCGATCGAAGTGCGCCCGCCGGAAAAGCCCGATGCCCTGCGCGGCGCGGTCATGGCATATGCCAATGGCGTCACCGTCACCCAAACCGCGGGTGGCGACGGCATGCGCTTTGGCGGCTTGCGCTTCTACGGCACGGACGGTGAAGTGGAAGCGGACCGGGGCAGTTTCGAGCTGGTGCGCGGCGGCGTGACCATGATCCAGGCGGCGCGGGCCGAGAAGGAATTCTTGGGTGACGCGAAAGTCCGCCTCTATAACAGCAAGAATCATTACCAGGATTTCCTCGACCGCGTCGCTGATCGCAAGCCTCCGGTCGCCAACGAAGTCATCGGCGCGCATACCGCCATCTGCTGCCACCTCATGAACCTCGCCTACGGCCATCGCAAGACCATGAAGTGGGATCCTATCAAGCTCGCTTTCACCGATCCCTCGTGCGACCCCGCCTGGCTCACCGGTCCCTATCGCGAGCCGTGGAAGGTGTGAGCGCGGGGGGGAGAACAGGCGTCCTCGCCTGTTAGGGAAGACAGCCGTCCCGGCTGTCGTGTGAAACAGTGGCCGTGGAGGTGTACCTCACGACAGGCGGGGGCGCCTGGCAGACAGCGCATCCGGCCTCTCCGCCAATGCAACGACAGGCTGGAAGCCCGTCGTCCATGACAGGCAGGATGCCTATCCTCCGGCCCTCACAGCCGGGACGGCTGTGTGAAAAATGATGCCGGGTGATGATAGGCAAGGTCGAACGGTGACGTAAGAAACCGATTCTCAGCCGCCCATTTGACCCATGAAACTTCCCAACGTCCCTCTAATCACCGCCGCCTCGCTCGCGACTTTTCTAACGACATTTCCGGTGCCCGCCGCCGAAGCCCCGGCCTTGGCGGAGACGCGCGTGTCAGACGTTAAAGTGCCCCCGGTGTGGCTCAAGCAAGACGGCAAGCCGGTGCAAGCCCTGAGCGTGACCGTGCACCATGCCGGAAAAGACATGGAGGCGACCCTGCAAGTGGATGGAGTCGAATCCGCCAAGGTGTCGTTGAAGTCCGGGGATCAAGTGATCGAACTGAAAGTGCCGGCTAGCGAGCAAGCGCGCAGCGTGGCATTGCGCCTCGTGGCGGGCGGCAAGGAATTGGCCGCCACGAGCCTCGAACTCAAGCCGCCGCGCATCCGCGACATGTGGATTGTTCCGCATTCGCATGTTGACATTGGCTACACCCACCGCCAGGACGAAGTCGCCGATTTGCAAGTCGGCAACCTGAAGACGGCCATGCGGCTGGCGCGCGACAGCGCGGCCAATCCGCCGGGCCTGCGCTTCAAGTGGAACCCGGAGGCGGTGTGGTCGCTCGACCACTATTTCCAAAGCGCCACCCCGGAACAACGCACGGAGTTGCTAGATGCGGTGCGCCGCGGCGACGTGGGCGTGGACGGCCTCTACGGCAACATGCTAACCGGCCTGTGCCGCCCCGAGGAATTGGCGCAGTGCCTGGCCATCGGCGCGCAGGTGTCCAATCTAACCGGCGTGCCGCTGGCCACCGCATCGATTTGTGACGTGCCCGGCTATACCTGGGGCATCGTGCCGATCATGGCGCAGGCGGGCGTTAAGTATTTTGCCATCGGGCCGAATTTCGCCGACCGCGTGGGCAACATCCACCACTGGGACGACAAGCCGTTTTACTGGAAATCGCAAAGTGGCAAAGAGCGCGTGCTGTGTTGGGTGGTGGATAACTATCATCATCTCGGCGACCTCGATAAATGCGTCCTCGAGCAGGTCGCCCGCCTCGAGGGCAACGGGTTTCCTTATACCTCATCCTTTATCTTCTGGGTGGGCACTTGGCCGGGCGGGGGAGTCGATAACGCCCCGCCGGATGAGAAGATCGTCGAGAAAGCCATCGCCTGGAACGCCAAGTATGCCGCGCCCAAGGTCAGCATCGGCCTGACCCGCGAGTTCTTCACCGAGTTTGAGCGCAAGCATGGCGCGAGTCTGCCGGAGTTTGCCGGAGATCTAACGCCCTACTGGGAGGACGGCGCGGGTTCCACCTCGCGCGAGACCGGAATGAACCGCCGCACCGGCGACCGCCTGGCGCAGGCATCGGCGTTGTTCGCGATGGGCGACCCGCATGCCTATCCCGCCGCCAGGTTCCAGAAGGCGTGGAAAAACGTGTTGCTGTATAGCGAGCACACCTGGGGCGCTCATTGCAGCATCTCCGAGCCGGATTCCCCGTTCACCCAGGACCAGTGGAAGACCAAGGGCGGTTTTGCGAGGGACGCCAACCGCCAATCCAGCGACCTGCTCAAGGCCGCCTTGCCGCCCGACAAACCCACCACCGAGATCGATGTTTACAACACCACCCAGTGGGAACGCACGGACCTCGCCTACGTGCCACGCGAACTCGGCGGCCAATCTGTGGTGGACGCGCAAGGCCTGCCGGTGCCGTGCCAGCGCCTGGCGTCCGGTGAACTCGTATTCCGGGCGGAACAAGTGCCGCCCTTCTGTGCCAAGCGGTATCGGCTCGGCGAGAAACCCATGGCACCGCCCGCCGGCGGAGCTGTCGCGGCGGGAACGACCTTGCGGACATCCCTCCTGAATC
>TBL_comb47_HYPODRAFT_10006115_pt1 | contig 13097 bp, 6 predicted proteins | sample TroBogypolimnion_40_FD_10682 | JGI IMG/M metagenome (IMG submission 10682)
TGGTTGAGGCTGCCGTCCATTATTACCGTGCCACCGGCAAGAGCCGGCTGCTTCAGGTGGCGACTAAATTGGCTAATCACATGGATGCACTGATGGGGCCGCCGCCCAAGCAGAATGTGGTGCTCGGTCATTCCCTGGGCGAAGAAGCGCTGGTGAAACTGTATCTGCTTTTCCGGGAACATCCGGAACTCAAATCGCAGATGGGTGTGCCGGTCCAGGAGGAACGTTATCTGAAATTGGCCGAGTTCTGGCTGGAGCACCGCGGCCATCACGAGGGACGGAAGGACTACGGGACTTACGGCCAGGACCACCAGCCCGTGTTGGAGCAGCAGACTATCGAAGGCCATGCCGTGCGCGCCACCTTGCTCTGCGCGGGGCTGACCGCCGCCGCGATCGCCGATGGCAGGGAAGATTATCTGCAGGCTGCCCGCCAGCTCTGGGAGAACCTGGTGTATCGGCGCATGTATGTCATTGGCGGCTTGGGGGCCATCGCAGGGCAGGAAGGTTTCGGACCGGACTACCTCTTGCCCAATAACGGCTACCTGGAAACCTGCGCCGCGATTGGGGCGGGCTTTTTCCACCAGAACATGAACCTGGCCCTGGCCGATGCCCGGTATGCCGACGAGCTGGAACGCGTGTTGTTTAACGGCGTGCTCAGCGGCGTCTCGCTCAAAGGGGACTCCTATTTTTACGAAAATCCGCTGGAGGCCGGCCCCAACCGCACCCGCTGGGCCTGGCATGCGTGCCCCTGCTGCCCGCCCATGTTTCTCAAGATCATGGGCGCTCTGCCAGGGTACCTTTACGCACAGAACCGACACGAGGTTTATGTGAACCAGTTCATCGGCAGCCGGGCCGCCGTCACCCTGGATGGCGTCAGCGTGAGCCTGCGGCAAACCACCCGTTACCCTTGGGATGGCGAGGTCCAGATCCAGGTGGAACCGGAGCGGGCGGCGGAGTTCGGTGTTTGGGTGCGCCTGCCGGCCTGGTGCGCTCAACCGCGTGGGTCAGTGAATGGTAAGCCGGTGAGCCTTGGCCCGTCGGTCCGCGGCTATGCCCGTCTGCAACGCCGGTGGCAGCGCGGCGATGTGATTCATTTGTCGCTGGCCATGCCCGTGCAGCGGCTCAAGGCCAACCCGAAGGTTGAGGCGGACATCGGACGGGTGGCGCTTCAGCGCGGGCCATTGGTCTATTGCCTTGAAGCGGTGGACAATCATGGCCACGTGCGCCATTTGGTCATCCCGCCTGAGGCTCAGCTCAAAGCCTATCACCGGTCGGACCTCCTCGGCGGGGTCACGGTGGTCACAGGCCAGGCAGCGGCCCTTTCCCGAGCCGTCTGGCCGGCGGGGCTTTACCTTCCTTCAGCTTCGGTTCCGGGCGTGACCAGCGTTGAGTTTACCGCGATCCCCTACTTTGCAAACGCCAATCGGCAACCGGGCGAAATGATGGTCTGGATGGCCGAAACTGACCACGCGGCCGAACCGTTGGCATCGCCCACGTTGGCCAGTGGTGCCAAACCCACCGCCTCGCATTGCTGGCAAAATGATACCGTCTCCGCGCTCAATGACCAGGTCGAGCCGGCGGCTTCGGACGATACGAAGATTCCCCGGTTCACCTGGTGGGACCACCGGGGCACCCGGGAATGGGTGGCCTACGAGTTTGCGCGGTCCACGAAAGTCTCCGCAGTCGAAGTTTACTGGTGGGATGAGCGGCGTATCAAAGCCCACTGCCGTGTGCCACAGTCCTGGCAATTGCTTTACCGGTCCAATGACACCTGGAAGCCAGTGACGGGTGCTGCTGCTTACGGAACCGAGATGGACCGCTTCAACCGGGTGAGCTTCGACCCGGTGGAAACCACGGCGCTGCGGCTCGAAGTTGAACTCCAGCCTGAATGGTCGGGCGGCATCCTGGAATGGAAGGTGGAGTAAGCCCGGGCGAGCCGCGGCTCGAAACCGGAAGCGGGGTCGCGCATACCCCTTGACGATCCACCAGTTTTCGCCGGCGTCTTGACGCTTCGATTCCCGCAAAGCGACCAGTCTCTTCGGATGGGCCAGACCATCGCCTGGTATGCCGAGCTGCGTGGTGGCGGGGCCGCCAGCTTCCTGGAGGGTGAATTGGAAAGCGGGCGGGTCGCGGCCGCTGCCGCCTCAAACAGCTCGGGCTGCCCGTATCACTCAATTCATGAGCCGCGAACCAGTCGTTTGGCATGCCTCGACCAAGGTCCGGTTAAGGTCGCGCCGCGGGCCAAGGAACCTGAACCAGGCGGTATAGCTGGGCGGGCTGGCCTATCCCGGTGGAAGAACCCCGCGAGAATCCATAGGACGGCCATGACCGGCCAGGGCCTAAGCGACCTTCCCCATTCATGGTCGTTGGCGGACGAGGGAGGCGGGCAAGTTCATGGTCGAGGGTGTTTCAGAATCCTCAAAACGCAGCCCAAGGATCTGCCCGCGCGATTCCGTGACGACCGCCGGCCGCCATCGGCCGGCCCATTTCCCTTCCACCTTCTCCCCCACGGAAAAAGTGGTCGCACCCGAGGGCTGCATCGGAGGCCGGTTCAGCTCGGGCCTGGGGGCTTGGACAGCTCCAGGTTGCGGTCTGGGCCGGAAGGAGCCGGAGGGGTGATCCACCTTCCCCGTCACACTTTTGGTGAGCAGGAACAGCAGTGATACGATCAATGGGACCATCCCCAACGCCGCCGCGAGTTTCCATGCGGAGGCCTTGCGGGCGCTGGCGGCCAGCCCAACCCCGCAGAGGATGAAGCCGACGCCTGCCACCACGGCGAACGCGCTGCTGGCCAGGAGTTCACTCCCGAACACGCCGCTGGCCGCGGCCGCGGAGGCGACCAGCAGCGGAATGCCCAGCCCAATCACCACGAGGTATTTGGCGAAGATGGGGACCCGGGTCCGGAGGCGCCGCGAAAGCTCTTCCGGCGGCATCGCGGCGACCTTCTCCAAGCGGTCGTCCAATCGGAAGCGAGCGCCACAGACCCCGCAAGTGAGGTCCGTGTAGCGCACCCGGAACAATGGGAAGATATGGAAGGACAACCACCGCTCGACGACCCCCTCGGTGCTGGCCGAGACGGACCGGTTTCCGCAGGCGGGACAGTCGAAGCTGGTTTCAGGTCCCGCAGTGGTCGTACGTTCGATTTTATGCAAGCCGTAGGGCATACTTCACCTCCAGAACATTGCCTCCGGGCGTCGTGGCTTTACCCCGCGTTGCGCCGGTAACGAGAAACTGGCTCTTGGTCTGACCGACCATGGGGCGATTTTACCAGGGCAGATCTGCGACGGCAATGGGCAAATTGGAGCTGGGCAAATTCAGGACCTCACGGAGGTTGTCGCGCGGCTGGCTTGGTGTCAAGGTGCTGAACGAGGGCCTGAATTATCTCGCACATCTGGAACGGCGGCGCGACGTGTGCGGCGGCGAACGGGTCGTCAAAGGCACCCGCGAGACCGTGCGGACGTTGCTCGCCGGCCTCTCGGAAGGCGCGGGCCGCGAGGAAATCCTGGCGGGCTTCCCAACCATCTCAGTGGAAGCGGAATAACCGGCCTGGACTTTGGGGCTGGGGTTGTCTGGACCAGGTCAGGGCGAACATCCCAGTTCAGTTCGCCTTTTGCGGTTTGGCCGTTTCGGGCGGACGCACCATCTGGAGGAGCACTACTGCACTGCTGCAGCCCCAGGAATATCTCCTACCCTCGGGCGTTGGCTCCGGCCAGCGGCACCAGGAGAGGTTGTCCGAGGTGCGGCGTGCCTGCCAGGCGGCCTCGGCGTTCTTTTGCAACCACGGTTCGAAGGTCGGCTCCGCATGGTGTTCCTTCATGAAACGCGCAATCCACCGGACGGCGATCCCATTGAAACCGCCGCCATCGCCTTCCTCGCCGGAGGCGGGCAACAGCCCGTCCCGGGAAAGCCGGTTCATCGTGAAAGTGGCTGCGAGCAGGGCTTCATTGGTGCAGCCGAGCAGGGTGGCGGCGCCGACGAAGGTGCCCTGGTTGTAGGTGAGCGCCATGCGGCTTACCCGCCCAGTGAGGCTGATGTTGTCCGCCACCCGGCCATTCGTCCGGTCGAACAAGGTGGTGCGTTCCCAAAGGAAGAGGTTGGTGGCGATCGTGAAGTAGGTGGAATCGCCGGTCGCCCGGCCCAGGAGGAAGGCCGCGATGGCCCCCGGGCCGTTCACGCAGGCATTCTTGGAGCGGTTGCCTACCTTCCACCACAGGCCGCCCCCGAGGTCGGAGGACACCGCTCGCGCATAGCAGAGGTCGAAGTTGGTGCGCGCTACGTCGCGGAACTCGGGGTTACCGGTGAGCAAATGTGCCCGCGTGCAGGCGATGGCCATCCACATGATGTCATCGTTGAACGGGTTGTGGCTCCAGTTGGTGCCGTGGTCGGCGAGGAAGCCGCGAAACAGGTTGGTGAACATCACGAGCGGCTGCGCCTGGGAGGTTCGTTCGTAGGCGTCCAGCACCATCTCCATCTGCTCGGCGCGCATCCAGTAGGAGGCTTTTCCACCCTCGGTGGTCTCCTTGAACCAGGCGCGGCCATCCTGCTCCCGGTAAAAGGCCTGGGTGTGGGCCTGGAAAAGCGCGTCGGCATCCGCTGCCGTGAACGCCCGCGCGGCCGGTGCCACGCCTGGAACCATGAGGCAGAGCAGGGCAATCCAGGCGGCACGCACGCGCCACGGCGTGCTGAACGTCTGCGGGGTTTGGTTGAGGTTCCCATTCATAAATGGTTCCGTCGAGACTCTAGCGCAAGGTCTTGCGGGCGATCAATCGCTAATCCGGCCAGTCCAGATCTTTCCCGGACGGACTCGGATGGAGCCTATCCCGCGTTTCAGGTCAAGGCGCTGCCCGAGGGTGCCGCCAGGCAGGAAGGGCTGAGGCGAGTGAGGGCTCGGCTGGAAGCCTGTCCAGCGGGGTGCCTGCCGCGCTCCTCAGGGTGTCTTTTTCGGGATGGTCTTCGACCCGTTCTTGCCGCCCGGCGCCGCCTGGGCGGCCGGTGCCGTAGGAGCCGGGTTATGGACGAGCCCGGCGGGGTCCAACGGGTGCTCCTCCTGCTGCCAGTGTTCGGAGACCTTGCCGTTCCAGCAGGCCCAATTCACGGGATACACGTCCGGGTCAAAGATGACGTGATAGAAGTGCCACACGACGATTGCCAGGCAGGCGAGGATGGCCTCGTAAAAATGGATGGTGTGGGCGACATCCACCGCCCAGCGAGGGAGGAACCGGGTCACATCCATCTTGAACCAGAGGGCCAGTCCCGTAACGCCCATGATGATGGTCCCCCAGATGACCGCCCAGTATTCCATCTTCTCGGCGTAGCCGAAGCGTCCGATTTTTGGTTTATTCTGGCTTAAGCCGGCGAGGTAACACGCATTGCCGGCGACGTCGGCGAGGTCCTTCTTGACCGGGAGAAAGTCCTTGAGCAACTGCCGCCCTTCTTTCCGGGCGAGCAGGTAGAAGATGTGGTAGGCGCCGGCCGTCAGGAGCACGATGCCCGCGATGCGGTGGAGCCAACGTCGGAACATCTCGTTGGAGCCGAGCAGCGTGCCGATCCACGATTCAGGGAACCGGAGGGCGAAGCCCGTGACCGCCAGGGCGATGAAACTGGTCGCGAGGATGACATGCTGGAGCCGTTGGGAGGAATCCATGCGCACAATCGTGAGGTGTGCGGCACGATAGCGAGCTGCCACTTTCTTGCCGAAGAGCAACAGGTTGTGGATAAGCATGAAGCCGATAGTGGCGACGATGAGCACCAGGTAAATGCGCCGCACCCACCAGTTGATCTGCTCGCCCGCCCCACCGCTGGCGTTGGCGGACTTGCTGTCGACGTGGACTTTGCTTTGGGCGAAGTTTTCCGTCGCGCCCGGGTGGCATTTACCACAAGTCTCGACCAGGTTGGTCTTGTAGATGGTCGACCGGGGGTCGGTGGAGGGGAGGATTTTGTGGACGCCGTGGCAACTGGCACAGTTGGCGGCGAGGGTGGAGCCGTATTGAGCGGCCAGGCCATGGTAGCTATCGAAGAAGGTCTTAACCCGATCCGGTGGCAGGTTGTATTTGGTGTTTAGGCGCTCGGAGGCGTGGCAATTGCTGCACACGTCCGCGGAGAGTTTCAACGGGGAATTGCTCTTGAGGCCGGCGATGCGGTGTTCGGAATGACAATCGGTGCAGGTGGGGGCCTCGCGGCGTCCGGCCGCTACGGCCTTGCCATGAGTGCTCTCCTTGACGTCCTTGGCGGCTTGGTCATGGCAGGCGCCACAGGTGTCGGCTAGGCGGGAGAAGTGCAGCGGGGAGGCCGGAGAGGCTGGGGACAGGATATCGTGTGTGCCGTGACAGTCCCGACAGCCTGCGGCACCTTTTTGGCCTTTGGCGAAGGCGATGCCGTGGACGCTGGCGCCATAGGCCTCCGATTGCTTTTCGTGGCAGGTGGCGCAGGCGACCGGCTTGGCGGCCGCATTGTCGTCGGGATGCTTGGACGTCAAGTCGGCGTGGCAAGCCACGCAATCGTTGGTCTTGTGCATGGAGGCGGCCAACTTGGCCGCGTCGACAAACAGGGAGACCTCTTTTCCCGCGGAATTGGTTTTGGTGAGGGTTTTGTCCCCATGGCATTCCAGGCAGACGCTATTTTTGATCGCCTCGGCGGCGGGGCAAGCCGAAATCAAGGCCAGCAGGACAAAAAAGGTCGAGGATATCCACCCCCGCCCATGCTTAGTAAGTACCATACTGGACGAGGATTCCGCTGCGTACGGATAATAGCTCACCATTGTTTGGCCATTGCTTCGCATCTTTTGGCCGTGCCCCATGAGGGAGACGCCCCCCGACGTTACCGTTTCTCTCGACAGCGCGTCCCCGCCAACAAAAACGCCGAGGCGGCCTCGGCCGCTCCGGCGCAGAAATCCTCCCAGGCCTGGCACCACCGGGTGCATCCTCTACCCTTCAAAACCCGGCCTACCCGCCGTTGCCGGTATTGGTCAGAAACTGAACGGTCGTTTGGTTGCTGGTGACGATACGAGTCGCCAGCACGGGCGGAACACCCATTTGCTCCAGCACATTTAAGATGGCTACCAGCACCGAAGGGGGAATCGGTCCCAGCACTCCGGTGCCGGTGTTGAGGCTTTGCAGCGGGAGAACCACTTGCGAAATCGTCATCCCTTGGTCGTTCTGGAAGTTGACCACCGCAGACCCGGTTTGCATGTTCAGGACCACGTTGACCTTCACCTTCCCATCGACCAACCCTTCCACCAGAGCCAGGTCGAATACCGATCCACGAATGCCGACCAGGCCGTTGGCATAGCGAATGTTGTAAGTAGACCCGGCCGACATTTTCTTGACGTTGCCGACGATGTGGCCGTGCTTGAGACCGAGTTCGGTTTCCGTCACCATCACATCGCCGGTCTCGGTGGCGTTGAGCTTCTCGAAAGTCAGAATAGTGGAACCTTCCTCGCTGCCGATCAAGCGGACGATATCCTGATCGGTGATAGCCTTATGCCGGCCATTGCCGCCTCCGGCTCCCAGGGCTGCTCGGCCGGGACCGACCGGCGGCGCGGTTGGGCCTGGCACGGTGGTGCTGCCATCACCCAGCGCAACATCCACGTAGGCGTCTTTTTCTTTCGCGGTAGCGATCATGCTCCCGGAACTCAGAACGGTACCGGGGGTGAGCGCGTGAAAGGTGGCGCCGTGGTCCAAGCTGTATTGGGCGTGGCCCTCCACCCGGATCACCTTGGCCACTCGTACTGGGGGTGCCGCGGCTAAGCTGAAGGCGGCAAGGCTGAGCACCAAGCCGAGGATAAACCAGCCCTGCGCTGAACTGTGAATCTTTTCCATACTTACTCCTGCCGAAAATGGTACCCACTGTCAAAAGCACCAAGTCAACTAACTGTACCCTAGCGGAGTCTGGTGGGTTGTCAACGAGAAACCCCGGATCGAAAACCCGGATCGAAAGACGCGTGAGGCCCCAGTGTTGGCTGGTTTGGCCGGGGCTCGGCATGCTCGCTATTCGTTCGTTTCGAGAGACGTCTGGCGGCTGAAAATGCTTGCACTTGCGGGCCGGCCGTTTCACGCTGCCCGGGTGCGGCAACTGCTATGAACCGAAGACAATTCATCCAAAACACCACCTTGGCGACCTCGACTCTGGCGTTCAGCCCGCTCGCGGGCTGGGCTGCGGAATCGGGCTTTCCCCCCACCCGGATCCCGGAGGCGAAACGAAAATTTAAAAGCCCGGCCGTCGAGCGCGCCATCCAGCGCGTCCGCTCGTCTATCGGCAACCACGAGTTGGGTTGGATGTTCGAGAACTGTTTCCCCAATACGCTCGATACCACCGTCGATTTCCAGATGGTGGATGGCAAGCCGGATACCTATGTGATAACCGGCGACATCGACGCCATGTGGCTCCGAGATAGCGTCGCCCAGGTCTGGCCTTACCTGCCGCTGATGAAGGAGGATCCCCAACTCCAGCAACTGGTCGCGGGAGTCATCAACCGCCAGGCGCGCTGCATCCTCAAGGACCCTTACGCGAACGCGTTTTACAAAGACGAACGGAAGGTCAGCGATTGGAAGAGCGACCGTACCGACATGAAACCCGGCGTCCATGAGCGCAAGTGGGAAATTGATTCGCTGTGCTACCCCATTCGACTGGCTTTCCATTACTGGAAGGCTACGGGTGACACCCAGCCTTTCGACGCGACCTCGAAGGAAGCTTTCTTGAAGGTGCTCCAGACCTTCCGTGAGCAACAGCGCAAGCAGGGTAGGGGACCCTACCGTTTTTCGCGCCGCACCGAGGTGCAGACGGACACGCTGGCGGGGGGCGGCTACGGCAACCCGGCCAAGCCGGTAGGGCTGATCTTCTCGATGTTCCGGCCCAGTGATGATGCCACCGTGTTCCCGTTCCTGATCCCCTCGAATTTCTTTGCCGTGGTTAGCCTTCGCCAGGCCGGCGAGATGCTCGAAGCGATCCACCACGATGCCGGCTCGGCGGCGCAGTGCCGCGCCCTGGCCGACGAGGTCGAACAGGCGCTCCAGCAATATGCCGTGGTGGCCCACCCCCGTTTTGGGAAGGTCTATCCTTATGAGATCGACGCCTTCGGAAACTACTACTGCATCGATGACGGGAACGTGCCGAGCCTCCTTTCGCTGCCCTACATTGGTGCCGTCAAGCCGGACGACGCCATCTATCAGAATACGCGCCGCTTGGTCCTCTCCGACGGCAATCCGTATTACTGCCAGGGCAAGGTGGCCAACGGGCCGGGCGGGCCGCATGTCGGCATGGATATGATCTGGCCGCTCGGGTTGATCGTCCAGGGATTAACGAGTTCGGACGACGCTGAAATTCGGCAATGCCTGACCACGCTCCAAAAGACCCATGCCGGGACCGGGTTCATGCATGAGGCCTTCCATAAAGACGATCCCAAACGGTTCACTCGCTCCTGGTTCGCCTGGGCCAACACCATCTTCGGGGAACTCGTGCTCAAGACCTTTAATGAGCGGCGGCCATTGCTGGATTAGGGGCTGCGGCCCGTCAAAGAACCGGGCTGTCGATTGGTGAGTGGCGACTCGATTGGGGGTCGAAGCGGTTCCTCCCGCCGCCCCTTCTCCGTGCAGCGTTTTGGCCAGGTCGGGCAGGACGCAACACTGGTCACCAGCCGGATCGGCCCTCGCCGGGCGACGCCCTCGGATCGCCCAAAATAATAATCAACTCACGCTGGATGCTACCGCCGAGATGGCGTTCGGCGTGTATCGACGCTGCGTCATCCGCGCAGTGGGACTGGTCCCTCCGCGGCAATCGACGCTCGAGGCGCTCTGGCTAAGGCAGCGTTTTGGGCGCGTTCCGCCCCGACTTGCTTGACTTCGTTCTGCACGCGGGTAGGGTAACACGGCACAATTCTTGCCTGCACAATTCACAGAACTGCAACGATGAATGTCAACCAGGTCTTGATACGAGTTTTCGGAGCGCTGCCCGCCTTAGATAAGGACGGGGCTCGGGATTATGTTTCCTTTTCGGGAAAGGAGGCGGCATGAACTCCCCGAGCGATTTGGCGGCCTGTATTAACGTGAAGCTCTCGCTCCTGGGGCTGCCCCTGACCGAAGGGGTTGCGTCGTCGCCGATCCCCGAAGTGGTTGCCTCGCTCATCGCCCAGTATCGGGAGAAAGAGCGATTGCTGGCCAACCACCTTTGTCCGGCCGACCAGCGCATTCAGTCCTTTCTCTACGATTATTTGCAGGATTTGCCCGTCCCCAAACTGCCGCTGAGGACCTTCGTGCTGGACCGTCCGGGCCTGGCTCGGACGCTCTCGCTGCCCTACAATGGCAACGAGTTTGTCTCCGGCATCCTCAATTCCTATCGCGTGAAGCAAGGCGTATTGCATAACCCGCGCAGCGACCGTCGCACGACGCAGGGCATCTTCCATGTGGCTGAGGGCGGGCTGCCGATTCCCGACGATAAGATCGCCGTGCCGAAATCCGTTTTTGCCAAGCTGCTGGGCCTCGCTTTCAGTCCGCCCCGCGAACTCCTGGTGTTGCCGTTCACCTCGGCCCAGGCCCGCCCGGCGGAGTGTTTCGTCTCCCTGCTGCTCCGCCCGCTGGTGGCTCCCGAGGTGCCCGGCTACTCGCGCTCGAAAACGATGGAAATCCGTTTCTTCGCCCCGGGCAACCTGGTCAGCAACCTCGACTTCGTCGAGAGCATTTTCGGCAATGGCGGCGATCCCGATTTGCCGGAGAATGATGCCGGACTCGACTCTGACCACTGGACGGGGCATACCGGCTGCGTGGTCCTCGCGCCGCATCTCACCAGAGTAACGAAGCGATCGGTGGGCCTGCCGCATTGGGACCACGCCACCGAGCGTCAGCGCCGCGACGGCGTCTGCTGGAAGGATGAGTGGGAGTTCTACAACAACGGTGAGGCCTTCAAAATCGCCTGTCGCGACCAGTCCGGGGTAATGGTGACCATCATCGCCGACAACTATTTCGGCTACTGCAAAAAGGAGGTCAAGACTCAGATTAGCTACGCGGCCAACCTCTTCGGCCTGGCCGAGGAGGAGCACGCCGGTGGTGCGCTGGTCTTCCCCAGCTACGACCTCGGCGAGAAGTTCAGCGGGGACGTCCACGTGAAACACCTGGGCCATTCCTTTGCGGAGGTGACCTCCGTTTACGGTGACCTGATAGATTTTCAGCCGGGCGGATGGGGCTCGGATAAGCAATACCCGGACATCATCTACGTTCCCGAGGACGCCTGTTTCGATCTCCACAAACAGACCGTCTCCTGGAGTGTGGGCGAGAGCGAGCACGCGATTCGGCTGTTGCCCGAAAGAACCTACGTGCGGCCTTCCGGATACAAGGTCCGGATGGAAAAGCCGGCCGAAAACCGTTCCTGGCGCCTGGTCGGGACGGTGGCCGAAGGCCTCCTATGCCACAAGCCCAGCACGGTTTCGGGGGGCGGCAAGTCGGAAATCTCGAAGCCGATCACGGACGCTGTGCTCACCGGACCGGTGTTCGTCGCGGATTTTCAAGGGGATTTTGACGAGGTGGCCGCGTTGGTGGCCCGCGATTACAGCAAGCGCTTTACTGACGCTGCGCGCGCCGACACCCGCCCCATTCTTAGCCCCGAGCGTTCCCTCGGGTCGGTCATCAAGTTGCTGACCCCCGATGAGCGGGATTACACGCCCGAGTACAACGCCTGGCTGGCGGCGGTGCCGCAGTATCTCAAGGAATTGGTGTTCGTCTTGAAGCGGTACTACAAGCCGGAGTGGGGCGCCGATTGGCGCAGCCATTTCAGCGTGGACATCATCAACGGCACTCCGGCTAACGAGTTGAAGTGCGATAACCGCAAGCTGATCACCACGTACTTGCGCGTCGGCTTCGATGCCGACGGCGCCTGGCGCACCTTCGGCTTGCGCAAGGATTTTTACCCCGCGGTCAAGATCCAGTGCGAAGATGACATCACCGCTTCGGTGGTGGTGCCACCGGGCGTGGTGAGCGGGTTCTCGGCCGTGGATCCCGGTGACTCCCTCAAGTTCGTGAAGAACTGCGAGTTCCGCCTCTTTCAACGCCCCGACGACGCCATCCATCGCGGGTATGACAAACAAACCGAGTCGGATTTCGCCCAGGCGGACAACTTCTTTTCCAACTATGAGCCGCTCAAGTCTGCGTTTGCCCGCGAACTGATCGAAGACTCCATCGGCTTCTACCAGTTCACCCCGCCGATTCGGCATTTGATTAACGAAGTCGCCGCGGAGGCGGAAGGGGGTTTCTTTGTTTCCCCGGCCCATCCTCGGCTGGTCGCTGGCAAGCCGAGCAAGAATCCTCGGTACCTGCAAAACCGTCCCGACTTGATGCGCCCGCGGGAAGCCTACCTGGCCGAAACGGGTGCGCGCTTGCGGCGTCGGTTGCCGGCAGGCCAGCCCGTTCACAACCCCGTGGCGGCGGTCCTGCCGGGGCGCCGCAACAACCCTCCCGAGCCGGGGATAAGGCCGCTGGCGGTGTATAACCCGATTCACTACTTCGAGTTGCCCGAGTTGTTCCTGGAGTTTATCTGCAGCATGACCGGCAAATCACCTTCGACCACGGGCGCTGGTTCCGAAGGCGCGCTCACCAAAGGGCCATTCAACGCCCTGCCGCCCATCATCGATCTCAACAACGCCCTTGTGTCGTGGATCTTGACCGGCCATCATGGGTTCGTTACCGCCGCTGGTTATGTCGGCCCGAAGGTCCGCGTGGATCACGACATCAGCCTGCTCGTGCCCGAAGTGTGGTGTCGGATGTTGCCCCAGGAACGGGACCCGAAATTCCTCATCGAGCGGCACTACCTCGATCGATGCCAGGACTTCGAGCACCGGGGGAAAACCGTGCTGGCCAGCCGACTGGGCTACCGCATCAACGCCCGGTTCGTCCATGCATTCTTCGGGCGTATGTTCAACCATCCGCACCCGCTGTTCACCGAGGAGATGTTGCGGCCTGAATTGCAGGACCTCGACGTTTTCGTGGAAGGCATGGACAACATTGTGTCCACCCAGCAGCGCGTGGCCCGGATGTACTTCGACGATGGCAGCGCCCACCAGGCCTGTCCGCCCTTGAAAGCCCTGCTGCACATCATGCTCCACGGCCACTGGGAGG
>TBL_comb47_HYPODRAFT_10006116_pt1 | contig 13097 bp, 12 predicted proteins | sample TroBogypolimnion_40_FD_10682 | JGI IMG/M metagenome (IMG submission 10682)
GGTGAAAACCTGAACCCAAGCCGGACAGTCTCGGCGACGGGGCAATGTTTCATTTGTCCATCTGCGGCCCCTTCATGCCGAGATTGGGATTGGGATTGGCTCCCGCCACTTTGGGGAACATTGAGGGCAAACCGGTAGCCTCCATCAATTCCACTTCCACATTCGCTTCATGCAGCAACCATTGCCAAAGTTTTTCGCCGTCACCGGAACTGATTCGGGTGGCGGCCGAGTAAGTGTGAACGGATGTCAGGGCGGCATTCAGGGTTTGCGGCGTCAACCGGAACACGGATACCGTCATGGGGTCGGGGTCGGAGACATACAGCTGCCACTGGCCATTCTGGTAGCGCAGTCCCCTGACCGCCTCCAACGGCACCACGAGACTGACCGGCTGCTTGTTCTGGAGATACATGAGATTCATAGCGATATTCCTGGGTTAAAAGTTTGGCGGATTTGGTTTAAGTGTGCGGGCAAGTCCGGGTCGCTCAAAACCAGATTGGCAATGGGAGCACCAATTTCCTTGCTCATTGGGCCCAGGATGGCGAGCAAAGCCGCCTCGTCATCGTCCTGCGGTTTGGCTTTGAGGTGATTACGGAAGTGCCTTTCGGCGACGACCCATAGGGAGTGAGTATTTATTTTCATACACCTGATGTCAGTTGTCACCGTGCGCGGCACGATACGCGGCTTTAGCAGCTTCGGTCTTTTCCCAGGCGGCCTTCACGCCGAATTTCTTTTTGAAGTCTGCCCAGAGCAGATCCAATTTCTGCTTTGACACCCCCAGCCGGTTGCCCAGCTGCTCCAGCGTGGGATTGCCCAGACTGGCGGGCGAACGGTAGAGCTGAATCAAGGCCAGCTTGCAACGGATGACGCGCTCCTGATTCCAAACAATGTCCGAGCCGGGCGAGATAAATTCCTCCTCCACCCAATTCAGCATCCCCGCCAAAGCGTCGGCAGCCAGTGCGAGAATGGCTGACTTGGCATCTTCACCGTGTTCCCCGTCCAAGCGCTGATACACCTCTTCGTAGTTGAAGAAAATGATGGGCACGACATTGTGGACTTCAACATAGCCCTGGGCATCCGCTTCACCGGCTTCGCCATAATCAAAGCCGTAGTCAATCCCGACGGCTGGCGCTCCGGCATGTTCCCGCCGACGGGATACCTTGCAGGGCTGGTATCTCGGCTTTTTCGGCGGCTGGCCAAAGAGTGGTTCTAAGATGGGTAGAGTTATCTGGTCGGGGTCATTCAGGTGCTTCTTCATACTACCATTTTAAGGTTCTTAAATCCCATTTGCCGAAAAAAGTGAAAGTATTTTCAACTAACAAAGAAAAGTGACGACTAAGTGCGATTGTTGGTAGCAAGGATACTTTCGGACACTAAAATAGTAGTTAGACCTTCACCGGTCTGACTTATGAATCAGATACTGACACTCCTGCAACCGGCAGTGTTTCTAAGCTGGCCCCTGGGCACCAAGGGCACGAAGAAACGCTGGAAACATCTTTCACAATCCAACATGACCATGGACTATCTGCACAGTCTGGATGGCGGCAACGTGGGCGTGGTCTTTGGCCGGAAGTCGGCGGACTTAAACGGCCATGTGCTCGCCGGTATTGACCTCGACCGCGCGGATGTCGCCGAAGCCTTTATGGCCGCCAATCCACGCTTGCGCGACGGCTGGCGGTCACGGGGTCGCCCTGACCGGCTGCTGGTCATCGTTCGCCTCAAAGGGGAGTATCCCAAGAGTTGCGAGCTGTTCGACGGTGACAAGCAACCCGTCGGTGAATGGCGCGTGGATGGTTGCCAGAGCATCATCCCGCCCAGCCTCCATCCCGATACCGGCAAGCCCTACGAACTCATTTCGGCTGGGGTTCCCATTCTACTATCCTATTCCGAAATCAACTGGCCAGTAGGTGTATCCTTAGCTAACTCTATAACTCTTCCAGTATCATCCAATAATGATCCAAAGATCCAATTACTGAGTATTACTGAGTATCAAGAAAGCGTAATTCATAACCGTATCTCAAAAGCGTATCCAGAAACCGTATCGGAAAAGCGTAACACGGACTTGGTGGCACCCTTCATCGTCCCGGCACGGGGCCAGAGCAACCGCCTGTTGCTGGCGCTGGCAAGGCGCTTAAAGCAGCTTTTACTGCAAGCGGAGACGTGGGACACCAGAGCGGTGTTTCTGGCGTGGTGGCTGGCTTCGGCGGCGAATATAGACCCCGCCACGACACCGGACGAACTGTTTGCCCGCTTCAAGTATGCGCTGGAACATTCCAACGGCGGCACTGACCTGGCTTCGCTGTGGCATGAGGCGGCAGACCTGGTCGCACCCGGTGCCGAACAACTGCTGGATGACCGGATGCGGCATCTGGCGGGGTTGTGCTACCTGCTGCATCAGGCGAATCTGGCTAAGGGCCGTGATGCTTTCTTTCTGTCGTGCCGCGTGGTGGCGGGACTGTTTGATGTGCTGCCGATGGACGCGTGGCGGTGGCTGCATTGCCTGCGGACGCTGGGACTGTTGGAACTCGTCCAGCAGGGCACGAAAATTCAGGCGAACGGCAAATCCAGCGAATACCGTTACGCCGGGGTGACAGTGGCACCCTGATGTCAGTGGTTCATGGTCAAGGTGAGGCACGGGGTCGGTCTGCAAGGGCTGACCCCGTGTCGTTTTCCTTCACCTCACCACATGTGGTGGGCGATTAAATCTGAATGTCGCCTATAGGTGACACCTGTGAATTCGGTCAAATGGGCTTTGCCAGTTTCGTCAGCAGCTCGCGTGGGGTGATGATTTGAATGCCAAAGGGCTTTTGCAAAGCCAGCAAATCGTCATCGCGGGTTACGATGAGTTTCGCTCCCGCCGCCAGCGCGCACGCCAGATAGGGGTCGTCTTTGGCATCCCGGCTGCGTTGCTTGCCCAGCGGGGCTGGGTCCACCAGCTTCACGCGCTCGTAATACCAGGCCAGCAGATTGGGCGCGGCGTGCTTGAATTTGCCGCCCCGTTCCGCCACCAAGGCCCGCACTTCGTCCAGGATTTCCAAAGTGGCATAGACGGTGATGCGCCGGCGAGCCATGGCCAGCAGACAGCCATAAGCCTCGCCCCGCCAGCCGACGCCGGCAAAGACCACGTTGGCATCAAGCACGACCCGCACGTTTCCTCTCCGCCCGGATACGGTGCTGGGCTTTCACAATCGCGGCCATTTCCTCGTCCGACGGGTCGCCCGCCGGAGCGCCGGTGATGGCCTTTTCCAAATAGGCCACGTCCCGCTTGATGTGTTCCTGCCGGCGGCTGCGGATCAGGTCGCGCATATACTCGCTCATGGAGTCGAACGCGTGCGCTTCCGAATCCGACCGGGCGAACTCGGCCAGTTCCGGGTTCAATGAAATGTTGATGGTCACTGCTTTCATGCCCTCAAATTAAGCCGTTGGCAGGATATGTCAAGGCTTGCCATTGAGGTTTAAGGGCGATAGCCGGTGTGGGGTTCAATTCCAATGCCACGGTGGCAACCTGTTTTCATCATGCAGCACGGGCGGCGGGATGACCGGGGGCGATTTCCTGACCGGCGGTGGCACATGGCGAAGCTGCCGTTCGCGGTGCCGGCGAATCAGCAGGCCAATCAGACCGCCAATCCAGAATGCCAGCAGCAGGGAACCAAAACTTGGGCGAGATTTCATAGGCGTAATTATTTTAGGGTGACAGGGGCGTTAATCATGAATAATTGGTTATCCAGTAAGGTGGCCGCACAGAGAATCACCATGTCGCGCGATACCATCGAACGACGGGGAATTCCTTGGTGCGAAGATTTCATACCGGGCAAAATTCGTTACAAGGAGTTGGAGTTGGGTGAGGGCACGCGCCAGCCGCGACGGTATTTTGAACCGGATGTGGAAGCGCTGCTGGTGACGCCAAAAGCAATGGAACGACCGGGAGCGCGGACTTTAATTCCGTCTCCGTCGGCAAATTGATTTTTCCACCATCCTGCGGCCAGCGTTTTTCCCAAGCCGGCTGACCTGTTGGCAACCATGCCATTTTGGGGCCGTCACCAGCCAGCCAGTGCGGGGGTGCACCACCATAAACCGCCGCCAAAGTCTGACCACCGCTGGTGTGGCCGATTTCCCAAGCGATTTGAACATCAGGAATGCCATGCGAGCGTCGGTTGGTGACATAGAAGGCGCGGAGTCCGTGGCTTGTGATTTTACGGCCAAGAATTTCCCGCCTTTGCCTCAACGCCTGGCCGAGGGCACAGATGTCCAAGCAATTTTCCGGATTTTTATAGCTTGGAAAAAACCATGGCGAACCTGGGAACCGTTCGTCCTTCCATTGCCGGTGAGCTTTCAAAATTGCCGCCAGCCCTTCGTGGATTAGCACGAACGGATTGACGGCTTGCTGATTTTTCGCCCGCCAGACGTAAAGGGATTTTCCATCCGGCGTAATCCAACCCGGCTGATACGGCTTGGCATCCGTGCGCAACTTCAACGCTTCCACCGTGCGCAAGCCGGTGGCGGCTTCAATCAGCAGTTGCCAGCCGAGCGTATCGGAGCGCAAACTGGCGAACATCAATTCGGCGATGCGATGCAATTCATCCGCGTCGTTGGGCATGAATTCCCGGCAATGGCGGATGTTCTTGTCCGAGCAATAGCGCGGACGATAAACCGACATGGGGTTGCTGCGAACCAGCTCCTTGCGGCACGACCAGAGGAACGCATTGCTCAGGGTCGTCAGTTCCATGTCCACGGTGCGATTCCCGGAATAGCCCTTCATGATGTTTTTCTTCCGCCATTCGTGATACCGGTCGCACGCGGCCAGCGTCACCGCATCAACGGGAATGTGCTGCCAGAATTTTAGCAGGGTCTCGCAATTTTTCTTTTCCTTCGTCAGGGTGCGCCCCGTCCGTTTCTCCCTGTGCCGGTCGGAGTAGCCGTCATGTTCGTAGCAGCGAATCACCTGACCTGTGGTGACGACAGCCGGCTTGACAACCGCCGTGGGTTCGCTGCCCGTCAATCGCTTGGTGACGCGGCGGGCCAATTCATCCTTGGCCTGCTTGATGGATTTGGTGTTGAGGGAGCGGAATGTCCAGCGATTGGCGATTTTTGGGCGCTCAAACAGTGTGCCGGAATTTTCCCGTCGCCAGATGCCGTCGGCGACCCGCTGCCAGGTTTTCGATTTATTTGTTTCGTTCATAATGCGTATGGTTACGCACTTGAACGGGTGTCACCCTTGAAGCCATCGTATACAAAATCGTATACAAGCCGTTTTCGACTTTCGGAAGAACTGCGGAACACCTTGATAAAGCCTTGCAGTCATTGGCTTTAAATGGTGCACCCAAGAGGAGTTGAACCTCTAACCTGCTGATCCGTAGGCGAAACCACTCGCGTATTCGCTAATGTTTACAGGGGGATTATCGCGTATTTTCAAGCAAAGTCAAGCGTGCGGTTTCGTGCGGTTCCCACGCGACGGCGAAAGCATGGTCTAATTTTGGTCTAATTTTCACGAAAGAACCAATGAAGAGGCTGGCGAGCTTTTCACCCACATTCGGTTGACTTGGCCGCATGACACTCGATGCTGTTCCAGCCAACGCCACCACCGCACCGCCGCTGCCGTCTTCCATCGCTTCCGTCCTTGTGTGCGACCGTGTAATTTTTGCCGCTTCAAGTTTCCCCATGACACCCACCATGCCGGTTGAGTGCGATTGTTGCCCGTAGCAGACTATTTTTCATTCCACCTTTCACCGGCTCACGCTCCTTGTTCCAGTTGCTTCGCGCAATCCGCGCGCCAGCTTTGCTGTCACTTGATTGCTGATGCTCCGCTGTCCTCCACGCGCACGCTCCCACCGGACATTTTTCCGCCTCGCCGGTCGTTTGTTCTCAATGCAAAAGCGTAGAACAAAACGCCCGGCGAGTTCCGGGCAAAACATGAAAGGTAAATATGAAAAACAACAAAACTGCTAGTGAAAACAACAAACCCGCACACGAAATCCGGCACGGTGGCCTGCGCGTCACCATCTGGGGAAACAAAACCGAAGCGGGCATTCGCTACAACGTCTCGCATGAGAAATCATACAAGGACGGCGAGCAATGGAAACAAACGCAAAGCTACGGCAGCGCCGATTTGCTGGTGCTGGCGCGGATGCTGGAACAGGCATTCGACTGGATCAACACGGCTCCGGCCAAGTGATTCAACCGGCTGGCGGGTGAAAGCCCGCCAGCTTTTTATTCATCCAAATTAATTCCGACTTGGGCGAACCCAGAAATTACCGATTCAGAATCTTTCGACACAGTGGACGATTCCGTGTTTAATGAACAAAATTAAAACGAACCCGAACGTTGAATGAAGGGGAATTTTTATGGCCGAACCAACAATCATCTGTCCGAAATGCAAAAACGAAATCAAGCTGACAGAATCGTTGGCTGCGCCACTCATTGAAACAATCCGTCAGGATTTTGAGAAAAAAATCGCCCAGAAGGATGTTGATCTTGCCAGTCGTGAAACCGCGTTGAAGCAGCGCGAGGAGGCCGTGGCAAAATCTAAAGAGGCGATTGACACGCAGGTCGCCGAGAAACTACAAAGTGAACGCGTAAGAATTGCCGCCGAGGAAGCGAAAAAGGCAAAGCTTGCGATGGGCAACGACCTGACCCAAAAAACCAAAGAACTGACCGACCTCCAGGAAATTCTAAAACAAAAAGACGAAAAACTTTCCGAAGCACAAAAAACCCAGGCCGATTTGCTCAAACAAAAGCGGGAGCTTGATGATGCCAAGCGCGAGCTTGACCTGACCGTTGAGAAACGAATTTCAGAAAGTTTGGCCGTTACCCGCCAACAGGCGCGCAAGGAGGCGGAAGACGAATTGAAGCTGAAAGTTTCCGAAAAGGAACAGACAATTTCTTCGATGCAGAAGCAGATTGAAGACTTGAAACGCCGCGCCGAGCAAGGATCGCAGCAGCTTCAAGGCGAAGTGCAGGAATTGGAACTTGAGACGTTGTTACGCGCCAGCTTCCCGCACGACAACATTGAGCCAGTTCCCAAAGGCGAATTCGGCGGCGACGCCTTGCAGCGTGTGCATAATCCGCTCGGTCAACCTTGCGGCACAATTCTTTGGGAATCCAAACGCACAAAAAATTGGTCAGACGGCTGGCTTGCAAAACTGCGTGACGATCAGCGCACGGCGAAAGCAGAGATTGCCGTGCTGGTCAGCCCCGTGCTTCCCAAGGACGTTGAAGCCTTTAACTTGGTCAACGGCATTTGGGTCGCGCATCCGCGCGTTGCGATTCCCGTCGCCATCATGCTCCGGCAGTCCTTGATTGAATTGGCGGTTGCGCGTCAGTCATCCGAAGGCCAGCAAACTAAGTCGGAAATGCTTTATTCGTATCTGACCAGCCCGCGTTTTCGATTGCGGGTGCAGGCGATTGTTGAAGCCTTTTCCAACATGAAGGAAGACCTCGACAAAGAGCGGAAAGTCATCACCAAGCAATGGGCAAAACGCGACGAACAGATTGAGCGTGTCATGCAAGCAACCGTCGGTATGTATGGCGATATGCAGGGAATCGCCGGAAAGACCTTGCAGGAAATTGAAGGGCTGGAAATGAAGGCGCTGGAAGACGTGACGCCGGAAATAACTTCCTCGAAATAAATTCACGCCATGCAAATCACCAAATTTACCATCAGCAATTTTCGCTCGATTGAATCCGCCGAAATTATCCCTGCAAATTTCAATGTCTTCGTCGGCCAGAACAATCACGGCAAAACCAATCTTTTTGAAGCTGTCGAATGGTTCTACAACGGTGGCGGTGACATGGGGCAGATTCCCTATATGCGCGACGCAGGCAGAGATGTTTCAGTAGAGTTGGAATTTTCTGGAATTCAGGCGGGCATTGAAACCGTCAAGAACGACAAAACCAAAGAGTCATTCCGCAAATTTGCCGATGGCCGCGATGTTATCCGTGTTGTTCGCAGAAAATCCGATGGCAACAAACGCTCGCTTTGGGATGAAGCCAAGAACGAATGGACGGCGAAAAACTTTGCCGGTTTCGACAAAGCTTTTAACGATTGCCTGCCCCGATTGCAATATGTCGCGACGACCACCCGTTTGGCTGACATTTCCAAATATGGAAAAAAGACGCCCATCGGCGAAATGCTTTCCGGCGTTCTCACAGCGATCATGGAGAAAAGTCCGGCATACCGAGAGTTCCGCGACAAATTCGACGAGGTTTTTGGCAGCGAAACATCCGATGTTCGCATTGAATTAAATGGGCTTGGCGCAAAAGTTAAAGGCCATCTTGAACAACAATTTCCCGAATGCAGCAAGGTTGCGTTTGGCGTCACCGAGCCAGCTTTTGACGACCTTCTCAAAAACTTCGAGACATCCATTAACGACGGGATTGAAACCAAGGCCGAAGAAAAGGGCGACGGAATGCAACGCGCCCTGATGCTTGCTATCATCAAAACCTATTCCGATTACCGCCGCGAAAAAGACGAGCTGGGCAAGAGCTTCGTTTTCCTGATTGATGAAGCCGAACTCCACTTGCACCCTACCGCGCAACGGCAATTGAAAGAAGCGTTGTTACTACTCGCAGAAAACGGCGATCAAGTTTTTGTAAATACGCATTCATCGGTGCTTATCGCCGACAACCACCCGCGCCAAAACTTGTATAAAGTTCAGAAAATTCAAGCGGCGACCAAAATTTTGCCAATCACCGATAAAGACAAACCGCACGTTGTTTATGAATTGCTTGGCGGCAGCCCGTCCGACCTTTTGTTCCCGAACAACTTCATCATCGTTGAAGGCCGGACTGAGTGTGAAATGCTTCAGCGCGTAATTCGGCGGCACTACCCGGAGACGCCGCGTTTGCAGGTAATCATGGCGAACGGCGACACCGTTAAGCAGTCCAAATCAATGGACGCCATCAATACTGTGTTCACACCGCTTTTCCAGACTCCTGTTTACAAGAAGTGCCTGGTAATTCTCTGCGATAAGCCAAATGCGGCGCAGGAGAAGGAATACGCTAAATTTCGTGCGGCCTATCCCGCGATTCAAGATAACGAGCAGATTTTCCTTTTGCCCACGGGGACAATTGAAGAAATTTATCCCGCACCGTGGACAAAAACCGCCGCCGAGGTTGCCGCCATGACACTCACCGAAAAGGCCGAGCTTGGCAAAACAGTCGGGGACGCGATAACCAAAGACCAATTTGAAAAAAACTTGCCGGTGGTTTTTGCCGCCATTTCAAAGGCATGGGAAAAAGCTCACAAGTAATAAATCATGGCAGCAAAACCAATTTTGAATTGATGTGGATTGGGAAAGAGAACATTCCGCCGCGCGCGAGTGGTCTTCGCTGTTCGCGCCCGAAATCGTTTTCACATCCGGCACACGTCTGGAAAAATTGGCCTGCCCAGCTCGAACCGCCTTTGCCGTATAAATTATTTCTGTGAAGTTTTCGCGCGGAGGTGCATCATTCGAGCATTGCACGAGACAAGCCGACCATTTCATGAAAACCGGAAATCTAAAGTTTGGCAAATTTCTGCCCAGCCCAACCAAAGCTTGGCTGCGGAAAATTTCCCACCTCCAGTCTTTGAAGCAAAATTGAACAGGGGAATATTCAGGTGATCAATCTGTGAAAAAAAAGGGAGATGACATCGCGGAAGACGCTTTCGATCTGGTTGAACCCCGAGCGTCGGCGATGGTCGAATCTCTGCGTGCGTTTGGTTATGATCTGGCGACTGCCTTGGCTGATCTGGCCGACAACAGCCTGTTTCACCATTCACGGAACCTCTCCATTCACTTTCATTGGGCCGGGGACAATTCGGCCATTGCCTTGGCGGACGACGGAGACGGGATGGATGAACCGACTCTCATAAATGCAATGCGGCTTGGGAGCCGCAATCCTCGCGAAACGCGCGACCCCGGTGATTTTGGTCGGTTTGGATTGGGGCTAAAAACAGCCTCGTTTTCCCAATGTCGTCGCGTCACTGTAATTACAAAGCAACGAGGCGGGGAAAATTTGATACGATGCTGGGATCTTGACCACATCGCCGATACGGATAAATGGCAGCTTCTCAGAACCCCATCTGCACTTGCAACCAAACTGGCGGAGAAACTGGCGTATCCGAAGCAGGGAACAGTTGTAATCTGGGAAAAACTCGACCGCCTTACGGCCGATACTGCAATCGAAAATGATGTGGATGAAGACGCCTTCCTCATAAGAGCTGAACAAGTCGGGGAGCATTTTTCGGCAGTCTTTCACCGCCTGATGATTGGCAGAAACTCGGTCGCTTTCACTCTGAATGGCAAGAAAATCTTGCCTTGGGATCCATTCCTCGCAGACGAGGATGCAACGCAACGACTTCCCGTCGAAAAAATAAAATTTCAAGGGCAAGTCATCGAAATCGAGCCGTTTGTGCTCCCGCACCTGTCCAAGTTGGAAGCTGAAATTCATCGCGACGCCTCTGGCTTGCGCGGGTGGAACGCGCACCAGGGGTTTTATATTTATCGCAATCGCCGCCTGCTTGTGCCGGGTGATTGGCTCGGAATCAAAGGCTGGCGGCAGGAAGAGCATTACAAACTCGCTCGCATCCGGGTGGATTTACCGAACGCGCTTGATCACGAATGGGAAATTGACGTGACCAAATCGCGTGCTCGCCCGCCGGAAAAATTACGCAAAGAACTGGTGCGTATTGGGGAACGAACCCGAAGCTTGGCCAAACGCATTTATTCCCATCGTGGTGCCAAACTTGTCCCAGCCGAGGGGGTTGAGCGGGTGTTTCTCTGGGACCAGACAGCAAAACACAACCAGGTTTTTTACCGGATCAATCGCGACCATCCGCTTGTGAAACAGGTTCGTGCGATATGCGCCGATGTTCCCAAATTCAGCGCGTTGCTCCGTCTCATCGAGGAAACGATTCCCGTTCCACTCATCACCATAACGGATCGGGAAAAGCCCGACCAGACAGTCGGCCCATTTGAAGCGTCAAAAGAGGCTGAAATCCTCGAAGTCATACGGCAGGTTTTTATTTCGCTTCGCGCCAGTGGCCTGTCTCGAAAAGACGCTCTGTTGCGCCTGGCTCACTTTGAACCGTTCCCGCGTTTTCCGCAACTGCTTCAAGCCTTAGCTGAGGAGGAAGAAAAATGAGTGATGCTTTCAACCATGCCCGTTCACTTGCGGTGACGCTGCTAAATTTGCAGCCCAAACGGACACCGGAAGTTATCCGGGCACAAGTTGCGCTCGCAGTGCAGACGACTCGCGCGGCAGGATTGGGTGAGGTTGACGCCGATGCACTTGTCGCCCAATTGATGCACGAGGCGAACGTCTATGTTCCAGACGCGACGTTGATGGAGGATAGGACGGACCACATCGAATGGCTTCCAACCCGGCGCGGCAGCATCGAATGGAAATTCTGGAGCCGCTACAAGGATTTTCTTGAGCACGAGAAAAAGCTCCCGGAACCGGTGGTGAGTTCATTGGGCAAGCTCACCGACGACATTCTCAGCAAACTTGAAGATCCCGAACGAACCCCGCCGTGGGACTGTCGCGGCATGGTCGTCGGCAGCGTGCAGTCAGGCAAAACAGCCAACTATTGCGGACTGATATGCAAAGCCATTGACGCCGGATACAAGTTGATCGTGGTGCTTGCGGGCATGCACAAAAATTTGCGAAGCCAGACCCAATATCGGATTGATGAAGGCGTAATCGGACGCGATAGCCGACGCGATGGTGCCTTGAACACCGGGGGGATGTTGATTGGGGTTGGCAAGTTGTTCGGGGAAACTCCGCCCATACATACCCTCACGAGCAGTCTGGACAACGGTGATTTCAAGGCTGCGGTTGCCGACACAATCGGGGTCGCAATCGGGGGCGACCCGGTTGTGCTGGTGGTCAAGAAAAACGGGCGGGTGCTTCACAACTTGCTGAAATGGGTTGAAAGCGTGAAGGGTGAAGAGGTTCCAGACCGCAAGCGGAAGGTGATTCGTGGCGTTCCACTTCTCCTGATTGATGATGAAGCGGACAATGCCTCGATAAATACAAAGGACCGCCGCGACCAGCAATCACAGTTGCAGGAGGTCACTGCTATAAACGGTCGCATCCGTGAATTGCTTGATGGTTTTGAAAAGAGTGCCTACATCGGCTATACCGCCACGCCGTTTGCAAATATCTTCATCAACCCGGAGGCCGAAACCCCGAAACATGGTGAAGACCTTTTTCCACGCAGTTTTATTCTGAATGTTTCGCCGCCATCGAATTATGTCAGCCCGTCGCGTGTGTTTGGTCTTGATGGCGACTCTGATTCTGGAATTGAACCGAAGGAAGAACTGCCATTGTTCCGTCTGGTGGACGACAATCAGATTGTATTTCCGCCGAAACACAAGCGAGACCTTCAAATAACCGAATTACCTGAGTCGCTGCTTCGCGCGTTGTATTGTTTTGTGCTGGTTTGCGCGGCCAGACGGGCGCGCGGCCAGACGGATGTCCATAATTCAATGCTCGTTCACGTCACGCGTTTTGTGGACGTTCAGCACCAAGTTGCGCAACTCGTCCAACAGCAGGTGGATTCCATCCGCCGCCGGCTTTCCATCGGCGAGGGGGAACGTCGCCAGACTCTGCTTGGTGATTTGAAAAAACTCTGGGAGCAAGAATTTGAACCTACTAGTGCCAGAATCCGGGAGATGACGGACGATGAGAATTTGCCCGGTGTGACTTGGTCGCAGGTTGCCGCTGAACTGCCGGAGGCTGCTGGGCGGATCGAGGTGAAGGAAATTAACGGCCATGCAACGGATGCCTTGGATTATGTGGCGCACAAACAGGGATTCAACGTCGTCGCTATCGGCGGCGACAAACTCTCTCGCGGTTTGACGCTTGAAGGGCTTTCGGTCAGTTATTTTCTGCGCGCCACACAGATGTATGACACCCTAATGCAAATGGGGCGTTGGTTTGGCTACCGTCCCGGTTATCTGGATTTGTGCCGATTGTTCACCACGGAGGATTTGCGTGTAAACGGCGGTTGAAAAGTGCGGCGGGTGGCGCTCGAAAAGTGCTGCACCCTCCGGGCAAAGAAGACTGGTTTTTCAGGTTTTCGTCAAGCTGTTGATTCCGCTTCGAGGTAGAAGCAGCAG
>TBL_comb47_HYPODRAFT_10006117_pt1 | contig 13096 bp, 6 predicted proteins | sample TroBogypolimnion_40_FD_10682 | JGI IMG/M metagenome (IMG submission 10682)
TTTGGGTTCGTTCTCCTTTTTGTATTCGTGAAAACAAAAATAGGGTATTTTGGGATAACGCCTTCCTTTTGCAACGATGGCATCGGGATACCCGGAAAGTTCATATTCTCCGATTGTGGCTTAAAGCAAACGTTCTGAAAACAGCCATATTCCAAAGTGTTAAAATTGATGATCGAAAATAAAGGGCCAATAAAATTCACAATTAATTCCTGTTCATTCCAGTCATCGACACGATACGACAGCGTGTCTTGTAACCTTATCAATATCTTTTTTTCAGAATCGTCAATTTGATGTAACCCACATGATCCGATCCAATTGTTGAGCAGGTCAAATTTTTGNATTTGTACCAAACCAAAAGTGTCTTCAAGAAATATCCGGTCACATTCGTTAAAATTTACTTACCTAGTTTCCATGGTACCCTTTTTTATTAAGTGCAAATAAACGAAATCATTCCTAAAATTGGACGGCATTTTGGCTTGTTCATGCTATGGCCGGGTGACAGACTTGGGCTATAGTCAACGTGGGGGAGTCCATTCTGCATTGGATCGGATCCGCTCAAGCAGACGTCTTGGCGTTGCGGCAATTGAAACGGTTCTCGATGACCAGCAAAGTGTCATGGTAGGGATCGAGAACAACCAGATTCGCCGTGTTCCGTTCAATAAGGCGATCACAAACGATAAAGTCATGAATTCCAAATTGCTCGATTTGATCCAAATTCTGTCGTCATAGGCATCCTGAATTATATATCTCAATACTTACAAAATGCCCGTGGTATAGCGCGGGCATTTTATTTTGGATATATCTACAGAACATGAACGACAAAGGCACGACCCAAACAATGAAGGTGATGGTGAGGAAGTAATTTGAAATTGTATATTTAATCAACCTATGTGCCTGGGAATAAAACCTATGTTTCTATGTGTTATATATTTAAACAACTAGTTGCATAGGGAAAAGTATAGGCTCAGAGAAACTCCAAAATCAATAAAAGTTGTTTCAGGAATAGACATAGTATCTTTTTATATTTCCGATTAAGCGGTCATTTCAAGGATCGTAATGCTTCTGTATGCCCATTTGTGAACGAAATTTCCAAAATCAGATTTTGTTGCGTAATTTCACACCCAAATGCATGACTAATTGTTGTATTTAATATTAAACAGAAAATTGAGATGAAAAGAACAGGTATAATTGTATTGATTGGAATCGTTGTATTGATCGCCTGGGGGTTCCAATGGGGGATTTCAACAGGCAATAAAATGGTTGTACTGGATGAGCAGGTTGCCTCTTCATGGTCTCAGGTGGAAAATGTGTATCAGCGCCGTACCGACCTGATCCCAAACCTTGTGAACACGGTAAAAGGTTATGCCGACTTTGAAAAGTCCACCTTAACTGCTGTAATTGAGGCCCGTGCAAAAGCGACACAGGTCACTGTTGACCCATCCAAACTTACCGATGCATCGATGAAACAGTTTCAGGATGCACAGGGTGGTTTGTCGTCTGCGCTTGGAAGGTTGATGGTTGTTATGGAAAAATACCCTGAACTAAAAGCCAACGAAGGATTTTTAAACCTTCAGGCACAGCTCGAAGGGACCGAAAACAGGATTACTGTGGAGCGTCAGAAATTCAACGAAGTTGCAAGAGGATACAACACTTACATCCGTCAATTTCCACAGAGCATCATTGCTTCGATGCGCAATTTCGATAAGAAAGCCTATTTTGAAGCTGAAAAAGGGGCAGAAAAAGCGCCAAAGGTTACTTTTTAATCCACCGTCAAATGAATCCCAAAAAATTTCTCGGTAAAGAGAATGAAAATCTGATCATGGGTGCGATCCAAAAAGCCGAGGCCCAAACGAGTGGTGAGATCAGGGTCCATATCGAAAGCAAATGCAAAGGGGATGTGCTCGACAGGGCGGCATGGCTGTTTAAAAAACTAGGTATGCAGGCAACCAGGGAACGCAATGGCGTACTCGTTTACCTGTCAATCAGCGACCATAAGTTTGCAATAATCGGCGACTCAGGAATCAACAAAGCAGTTCCTGCCGGATTTTGGAACGAGATCAGGGAGTTGATGATTTTGCACTTTACGAAAGGAGAGTTTGCTACAGGGTTGATTAAAGGGATCGAAATGACAGGAGAACACCTCAAGAAGTATTTCCCAAGTGAAGCCAATGATGAGAACGAACTTTCGGATGAAATATCATACGGAAATTAACAAAGTATAATAAAATGAGGTTCAAATATATATCACTTTTGGTTTATCTTCTGCTGTTCTCTGTGACTGTTTCCCGCGCACAAGAGTTACCAGCCCGTCCCGATCCTCCGCGCCTTGTAAACGACTTTGCCGGGCTTTTATCGTCCCAACAACAATATTCACTTGAGAATAAGCTGGTTAATTTCGCCCGGAGCACATCCACCCAGATTGTCATCGTATCGGTCAAGAGCCTTTCCGGATATGACAAAGCCGATTTCTCTTTTAAGCTCGCTGAAAAATGGGGAATTGGTCAGAAAGGGAAAAATAACGGGATTTTAATCCTTGTAAAACCCAAATTGGAAAACGAAAAGGGTGAGGTATTCGTTGCTGTTGGTTATGGTCTGGAGGCAGTAGTTCCAGATGCAGTTGCGCGCCAGGCCCTCGTTAGTGCCGAGTTATTACCAGCTTTTAAAAAGGACGACTATTATACCGGCCTTGATCGGAGTACGGATGTACTGATTTCACTTACAAAGGGCGAATTTACCGCCAAACAATACATTCAATCGACCAGCAAACGCAAATCGGGATCATCAGGTGGGTTCATCGCCATCATCATTGTGCTGATCATTATTTTCCTTTTCAAACGGGGGAATAACCAATATCATCATATCGGCCCGGGTCAAAGCTTTCTTGGGGGTATGATCCTGGGAAATATGCTTGGAGGTGACCGTCACAATGGTTCATGGAGTGACTTCTCTGGAGGAGGTGGTTCATCAGGTGGAGATTTCGGTGGATTTGGAGGTGGAAGCTTTGGTGGCGGTGGAGCAGGTGGATCGTGGTGACGATTCAGCACCAAAGTTTAAAATAAAATGGCCCTGTTAATGACGGGGCCGTTTTATTTTTATAAATCCAGTTAATTCAATGATTAATCTTCGGGTAAAAACAGCAATCATAACAAATCAGTATTGCCCATTTAAGTGCGAGTAAATATATTTACCCCTACATGTAAATATTTTATCTTTTATTTGGTTTTAATGGAATTTTATTTTACTTTTACAGAACAATATCACCAAATAATGTAAGTTTCTTGTTATTCAACGTTTGCAAAAAATAGGTACAGGACCTTTAAAATACCAAATAATAACTTAAAAAAGAATCTCATGAACACTGAAAATCTCTTCATGGAGGCATCTCTCCGGCAATTCGCTGAAGAGATGATGATAACCAAAAACAACCAGGAACCATTCGGTATTTCGTTTGTTGATGCGTTAATCAATACGGGCCAATGCGGACAAACCCAAATTGAAACCAATTTACTTGAACAGCTCCATGCAACTGAACGAAATCTGGTTGAACTTGAAGATCAGAACCGCGAATTGAAAAAAATAATTGAAGCCTTAAAAGAAAACTACGAACCCTTTTTCAATGCAACCGAAGATTTTTTATTTGTACTTGATGAACAAGGTAATATTCTGAATATCAATACAACTGTTTTGGATAGGTTAGAATATGCAAAAGAAGAATTGATCGGTAACCCGATCCTTTTACTGTATCCAGAGGAACAACATGATGAAACGGATAGGATCACAAGCGAAAAGTTGGTGGGAAAGATCATTTTTTGTCATGCGCCGATTGTAACAAAATCGGGCAAACAAATTCCGGTTGAAACAAAGATCATTAAAGGTTTATGGAATGGTAAACCTGCCATCTTCAGGGCCTCAAAAGATATTTCCCAAATCAAATTATCCGAAGAAAAATTCTCCAAAGTATTTGATCTCAACCCTTCGGCTTGCAGTTTAAGTGATATTGAAACCGGAGAGTTTATTCAGGTAAATGAAGCTTTTTACAAACTACTGGAATTTGATGAAAATGAGGTAACCGGCCATAGTGCATTTGAATTAGGGATCATCAACCTGCAAGCGAAGAATAAAATCATCGCAGGTTCTGTCAATGGGAAAAAAATCAAAAACCTCGAAATCAATTTAAAGACAAAAAACGGCCATGTCAAAAATGTCTTGTTGTCAGCCGAAAATATTGATATCCGGTACAAAACCCAGCAATATACTGTTTTTAATGATATTACCGAGTCAAAACGGACAGAACAGTCACTTGCAAAAAGTGTTGCCGGACTACGCGAACTCAACGCTACCAAAGATAAATTTTTTTCAATTATTGCCCATGACCTCAAAAGTCCATTTAATGCGATCATGGGTTTTAGTTTTCTGCTTTCAGAACAGATCAAAGAAAAAAACTACGAGGGGATCGGCGAATTCGCCGACATGATACAAAGATCATCAGGAAGGGCGATTTCATTATTGTTGAATTTATTGGAATGGGCCCGTTCCCAAACAGGAAGGATCGGTTATCACCCTGTTAATGTCGGCTTATCGTTATTGATCAACGAGGTAGCAGAACTATCATACGATTCGGCCAAACAAAAGTCAATAAATATATTCATTGATTCGGATGAAAAAATCATTGCCTGTATAGATAAAGCAATGATTGGAACAGTACTGAGGAACCTGATTTCAAATGCGATAAAATTCACGAATCCGGGTGGGACAGTTATTATTTCTGCCCAGCAACCGTCTGAAGAAATCAGAATATCCATTAGCGACAACGGAGTGGGCATGGATAAAAATTCGATTGAAAAGTTGTTCCGGATCGACCAGATTATCTCTAAGAAAGGAACTTATAATGAAATAGGTACCGGACTCGGATTGATCCTGTGCAAAGAATTTGTACAAAAACACCATGGCCGCATCTGGGCTGAAAGCGAAGTCGGTAAGGGTAGTCGATTTAGCTTTACTATACCCAATCCAACCGGTCAATAAATTCTTTTGGATTAAATCTAAATTGATTGGCATTTTAACTATTTTTGGGAAAAACTGAGTCAATTGAACTTTTTTACCCATCTATAAGATGCTTATTATCAACCTTTATATCCGAAAGTTGAGCCTTTTTTTATTGACCTTGATCATTTTTAATGCGATTCAGGCCAAGGCAAAGGAAAAAGTCACACTTCAGCTAAAATGGACACATGCTTTTCAGTTTGCAGGCTATTATGCTGCCAAAGAGCAAGGCTATTATCTGGACGCAGGCCTTGATGTCAATTTTCTGGAGGCAACCCCTGAAACTGATATTGTAGGAACTGTCGTTGGAAACAAAGCCCAATACGGTGTTGGCAGCAGTGGTTTATTGCTGGCACGATCAGCAGGGAAACCGGTTGTCGTGCTAGCCGTAATATTTCAACAATCCCCTTATGAAATCTATGCCTCACCTGAAATCCATCATCTTCGTGACCTGATTGGTAAGCGGTTGATGCTGGAACCCCAATCAGATGAACTGATTGCATTTCTTAAGAAGGAGGCGATTNCGCTTGACAGTGTCCATTTAGTGCCCCATACCTTTGACACCGATGGTTTAATCCTGGGCAATACAGATGCGATGTCTGGCTATCTCTCCAGTGAGCCATTTTATTTCAGGTTGACCAAATATCCTTATCAGTCATTTAGTCCGCGGTCAGCCGGAATCGATTTTTACGGCGACAATTTGTTTACTTCGGAAGAGGAATTGACAAAACACCCGGATAGGGTAAAAGCGTTCAGGGCAGCTTCCTTACGGGGATGGCAATATGCAAAAGAACATCGGGACAAGGTAATCCAATTGATTTTATCAAAATATTCGCGGCAACTTTCGTCCGACTATCTTTACTTTGAATCGGATCAGATGATCCCCTTGCTACAACCCGACCTGATCGATATTGGTTATATGAACACAAACCGATGGCAACATATTGCCGATACTTATGCCAGCATCGGACTCCTTCCATCCAATTTTCCGCTCAAAGGGTTTATCTATGATTCATATGAAAAGAATATGACCTGGTACATCAGGATCATTGGTCTAGCCTTCCTGATCATTCTTATAATCAGTGGAATAGCCATTTATATCTATCATGTTAACCAGCAACTTACCAAAAGCATGATCAGGACCCGGCAAGCCAGAGTGGCTCAGGCTGAAAGCGAAGAACTGTGGTACACGATTGTGAGGACATCTCCGGATGGCATTGCAATTACAACACCAGATGGCCTGATCACCCAGGCTTCGGATAAGATGCTCAAAATGTTTGGTTACGATTCGGTCATTTCGTTGATCGGGCACAATATTTATGATTTTATTGATTCATCCTGCCATTCAAAAGCCCGGGCAAGGATTGAGCATCTCATGGGCGGAGGAAGTGTAGATCCTACAACCTTAATTTTTGTACGAAAAGATGGCACCCGATTCCATGTAGAATCGAATGTTGCAGTCATTCGGGATAACGTTGGCAATGTCAGGAGCTTTTTCTATATCGAACGCGATATTACGGAACGGCTTAAAACCGAAGAAACTTTGCACGAGAATGAACTGAGCTATTACGGTTTATTCAATTCTGTATCGGAAGCAATCTATATACAGGATGAGCAGGGCCATTTTATCGATGTCAATATGGGTGCCCAAAAAATGGACGGTTATTCTCATCAGGATCTGATCGGCAAAACACCTGAATTCTTATCTGCACCTGGTAAAAACAACCTTCCCCGGATTTTTGGTCTGATCAGCGATGTTTATAAAAACGGTGAGCCGCAACGATTTGAATTTTGGGGAAAACGCAAAAACGGAGAAATATTCCCTAAAGATGTGATTTGCAACAATGGCAAATATTTTGGTAAGCGTGTGGTTATTACCACCGCACGGGATGTTACCTCCCAGAAACTTGCTCAGGAAACCTTACGTGAAAGCGAAGATCAACTATCGCTCGTACTAAAGGGGAGCAATTTAGGGTTTTGGGACTGGAATATTTTAACCGGAGAAGTGAAACGGAACAATCGTTGGGCCGAAATGCTGGGTTACTCGTTGGATGAGATTGAGTTTACGGTTAAAAACTGGGATACCCTGATACATGACGATGATCGTGCACGTGCCTGGAAATCGATTAACGACCATCTTGCCGGACTTGCACCGCGACATTCAGCTGAATACAGGATGCATTGCAAAGACGGATCATGGAAGTGGATCAGCGATAAAGCTAAAATTGTGACCTATAATGAAGGAAAACCGGTGCGGATGTGCGGTACACATGAAGATGTGACAGATCGTATCCAAATGGAGGAAACACTAAAGGCCAGTGAAGAAAAATTCAGGGAACTTTTTGAAGCCAATCTTGACAGTATTATTGTTTGCCTGTTCCAACCCGATGGCTCGCTTTCAAATTTTATCGATTTTAATGAATATACCACAACCCTGACCGGTTATAGTCGTGAGGAATTAGCGAATCTTTCACNTGCAATGATTGATGTTGAAATTCCAAGGGAGCAAATGGAACGAAGGCGTTTAGAATTACAAAAGTACAGAAACATCTCTTTTGAAACAAAACTCCGACATAAAACGGGAAGGTTGATTGATGTAGAGGTAAAAGTGACCATGATCAATTACAATAACCAACAAGCTTTAATGAGTATAACACGTGATATTACTGAACGGAAAGAAGCTGAAAAGAAACTACTTGAAAATGAGGCACTATTGCGCGAACTCAATGCAACAAAGGATAAGTTTTTTTCAATCATCGCACATGACCTGAAAAGCCCTTTCAATGCGATCATTGGGTTTAGTAACCTGTTAACCGAACAAATTAAAGAAAAAGACTATGAAGGCATTGAAGAGTACGCTGAAATCATCCAAAGCTCTTCCGTCCGTGCCATGTTATTGCTTTCCAACTTGTTGGAATGGTCACGCACACAAACCGGAAGAATGGACTTCAATCCTGAATACATTGAACTCATATCATTGATTGACGAAGTAACAGATTTAACCAACGACTTTGCACGACAAAAGTCAATTACGATTTCGAAGGAATTTCCACGCGTTATAACTGTATTCGCTGATAAAGCAATGATAAGCACGATAGTACGAAATCTCCTGTCAAATGCGATTAAATTTACAAATGCGGGAGGAAAGATTGTTATCACTGCAGTCCAGATGCCTGATCATATCAGAGTCAGTATTACCGACAATGGTATAGGAATTGACAAAAATGCAATCAATAAATTGTTCAGGCTTGATCACAACAACTCGACCAAAGGGACCAATAACGAACTGGGAACCGGTCTTGGATTGATTTTGTGCAAGGAATTTATAGAAAAACATGAGGGTACAATCTGGGCAGAAAGCGATCCCGGTGCCGGCAGCAAATTTATATTTACAATTCCAAACCGATGAAGATGCATCAATTAACCAAAGATGAGATGGAAAAGTCCATTCTTGAGCTTAAATCCAGACAGTTTGAATTGGAAAATGAACTGGTCAGGAATAAGGAAAGGTTAAGTCAATTTGCTGAATTAACCGGAATCTGGGTTTGGGAAATAGATGTGAATGGTCTATATACCTATGTTGGCGGCCCGGAGGAATCAATTCTTGGATATCCACCTGAAGAATTGGTCGGCAAGAAATATTTTCACGATTTCTTTGCCCCTGACGTAAAAGTCGGTTTGACAGAAACAGCATTTAATATTTTTTCACAAAAACGAACTTTCAGAAATTTTGAGAACTCAAACGTCGGTAAAAACGGACAGGTCCTTATAATCGAAACAAGTGGTTCACCAATTTTGGACCAATCAGGAAACCTCCTTGGCTACAGAGGAGCCCATAAAGACGTTACAAAAAAGAAACAATCAGAAAAACAACTGATTGAGAATGAAACCAAATACCGGATGGTGAGCGAAAATTCGCTGACGGGTATTTATATCATTGACAATTATCAGTTTTCGTACGTAAATCATTCCCTTTGCGTAATGTTTGGTTATACCCCTGAAGAACTAATCGGATCAGACCCATTATTGGTTGTCCATCCAGACGACTGCGGACTTGTAAAGGAGGTTATCAGGAAACAAATGCTCGGAGATGTTGATTCATTGAAATATGAATTCAGGTGTATAAAAAAAAATGGTGAAATCATTTATGTAATGGCACTTGGGGCGATGTGCCGGATAGATGGGCGCAATATCCTGTCAGGTAATCTACTTGATGTTTCTGAAAGCAAAAACACCCTCAATTCACTCGACAGATTAAATCGTTTATATTCCGTAATCAGTCATGTCAATCGCGCCATTACCGAAATCAAGGATAAAAATAAGTTGTATGAGGAAATTTGCCAGATTGCAGTTAATTCTGGAAAATTCAGGATGGCCTGGATAGGACTGATCGACCAGGAAACCAGGACAATTAAACCTTTTGCCCATGCAGGCTTTGAGGAGCAATACCTTTCAGTCATTAAACCAATCTCGATAAGCGATGCTCCGGAAGGAAGGGGACCAAGCGGAAGTGCTATCAGGGAAGGGAAACATTTCATATGTTACAATTTTGAAACCGACCCTTTGATTGCCCCTTGGAGAAATGAAGCCTTAAGCAGGGGTTACCATTCATCAATAGCACTTCCGATCAAACAATCAGGAAATGTGATTGGTGCATTTACCCTATATGCTTCGGTCCCTTATTTCTTTGATCAACCAGAAGTTGAATTACTTCTTGAGATTACAGGCGATATTAGTTTTGCCATTGATGCCATTGAATTGGACCAAAAACATCAGCAAACCATTCTTGAACTTGTCAACAGTGAACAAAAATACCGGATGCTCACAGAAAACATGAAAGATGCCGTTTGGATTATGAACTCTGAAACCTTGCAGTACATCTACATAAGTGCCTCCTTTGAAAAGCTTTTGGGATATCCGGTCGAAGAGATGATCGGAGCAACACTGAAACCATGCCTGATACAAAGTCAAAATAAAGATTTGGGCGAATTGTTCAGGGAAAGATCTTTGCAATATTCTGATCATAATCATCATTCTGATATTCAATATTTTACTGACATAGCCCTACAATTTCGAAAAGATGGATCGCCAATTCATACCGAGATTACCACTTATTACAAGTTGAACCCATTATCCGGTAGGGTTGAAATACATGGATTAACGCGTGATGTTAGTGAACGCAAATTATTGGAGGAACAAGAACTTGCCAATAAAAACCGCCTTGCAGGAATTTTTGAAAGCATTACCGATGGATTTGTCGCATTCGATGACCAGATGAATTATACGTACCTCAATAAAAGAGGTGCTGCGCTTCTGGGGTATAAAACTGAAGAGCTGATCGGGAAAAATTACTGGGCCGAATTCCCGGAGGCCAAAGGAACACTATTTGCCAATGCCTATATTCAGGTCATGGAAACGCAAAAACCAGTCACTTTCGATGAATATTATGAGCCATGGGACCGTTTTTTTGAAAACAGGATTTATCCGACCCCCGAGGGCATTGCTGTTTATTTTAGCGAAACCACTGAACGCAAACGGACTGAAAAATTAATCGCCGGGACAACTGATAAATTGAAGCAGGCACAACGGCTTGCCCACATTGGCAATTGGGAGGCGAACCTTGATACAGGGTTGTTGATTTGCTCAGACGAGATGTACAATATCCTCGGTTACCCGGAGAATTCAGAACTTACGGTTGACGATATAAACCGTTTATTTTCTACAGAAGAGTTAGTCCGCTTCAAGGTCAATTTTAAGAAGGCAAGGGAGAGCAAAACACCACACAAATCGATGTACCGTATTATCAGGCCTGATGGTGAAGAAAGGTTTATCTACCACGAAGACGAGGTCCAAAAAGAGGAGCACGGAAAAGTTGTTTTGATTTTTGGTACGACCCAGGATATTACCGACCGGATTTTGGCCGAAGATCAGATCCTTCAGACTAAAGAGCAGTTTCAGACCATGTTTGAGCACTCTCCAATGGGGATTGCACTTGCCGAAACCCCTACTGGTAAAATACTGGAATCCAATGTGATGTTTTCAAAAATAACAGGTAGGTCACCACAAGAAATAAGGTCGTTGAATTGGATGAGCATTACCCATAAAGAAGATTTGCAGATTGGAATTGAGCAAATGAACCTTCTCAGATCAAAGGAAATTCCCGGATACCGGTTGGTAAAACGCTATTACCGCCCTGATGGTTCAATTGTTTGGGTCAATATGACGGTTGCTGCCATCCATAATGAAGGGAAAACGACTTCACGCCACCTGACAATGATCGAAGACATTACAGAAGCTAAAGCTAATGAGGAGCAAGTCCTCGTACTTTCGCGTGCCGTGGAACAAAGTCCTGTGTCGATTGTAATAACCGATACAAAAGGGAACATCGAATATGTCAATGAGAAGTTTAGTCAGATTACAGGTTACACACTTGAGGAGGCCATTGGTAATAATCCGAGGATCCTAAAATCGAATACAAAAAAAAGTGATGAATACAAAAATTTATGGGACACCATCACTTCCGGGCACGAATGGCATGGCGAGTTTCTCAATGTGAAGAAAAATGGAGAGATGTATTCTGAATCGGCCTCCATTTCACCAATTACGGATGATGAAGGTAAAATTGTTCACTTCCTGGCTGTTAAAGAAGATATTACAGAGCGGAAAAAAGTCATTGCGCAGCTGAAAACACTAAGTGCTGTGGTTGAGCAAAGTCCTCTGATGATCATCATTACAGGAGCTGACCTGAAAATTGATTATGCCAATACAACATTTACAAACTTCATGCAGTACCGACTTGAAGAAATTAAAGGTGAAACACCGTGGATTTTCAATTCAAAAAATTTAAACCTATTGACTTACAATCAGATGCAGGAAGCCCTTCATACAGGATGTGTATGGCAAATGGATTCAACAAACCATAAAAAAGATGGCACAACTTTCTGGGAACAGGTTACAGTTTTCCCATTACTCGACAATAACGGGGCAATCACCAATTACATTATCATTACCAACGATATTTCGGAAAAAAAACAATTATTGGAGGATCTGATCAAGGCAAAGGAGAAAACTGAAGAAAGCAACCAGCTAAAAACAGCTTTTATCAACAACATTTCGCACGAAATCCGTACACCACTCAATGGAATCCTTGGGTTTGGGGATCTGGTCTCACAATCCGATATTACACAAGAAGAGCGATTCGAATTCCTGCGAATATTACAGCAAAGTACCGATCGGTTGGTTCAAACAGTTACTGATTATTTGGATATTTCAAAAATCGTTACCGAAAACATGGAAGTAAATACAATCGATTTTCAGGTTAATGAGCTGCTTGATGAATTAATGTTCAAAACAAAGAAACATTGTTCAGATAAAAATGTTAATATTTTGCTGGAATACCCTGATAAAAAAAACAATCTTAGGATTCATTCTGACAGGCTTTTAATCAGTAAAGCGATGGAACATTTGTTGAGCAATGCTGCAAAATTTACCAATAATGGTTCCATTACAATCGGATGCAACAAATTACCGAAATCTTTGGAGTTTTATGTCAAAGACACGGGGACAGGGATAACCAAAGATAAACTCAAGATCATTTTCAATGCATTTATGCAGGAGTACACCTCAACTACAAGGGGTTATGAAGGAAGTGGCTTAGGATTGGCCATCGTAAGGGGAATCTCAGAGTTGATAGGAGGTAAAGTCTGGGCAGAATCGGAGAAAGGAAAAGGTTCTGAATTTTATCTTTCGATCCCATACAGGATGCAAGACAATATTGATGAAATCCATGATCACACAACTGTCGTTGCCGAAAAAGCAATTCAAAAAAGACAAATGGTGCTGATTGCAGAGGATAACGAAGTCAATTTTGCATTCCTGGAATTCCTCTTAAGTAAAGCAGGGTTTACGGTTTTGCATGCTACGGATGGTGCCGAAGCAGTTGATCTTTGTAAAAACAATTTTGACATCGATCTGATTCTCATGGATATAAAAATGCCAGTAATGGACGGTATTGAAGCAACAAGGAGAATCAAACAGTTCAGGCCAAATTTGC
>TBL_comb47_HYPODRAFT_10006119_pt1 | contig 13093 bp, 13 predicted proteins | sample TroBogypolimnion_40_FD_10682 | JGI IMG/M metagenome (IMG submission 10682)
ACCCATTATCGGACATGAAAATAATGACCGTATTTTTCTCTATCCCAAGTTCCTTCACTTTGGCCATGATGTCGCCCAACGATTTGTCCATCCCTTCGATCATCGAAGCATAGGTTGCTTCGAAATCGGTCAACCCTCGGTCCTTGTACTTCTGATAAAACCGATCGTCTTTTTCCCAGGGTGCATGGATCGCATAATTTGCCATGTAAAGATAAAATGGTTTTTTCAAAGCAACAGCCTTATCCATCTGATCTTTAGCTTCCAAGGTAAGGGCCTCTGTAAGAAAAATATCCTTGCCATGGTATTTTTCCAATCCTGGCACGTCCCAGATGCGGTCTTCGTGACGCCATTCTGCGCTGAAATTGTATTTTCCATAATACGACCCTGGCCCACCTGCCGCATGGCCCGCAATGTTCACGTCAAATCCAAGATTTAACGGGTTTTCGCCGGGAGTCCCTTCTGCGCCCCAATGGGCTTTCCCCACATGAACCGTAGTATAACCGTTCTCCTTGAGAAACATGGGAAGTGTTCTTACATAACAGGTTCCTTCTATTCCTTTTACAGTGCTTAATCCATTGATGTTCCATTTCGGAAGGTCAAGTTCCTCGTGGGGAAGATCAGGTGAAGTATTACATGAACCGTAGTATAACCGTNCTCCTTGAGAAACATGGGAAGTGTTCTTACATAACAGGTTCCTTCTATTCCTTTTACAGTGCTTAATCCATTGATGTTCCATTTCGGAAGGTCAAGTTCCTCGTGGGGAAGATCAGGTGAAGTATTTTTTCGTAAAGTCCAGTTGGTGACATGGTGACGGGCTGAATTTAGCCCGGTCATGAGGCTGACCCGCGTTGGCGAACTCAAAGGGCAAGCATAAGCCTGTGTGAATTTTACACCCTGAGAAGCCAGGATTTCCATGTTTGGCGTAAAATACCGGTCGTTCAGCATTGTCCTCTTATCCCAGAAGGGTACAGAGGTCTCCTGCCATCCCATATCGTCCACAAGAAAGAAGATGATGTTTGGTTTTTCTGTTTGGGGAATCTCTGTTTCCGTACTGCCCATGGCCATCAAGACAGCAGTTGCCAACAGACCTGTCCCCGAAAAATACTTTAACATTTTCATTGATTAATCAGTCAGTAAAAGTGAATCAAATATCTGAATATTATCAATTGGTTGGTGGTTGTTTTCCAAAATAAGGTTTGAAATCCTGCAATTTTATTACTCTCCGAAAGTAACTATCTTTGTTCCTTGGTTGTTCATTGGATTCAAAAGTCCATGTTACCGGCATTAATTTAAATGCAATAAATTTGTCCCGAATGATCATGGTCAAAATGACTTTTGTCGAAACAACCTTTTGAAGTTTTTTTTCGTCTAAATTCAAACCCTTAAGATTATGAATAAAGCCATTAGAAATTTAGGATTGATCGCTTTGTTGCTTTTTACCTGTACAGAATGCGATAAGGAGAGTAGTGCCGTAAATCCTCAGGGACTTCTTGATTCTGTCCCTGCCAATCAATATTATTCGTCTGAAATCCTGAATACAAAAAATCTTGCACTCTATGGGACATGGAAACCGGTCAAGACATCGGGTGGAATTGGAGGAACCGGATATAAAATTGACTTTGATTACCTGATTATTAAGCCCTATGGTGTTTTTGGACTTGTCCGTGCCGATTCTTTGGCTACCTATGGGAGCATCGCGATATTCAAACAANCCGACACAGAGTTTTCGATCGATTTTGTCTCGGATACCGATCCGGAAAAAGTTGGGATCCAAATGGTCACTGATACCGAGAAATACATCCAAATCCACAATGACACATTGGAGCTGGTTGCCTTTTGCTGTGACCGGTTCAATACACAGCTTGTAAAAGTGAAATAGCTCAGGAGGTACTGTTGAAGGCCGTGCGTTGTATTGAACGGCATTATTAAAAAGACATGTGCTTCAGGTCAATTATATATTTATCCAAATGTTTTGTCGAACGACTTGTAACAAGATACATGTCATTTCAAGTAAGAGTTGTCACACAAATATATTACCTACCATTTTTGTATGATAACACAGACATTTGTATTATCCTTCAAAGCAAATTCTTTGGCTCCCCAGGGACGTAATGTTATTTTATTCAGGTTGGGATGCAAAAAATGAGGGTGTGTCCGAGAAGCCTTTTCGAACACTTCTTCAATATCGTCAGTGTGTAACCTGATTTCTGGTCTATCTTTTTCAGCAAAATCCTTATTCTGAAATAAAAATACTGATAAGTCATCTTTTTGTACAACACAACAAGGATGTTCTGAATCAAAATCACTGAAACCGACATTGAATTCCAGACAGTCAATAAAAAGGGCCAGACCATCCTTTATGTCTTCGTAAAAAATGTTTGGAACTAGTTTCGTAAATCGCATAGTGTATGATAATTGATGTCTCCGAGGTTGTCGCTAGCATTGCCTGAAGCGACTACATGTGCGAAACGTTGGGGAATTCGGGCATGGTTCCTATTCCGCTGACATAAATGCCAATGCGGACAGAAACCTCCAAATATACACTTCAACCCCAATGTTTTATACACGATTTTACCTTCCGTTATTTATTTCTGTCCGAGTAAAATTACTAAAATATTATTCAATTCTGTTATCTTATTACCAAATAAAGAGAAAAACTCTTTGTCAAAATTTTCTACTGCGCCAACTGCCATTAGGATAATTTTCACCCCTTCGTCTGTTAGTCCAACCGTCTTAGCTCTTGTGTCTGTTAAGTGTTCTTTTCTTTGAAGATTATCTGCCGACATTCTTTAGGCTATTTTATAATTTGTTTTTGGCCATGCTTTAATTCTTATTTAATGGATATTCAATCCTGTCAATGTATTGATTTAGGATTTTCCCTATCTGCAATAATTTAAAATCCTCAAACCTTTTACCAACTGCCTGAATGCCAACAGGCAACTGTTGGCCATTTAATCCTAACGGGATTGCCAAAACTGGACTTTCGGTTAAAGCAAAAGGAGTTGTATAAGCTTGTGTTGCCATATAATAATGAATATCAACACTGTTGACTTTTAAAGGAGTGTTATAGATATTGAAATTCCCATAGGATTTGGTTGGAGCACAATGCTTAAAGGCTGTGACGGCACTCACGGGACAAATAAAAACATCATAATCATTCAGAAAATTTTCCATAATATTAATCATTGTATCCTGGATATTCAAAGCGATCATATATTTTTCAACCGAAGTTGGTTTAACAATATTCTGGTGCATGGGAACATTTCTGAGTACACCTTTCGTGAAAGGCAAACCCAACCACTTGATAAAATTGGATGTGTTATATCCACCTTGCATACCAACAAAACTGCCCCATGTTTTCCATGCCAGATAAAAATTTATTTCAGGAGTAATTTTTACAACAGTAGCTCCGGCATTTCCTAATTTTGAAATATATTCCTGTATTTTCTGCTTAATTCCATTATCAACAGGCACTCCACCAAATTCATCGGCCCAGGCAATTTTTAAATCTTGAATATCAATTGTATCTGTATTTTTGATCAAGGGGATAAGCCTTCTATCCTCACTTGTCGTTTGTGCAATAATACTCAATGCCAATTCAAGGTCGTTAATATTTCTTGCTAATGGTCCGGCAACTGCCAAGGATTTTAAACCGTTTACTTTTTCTTTAGGATCTGTCTGTATTCCATGAAGAGAAACCACCCCAAACGTTGGTTTGAACCCGTAAACTCCGCAGTAGGATGCTGGTAGTCTAATTGAACCGGCTAAATCGTTACCAAAACTCAGGGGAGTCATTCCAGTTGCCAAAGCTGTCGCACAGCCGCCGCTACTTCCTCCGCTGGTTTTAGTGGTATCCCATGGGTTATTTGTTTTACCGAAAATAGGATTGTCAGCTTGCATATCCATTGCCAGAACCGACAGGTTCGTTTTTCCAATAATTATTGCACCTTCTGCTTTCAGCAATTTGACAATTTCTGCATCGCTATCTGGTATGCTATTCTTCAAGGGATTATAACCCGAAGTTGTGATTAGTCCTTTTGTTAGGTAATTGTCCTTTATTGTAATTGGTACACCATGAAGTTTCCCCCAGACTTTGCCTTTTGATAATGCAATATCAGCTTCTTTGGCTCTTTTTAATGCCTCCGTTCTATTAAGTGCAACCATTGCATTATATGTGTGATTATACTTGTCGATTTGCTCAAAAAAGGCTGTAACTACTTCATAAGAAGTAAGTTTGCCTGATCTAATGTTTTCGGCTAATTCGGTAGTTGATGAAAATAAAAAAAAATTCTGTCCCATTGTTTATCCGAATGTTAATATGATTGGAAATTATAGAAATGAAAAATCCTTATTTGACTACGTTAATAATTTGTTATTGCGTTGTCTGATATACTAGCAGGTCACGGTAAATTGTATGACCAGATTCTGCGTTGTAGTTTCCTGTCAAAACACTACGCAGTATGAGTGGGCTACAAACCTTGATGTTTAGTACTTTCCCTGCCATTGCTTATACAAAATGTAGTGCGTTCGTTTTTTGTCGCAATTTTATAAGAGACGCCCATTACTGATGAGATTATTGAAAAAATTTCTATTGGGGTTAATGTTCCATCTACAAAGGGTATATTTTTTTTTCTGGCTTCCTCTTCAAGCCATTGTCCCCAAATAACTATTTCATTATTTTGAAAATCCAATTGTGGATTTCGTGTAGTGGATTTTTGGATACGTTCATTTTGAGTTTGTAAGTCTATTTTAAGGAAATAAACCCTATCAAAGAGGTCAAACAGATTAAAAACATTACCAGATCCTCCAAAAAAGAACACATCACTGAATTTGGAAAGGAAGCCCCTCAAAAATCTTCGGTTCCATAAAAATGAATATTGATTATTTAAAGCTTCAACAGTGCTTTTAGGTTCGGGGACTTTTTGACCATTTCGATCATACCATGCCGATAGTCCGGTTATCTGATCGGCGTCAAACGCATTTAACCCCAGCTTCTTAAGCTCATTTGCAACATAAGATTTGCCTGATCCTGATTGTCCAAATACTAATATTTTCATAATTTGGTTCATTATAGAAGCCATTAAAATGACGCATAACGGCCGTGGCTACCCGGAGGCTCGATTTTTAGTATTTTTTTACTGCGAAGCATTATTTAATTTATTACTTTCCTTTTGACGTACTGATTAACCCCGCTTGCGGGTTGTTGTTGCAATGCCTTTGTGCTATTTTTATCAAAGTTCAAGACTTAATTTGAGATGACCTCCAAGTCCCTCGCGAATGATTCTCATAAGAGTTGAGAGTCGAATATCACTGGCATTGTTCTCAATTCTCGAAATATAGTTCTTTGTTGTTCCACATTTTAATTCCAATTCCTCTTGAGTCAAATTCAGCTGTTTCCTGGCCTCCTGAATAAGAACACCCATTTTATAATTTTCAAATTCCTCTTCATATTTCTCTTCATATTTCTCTCTTGAAGGAGTTCCTGATTTCCCGTATATATTGTCCAGATGGTCGTCCCAGGAAACAGGATTGTTTTCTTGATTTATCTTCATAATATTTCTTTTTTAATCTTTCTGCCTTAGCTATTTCATTTTTTGGTGTTTTTTCAGTTTTCATCTGAAATCCATCGAGGAGAATGACCAAATTCCCTTCATCGAAAAAACAGAAAACCCGATATATATCGCTACCAACCTTGACTCTTATCCCAAAAAGTCCATCAGTTCCTTCAAGATGCTTGAGAAATTTTTCTGGAACCATTCCTAATGGCCTGACTAAACCAATAACCCAATCTATTTTATCTTGAACTTCAGACTTTTGTTGGTAATATAAATCGCACAATTCGTATCTGTAAACATAAGTTGTCCTCATATGTTTACTATAACAGAACAAAGTCACCTATTTGGGCAACAAATTTAAAATTTAAAATCAAATTATCTTTGAAGTAGTTTTCAAAGCATGAGCTGTAACTTCTGGATAAGCTTCTTTACATAAGGCGATACTTTTTTCATGATAACTAATTTTAAAATTTGTATCCCAAAATTAGTCAATTAAGCAGAAAGTGACCTTTAGGTTTAGTTCAACGGCTACGGCTTTGTGCAGGTGGGGAATTTGAGATATGTATGCTAAATTTTAATACAAAAGCTGATTGGAATTACAAATGTTGAATTTATTCCGTCAGCCACACTTGTATAAAACCGATGTTGCAAGAAGCCTTTTCATTAGCAGTGTCGTCAAAATAAACGGATAGGAATAAAAATTCCTTTCTCGTCAAACGGGTTACCTATTTCTGCGTAAGCATAGGTTTAAAAAACTCGTTCGGATTACTATCGGCATTTCCAGTTCTCCGCTTTCCTTTTACAGAATACTAATGTCCATAGCTAACAGCTTTCACTACTTTCCATTGATCGCCCTTTTGCTGCCAAATTAAGACAAATCGCGGTGATGCCGTCACTTCTTCAGGTCCGCCGTTAAAGCTAGTAAAAAAACGGTGCTTCCCAATCTCCATAGCCCCAAAGCCAGGGATAGGGAAAACCTCCAGACTGTTTTTGTCGAGTTCTCTCCGTTCAACATATTTTGCTGTAGTATCCGTAAAGTGTCTCGCATTAATTTCCATGCTCGTCTTATAATCCATCAGACCACTTTTGTCGTGATAGAACTCCAGCGATTCATCATACATATTTTTTAGAGTGGTCAGATCTTTGTTATTAATCGCATTGAATAGCTTAGCATCCATCCGTTCAATGGTAATATACAAGCTATCAGTATGCGGTGCTTGAAAATTCTCCAGCGATATGAACTGTTTGGTCATTGTCCATACCCCGTTTTTTAAAACCCAGGTATTGGTAAAACGGGAAACATCTACCAATTGGTCGGGATGTCCGGCTTTTGTTAGGTAATAGTTTTGTACACCCATCTGTATAGCAGTACTTTCTCCGGTAAAATAGGCTTGCAAGGTGCCATCTACAACCCTTCTTACTTTTTTAAATGAAGCAGGATTATTATTTTTAACGCAATAACCTTTGAAATCATTGATAAATCTGTCACGGTCCACTACACCAGTATATTTTGGGCCACCGTTATCTTGCAGAAATTGAAAGTTCGGTGCCAAAATAGAAGACAGTTCATCGAAGTTGCAGGTGTTGAGAATATCATTGTAAACGAGACTGTCCTTGATGGCAAGTGTTTTATTCAGTGCTGCTGCACTAATTTCTGCGCTGCTTTGGGCATTACTTTGTTTAGAAGTTACGGAAATTGATAAAATCGCAACAATTCCGATTCTCCAAACTTGTTTAGATCCTGTTTTCATTTATTGTTGATTTATTTATTTGTTGATGAAAATCTGAATGTCCATACCCGGTAGTTTTATGGAATCCATTTGTTGGTGGATGAACAAATCTATTCGGGTGAAGCGGATCCCTTGCCCTCCCGCAGTTTCAATTTGCGCAAAAGAAAGTGACCTTAACCGTTCGATGTGCCGAAGTTGTCAATCTTGAATATCATCTAAGGCCCTTACTTGGCCATAGCCTTTATTATGCAATAGACTTTGTTTTACTCTCCATTTTATTGATATTGAAGTATTTAACAATTTCCTCCTCTGTCATTTTGGAATGCTTTGAGCTCATTTTATCTCTTTGTTCACGCATGAACCGCACAGCGTCAAATGCTTTTTCAGTTGTAGTCTTCATAAATCATAAAATCTCCTGGTGAACTTTTTTCCAACTCTTTATACCTGTTTTTAATATTGATCGAATTGTAACCACGGATTCTCTTAACATTTACAATGTGTTTGAAATTCCAGCTTGTCAAATAGGCCGCGCGATTAACAGTTGCCAACGCAATATATAGACAGTCAATGAAACTTGTTTGTCCAACAACTCATTCAGCAATATATTGGGTTGCCAATTCAACTGCCTCCTCATTGGTTTCAACGAATTCAGAGTTTTCCATCTTTAAATTTCTCACCAATTCTTTAACTTTCTCTGGTGCAGGAGTTCGTTCGTCCTGGGTTACTGCTCACAACAAAATTCTGAATTCACCTTTTTGAAGTCTGGAGAATAGGGGTCATGTGAATTCAGCGAACTCTTCATCAAAATATCCGCCAAAAACTGATGTGTCGATATAAAATCTTTGTTTCAAGCCATAAAGATTCAGATACTCTTGGAAATGTAGTTTTATTTTGGATGCATTTTCTTTAAGCCTGGTGCATAACGTTTTGCTGCTGCTAGAAGTTGGCGATTTTAAACGATTCATTTTCAAACCGCCACAATTATTAATTATGCAACAAATGTTCATGTTTTACTCTAATTGCCAAATGCACTATATTTTTTGTTATGGGCTGAATTTTTATGGTACAGACTCTTTGAATATCTCTTTTATTCTCCCTCTCCAATTCTTTCTCCCATTTTCACAGTAGTTTCATAGCTCTTTGCTGTATTGATCAATAAATCCTCATCAATGTGGATTTTACCTTTTTCAAACAGCAGTACTACCGTTGAGCCTCCAAATTTAAAGTAGCCTTTCTCTTCGCCTTTATTTACAGAACCTCCCTTAAAAGTTTGTACGATGCTTCCTACCATGGTGGCACCAACTTCAGCCATTACAACATCTCCAAACAAATGATTTGAAAGGATTGTATATTCTCGTTTGTTTAGACAGAATATTTCAGCCATTTTACGCAAAGCATAGGGGTTGACTGAGTAATAGGCACCATCAATCTTTTTGTTTGGAGATGAATTGCCACTGACTGGAAAATGAAAACGATGGTAATCGACTGGGGCCAGCCGGATGATAAGCAGGGAGCCATCAAAGTACTTTTGTGAAAGATCAGGATTATCCAAAAAGGAGGATACATTAAAGCGATAACCTTTTATGATAAATTCGGAGTTGCTAATATCGGCATAAGCCAAAATTTTCCCATCGGCAGGTGATACAACAATATTAGAGCTGGTATCAATCGGTCTTGCATCATCCTTTAGTTTTCGGGTAAAAAAATCATTGAAATTATTGAACTCCTGTTTTTGAGCAACGCTCATATCAATATCAAAATCTTCAATAAAGGGATGTATTTTTTTCGCTGAAGAAATGCGATCCATCATATTACCATAGATTGATGAAACTAGCTTTCTTTTTGCCAACGCCCACAAGGTTGCTTCGCCAATTGGATTGTAATACAACCATACCAACCACTTTTCTCCGGCCACCTTTTCTGTTTTTATTTGCCCACTTTCTCTTTCATAATATTGAATGGGATCTTGAGCCGGTAGCGGATAAAAGGCCTGGATGATAATTATCGTAAACAACAGCAAAATGAAGCCCCACCTCTTTTTAGTTTTTGTTATTTTCATTTTTGCTTTGTTTGTATTGAGAAGCAAATATAACACAATATCCTATACTTTAACCCACATTCCATTCATCAATAAACTCTCAACAAAGTGGGTTTCTTTCCGAAATCCAATTCTTTTAACCAGACGAATATAATTTTTATGTTATGGTTTATGGATGTAATAATCCATCGCTTATTCAACGCTTTAAATAAATGGTCAATTACTCTTTGTACAGATTTTGTTGCTCAGTTTGGGTTTAATTGTTGCCACTTACGAAAAACAATATGCCTATATTGCAGGATTTCAAGGTACAATCGCATCTAAACTGCACAAATGTTTCTTACTTGCACAATGTTTCAACCTACCACAAAATCCTGTAATTATCGCATATTGTATGTTAGCTTCTTGCCTTTTCAATTACAATGAGCATTACCAAGGTATGCGTTCCCCTTTGTGCACTAACAGTCCATGAGGAAACTGTTCGCGGGCAATTGTCACGAGACGAACAACAGTACTTGCTCCCTCTTCAACTTCCATGGGCGCAGCGTCAGAGCCAAGATCTGTCTTTACCCAGCCCGGATGTGCTGCTGCGACTGCAATACCTTTAACTGCCAATGTTTTGGATTGTATATGTGTGAGCATATTAAGCCCAGCCTTAGATGTCGCGTATCCCACGGTCACGAATGACGAAATATACTGCCACATGTTCTCAGCTGCATCAATAGAGCCCAATTGTGATGAATGGTTAATCACCCGTGCGTCGTCGCTGACAGAAAGAAGAGGCACTAATGCTTCTGTAATTGCATAGGGTGCGATAAGATTGACTTCGAGTGTGCGTCGAACTTTTTCCGAATTGGTTGGTTTTCCGTCCCATTCTATTGCAATCCCGGCGTTATTTACCAACACATCAAGTTTACCATAATTTTCTTCAAGATACTTCACAAGATTGGCTATATCATCGGCACTCGTAACTTCGAGAGGCACCATTTGAGCATCGCAACCTGCCGCAACAAGTTCTTCAACCGTCTTTGCACCTGCTTGCGGATCACGAGCTGTGAGTACAATTGTATAGCCGAGTAAACCAAGTTGTCGGGCAATTTCCTTACCTATTCCTTTGTTTGCCCCTGTAATCAGTGCTACTTTTCCATTTTTTCTTTCCATAATATTACTACTTTAATTTATAAATCATATCCATTATTTTCGATTTTTATCCCTTTCATTATCTCTGGAATTTAATCCTGATTCCCGATTAGGGTGAATTGTAACTAACGTTTTGCTGCTACAAAAAGTTGTCGATTTTGATGAACTAAACTGCCTGCCAGCATTGAACTTGAAACGAAGCACAAAATTTCTTTTAAGCACTTAACCGACAATTCATTGTAGCGGCTGTTATGTGTTCGCCCTTTTTTCATTGTCTATAGTGGTTCGCTTTTATGTTGTCCGCCGCAAGTCGCACCGTTTCTTCAATTCGTTTTTGTCTCGTTTCGTCTTTCTTAGCGTTGAGTATCCACTCTAAAATAATTCGTTTTGATGATGGAGGAAAGGCAAGAAAGTTTATTAATGCCTTTTTATTTTTGTTAAGCAGTTTCTGCAAGTCATCCGGAATTAAAGAATTTTGGACATCAACCAATGCTTCCCAAGTGCCTGTCTTCTTTGCCAAGTCAATTAGTTTTTGTCCACTCGGAGCCATTTGTCCTTGGGCTGACATTTTTTCAGCTCGTTCTCTGTTGGCTTTACTCCAATTGCTTTTTGGTTTTCGCTGAGAAAAAAACTGATACTTACTTTCCTCGTCCCTTTTATGTGCGATGCTGTCTATCCAACCAAAACAAATAGATTCCTCAACTGCCTCGTCATAATAAATACTTTCAGTGTCGCTGTCTTTATGGTATATAATGAGCCAAACAGATTTTTCTGTTTGATGATTTTTCTCCAACCATTTTCGCCATTCCTCTCGTGTACTGGCTTGAACTGCTTTTATTTCCTTGTGAAGTTCCATAGTTTGTTGTCATTGGGTGACACACACGTTCCGCAGCTACACGCAGGCGGGGATTTTATCACTAAACTATTTACGGTTCAATATTTTTCTTTTTCTTCTTTCCTTTCCAGCGAGCACCGAAACCCCGCTTGCGGGTAGAGGCTGTTGAGCGGTATTATCATTTTTGTATCATCTTTCTTCTTTTTACCGCATTTTGGTATCTATCAAGTTAATCAACATTATCTATTGACCCGTGGTGATGAATTTGAAACCATTGATAATCGGTATCTGAAAACCCAAAAAATCTTGATGTTCTGATTTGTATATCAATTGTTTGTCCATTTATCTTAAATTATCCAATTTCACGACCCGAAAATGTTACCATATCATTTGATTGATACATTACTATATCTTTTAAGTCAACCCAAACACTTGCTTGTCCGTTGAAAATAGGGTCGTACTTTTCTACAATTGGAACAATTCCACGTAAATTCCGCCTAATGGATTGCTTAGTTGTATTAATTCATGATTGAACCAAACTTTTTTGAATGTTTCTAAATCCTTATTATTGAATGAGTAATAAAATGTTTCAATTCAAGCCAAAGCACCCGAAATACTTTTTTATTTTGTTAAATCAGTTAGATTTCTGACATTTAGTCCAAATTTTTCATCAAGTTTATCAATTCTCATATTTATCAGAACTTACTTTCTTAAACTTTCAATCATGGTTTTAACTCCATCGCCTGGTGATGTTGCAAAAAAGCCAAATCTTTTTTCAAATTTGGTGCTGTCAAAAATATAATCCTGTTCGTATTGATAAATCATTTCAGGAAATTCTTTCATTATCGGCATAAATATTCCTAAAATATGTATCAGCCAATTAGGAACAGCCTGAATTTTAGGTTCAATATTGACTTCCTTGGCAAATAATTCTATCCATTGTTTTGTTGTTATCTTTTCTTTTGTTGTGGGAACATGCCAAACCTGATTATATGCGTCGGGGGTATTTCCTAAAATAGCCGTTGCTTTTGCTGCATCGGGGGTATATGTATATGTGTGTATTTTATTAATATTGCCAAAAGCCTGAGCACCTTTTCTTTGTAAAAATCTTTGTGCAACCATTTGTTCTAATCCACTATTTTTGTTGTCGGGACCATAAAAATCTGCGGCTCTGGCAATAAGTGCAGTAAGATTTTTATTCTCAATTTCAGAAATTATCAAATCCTGCAATTGCTTTCTTATTTCTCCTTTTTTACTGGCAGGCAAAATTTCTGCATTTTCAGTCATAAACGGAATTGATGATTTTGCATACATGTACACATTATCGAAAAACACCAATTTTGCATTATGCTTTTTACATGCATCTATGACTGTTTGTAAAAATGGTATCCAAACTTTTTGCCAAACTTTGGTATTATACTCAAACCCAATTGTAACATAAACGATCTTGCTACCTTCAATTGCTTTGTTAATCTGACTAAAATCATTCACATCGCAGGGAAATAATTCATCTGTGTCGTTTACTTTTTTCGGATTTCGACTAACCAACCGAATTTTACTGGTATAACTTTTTAGCTCTTTTGCTAATGGAAGTCCAATTGCTCCGCCTGAACCTAATATTGTTTGCATAATTTTTTAGTTTATTATCATGTTTGAATGTTTTAATTACCGCTAACGGTCCTAGTGTTAAGTTAATTTGGATATGACGGTTATTTATTGTAACTTTGCAATAAAAATTGCATATGGTGCATTACACAATCAAGCTAAGTAAATCAGAAGCTGAGGAACTCAACAA
>TBL_comb47_HYPODRAFT_10006124_pt1 | contig 13087 bp, 12 predicted proteins | sample TroBogypolimnion_40_FD_10682 | JGI IMG/M metagenome (IMG submission 10682)
TCGGGGCAAATTGCCGCCCGCTCATCTTTTTTCAATTCCGTTTTGGAACCGCACCTGCCACAATACCGATTGTTCGTATGCCAGGTCATCAATTGATGACCGACTGACCCGATCCATGCCAACTCTTTGTTTTTCAGGTTTCTTAAAATAAAGATATCATGAAACTCAAACAAAGCATGATTCAAACCAGCTTCAACCAAACCGAAACACCGAATGGAATTGATCGAAAACAAATAAACAGGCGATCCGGTGTATCCAATAAAATCCCCTTTTCTGGGAATTTCATAATCCTCCCCAGCTGGTTTTAACAACACCTGATTTTCCCGGTAACACAGCAAAAAATCATCATCGCCCATTTCATGGCCATGATCATAGGTGCTGTCGAAAATGTTTGGGCTTATCTCGTTTAACATGGATTATTTAATTACTATTTCCGCTTGAGCATCAATTCTAAAGCCGTTGGTTCTTTCAAAGAATGCTTTTCTTTCAGCAGCATCAATTACAGTAAAATTTGGGTGCTTTTTGTTGCAAGCAAAGGCTTTCTTGTATTTGAACTCGTCAAGATCTTGAACTTTCCGAAGAAGCTTTATTGTGTTTTCTAATTGACTTCTAGCATCTGATAGCCAACCACCAGTGCCTTGCTTTTTTAGTTCCACCAGATAAAGGCTATTTGAGAAAGTAAGCATACCGTCACATGTACTTTCTTTATCCAATGTTCCTTCTTTTAAGACAATTATACAATTATCAATAGCAGTAAATGTAACGGCTAAGTCATTATCATTTCTGACTTTGGCTATCCATTTGGTATAATCTGTAACATCGGTATAAGCCATTGTTCCATTTTGGTCATCACATATTCCGAAAAGCCTATCCTGCCTCGAAGGCTCCTTGCATTTAGGTTCAAAAAAATTCACACTCATAGTTCTTGCTCGATTTCAAGTAGTGTATCAAAAAGATGATTGCCTTCCGCTAGTATATCATTTAGATAATTTCTGTCAGAAGGTATTCCATCAACTGAAGCTAATTTTTTTATACTACCATCTTCTTCATTTAATTGAAATACGATTACATTTTCAGCAGAAACCATTGATTTTTCAGGAAGCAGTTCATACAATTTTGGAAGCAATTCGTTTTCCTTTGCTGATTTTTTTATCTTTCTTTCCAAATATTTTCCTTGAATGGCAATGCTTAAATAATTGACTATATATGGGCTATGAGTAGTCATTATCAGCATATTGCCATCATTCAAATTATTATACTTTAATAGACTTTGCAGCAAATTCCACTGCGAAGAAGGAAATAGATTTTGTTCTGGCTCCTCAACAATATTTACAAAAGCAGATTTGTTAAATCTTGATGATAGTACAGAGAGTGCAACTCTCTTTTGTTCATCAGTTAGACTCTCATTATTCCATATTTCTTCAACGCCTTTTTTGAACCTTTGCTTTTCTTCACTGGTCATAGGTTCTTTATTGGAATCACTCTGTTTTTTTACAGCGTTCGCCAAATATCCTGAAACAAGATACAATGGTACAAGTGATTGAAAGCCACTTGAAGCCTCGGTTAGCATCACTTTGTAACCGTCACCTTTTAAGTTGAGCGTATCGTTGAGTTTGTCGTATTCAAGATCAATATTGTTGATTGGAAGTTTTTCCAATCCTTTCATCTCATTTTTTGAATTATCAAATTCAGTTAAGAATTCCTTTAGCGATTCGGACGATATCTTTAACTCTTTTGGCGTTTTAACATATGTAATAAAGTTCCTTTCCGCCGGCACATACATAATCTGGGGCAGAACATAAGTTTTGTTAGGAATTTCATTGATAACCAACAATCCATCTTGATATTTAATAGAATAAGCATCACCTTCGTACTCAATTACTGCATTTTCATCTCCATTGAATTTCAAGTAATTCTCTAAACGATGATAATTCAGGTATTGATTTTTAAGTCTGTTCTTCCGCTCAAACCACTTTTTATTGTAATCACCCCTTACCAATGCTTTTTCAATCCACGTAAAGGTTGATATTAATTTTGCTACTATACTTTTTCCAGAACCCTGATTGCCGATAAACACTGTAACCTTTTCTAATTCAAGCCAGCCATCATTATCCTGATATCCTGCTTTAATTGGTCCAAAATTTCTAATCTTAATTCTGCTCATTTTACACCTGTTAAACGTCTCAAAGTTACGATTAAAATAGTAAACCAAATTTCATTCAATGGCAGTTTTTACTTTTGGCCTCTTTAGTTTTAGATAACATATTATTGTTCACCGNAATACTAAAGGTCCTTACAAAAAATTCTTATCCAAATATTCCTGAAATTTGTCTTTATATTGGTCACTGACAGGGATATACACTTTTCCAAAAATAATACGGCTCCGTTCGATCGTATCGATCTTGTCGAGGTTGACAATAAACGAACGGTGTACCCGCATAAATTTATCCTCGGGGAGCTTCAGTTCGAGCGATTTGACAGAGTTCAACGACATCACGGGTTTCTCATCGGTGGTTGTATAGACTTTGATGTAATCCTTTAACCCTTCGATGTAAAGGATGTCATTGAAATTGATCCTCCTGATTTTGTATTCCGATTTCAGGAACAGGAATTGGTTGTTGGCCTCCACAGTTGGCAATGAATTGATTTCCAATTCCACCTGCTTTCTGGCCTTCCCTGCCGCTTTTAGAAATTCCTCATAACTGAACGGCTTTAACAAATAGTCGATGGCATTCAATTTATAACCTTCCAGGGCATATTTCTCATAAGCGGTTGTAAATACGATTTTAGGTGCGTCTTCCAGACTTCGGGTGAACTCAATTCCGGTCAGGTCGGGCATCTGTATATCCACAAAAATCAGATCAACCACATGTTCAGTAAGGAAATCGATGGCATCCAATGGGTTATCGAAAACCCCTGCCAATTCCAGAAAGGGGGTTTTACCGATATAATCGCCCACAAGTTTCAACGCAAGTGGCTCATCATCAATAGCTATTGTTTTCAGTTTCATCGCGTGTGATTAGTTTTCATGTCTGTTGTCTCGATTTTTGGATCAGTAGTTCAACTTTAAAAATTGCATCGCTGTGATCGATCTTCAATTGAAATTTTTCCGGGAACAACAACCCCAACCGCTTTTTTACATTTTCGAGGCCGATACCCGAATGTTGCAAGTCACCAGTCTGACTGCTTTTCCCAATGCTGTTTTCCGAAAAAAACCGGATCTCATCGTTCTCAATATTCATTCCAATCTTAATGAAAGACTTTTCACGCGAATTCACCCCATGTTTAAAGGCATTTTCGATAAACGGGATAAACAGAAGTGGCGGGATCGTAAAATCGGAGAATTTTGCCGGAAAATCGATCTCCAGGCTGACCCGTGGGCTTAACCTGAGTTTCATCAGGTCGATGTAATTGTGCATAAAGCTGATCTCGTTGCTCATCAGTGTCTCCCCCTGCTCCGATTCGTAAAGCAGGTAACGCATCAACTTTGACAATTTCAGGACCGACTCCTGGGCAGTCGGTCCATCAATTCCAATAAGTGAATAAATATTGTTGAGCGTGTTGAAGAAAAAATGGGGGCTGACCTGATTTTTCAGGAATGCCAGTTCCGAATGCAATTTCTCCTTTTCAAGTTCCTTGCGCTGTTTCTCATTTTGGGCCAGCTTATCGGTTACACTTAGGCCCAAAGCAAAACCGGTCAGCAAGATAGAAGAAAAAAGAAACCCAACGACCTGAAATTGCTTGATCGGAGGTTTCGGTGCATTTTGGTTGGTTGACAACTTCTTCATCATCTCCTCGATCTGCCGGTCATGCTCAGGATCTTCAAAATATTGAGTATTAACAATGTCGAAGGTAAAATACAGAATGAGGATTGTTGATGCTGCAACCAAAATATACCAACCTTTTTTCCCCTGAAGAAATAACCGGGGAACCAGGACCAAGTAATTCAGGTAAAAAATCACACCATAAATCGCAATGTACAAATATGACCGGTACAACCCTTTGGTATTCCCATCGCCATAGGTGTGGGAGATATATTGGGGGATAATAATGATGATGATCCATGCAACAACATGAAGCAAGATCTGAATTTGTCGGTTTGTAAAAAAGTGCTTTTTCATGAACAATATTTTTCAATCATCTGGCTATTTCCTGTATTTGGCCACCCGATCGTCATTGATGGTTCCGCTCCAGTTTAGCCCAAACGCAAAATCGTAAGTATTGCCCTCCGTATCCACATAACATTTCATGTCACGTGGAACATCCTCAGATTGTTCCTCAACTGTCTTCATATCCACAGGCATCTGGAACGGCAATAAGGCAGATGGTTCAGCACCACCAGTCAATAGTTCCATAATGGCCTGGTCCTGGACGCCCATGTGGATTAAAATTGCATCCGCATCTTTTTCCAATTCGGTAAACACCATTGGGTTTGAAACTTTTACGACAACAATAACCGGCTTTTTCCCCATCTGCGCTTTTGTATCCGTGACCGTTTTAAGGTCATTGAAATTGGATGTCGTTATCGTTTTCCCTTTGAAGGAGCGGTCCGTGAAATTTTCAAAAGGACTTCCACCGGCGATACTCGTTTTACGCGCAAAATCAGCTTTATAAGGTCTATACTGCAAACTTATGGGGACATACCCATTCCCCTTATTTTTCAAATCATCCTGCGAATAACCAACCCCACTTTTTGGGCTTTCGATACAAACCAAAGCAAAGTCAGCATCCTGTGGTTTCTCAACAAGCTGAAAGTATTTTTTTGCCACTTCAGGGTTGACTGCGTCTTTCCAACTTTCGGGTGTGACAACTCCAAACCAGTTTTTCCCTCCGGGAACAAACTTTTTGGGGATATAAACTTTAAATTGTTTTTGTAATGGAAGTGCCTTGTTATGGTTTTTAAGCATAACAACAGAGCGCAACTGTGCATTGTATCCGGCCTTCATAAATTCAGAATTACCTACAGTTTTTTCGGATATGGCAACATCCAGGTAGGGATTCTCAAATAATCCAACACGGAAAATATTCCTAAGCAAACGTACTGCAGATTGCTCGAACCTCTTGCGCATGGCCGCCTCGCCATATTTTGCAACACCCATTTTATAAGCTTCGATCACAGGTCCCATTTCGTTGTTGCCCCCAAACTGATCAACCCCGGCTTCAATGACCTTAAAGTGGCGTTCTGCTTCGCTCATTTTCTCCACTCCCCAGCATTTCCCCTGGAATTGGTCAACCGCAGTGACATCTTTTGTAATCATCCAATCGGTACATACAACGCCATCATAACCATATTTGCCTCGTAAAAGGTCTGTAATCAGATATTTATTATAACTATTGCCAACATTTTCGTGATTTACCGTATCCTGATTGTAAGAGATCGTATAATACGGCATGACTGCTGCGGCCATCGAGGTGCCTCCTTCCAATTTGAAAGCTCCTTCGGTGAATGGTTTCAGGTGGTCCTTTAAATTGTGTCCTGGATAAACTGCATAGGCACCATATCCAAAATGTCCATCTCGACCGCCCTCTTCAGGGCCGCCACCGGGCCAATGTTTGATCATTGCATTCACACTTTTATAACCCCAGCCACCTGCAATTGCGGCCTCACCGGTCGAAGTCTGGAAACCATCCACATATGCCCGGGCCATGTCAACCGTCAGGTTGGGGTCTTCACCCATGGTTCCGTCGAAACGGCTCCAACGGGGTTCCGTGCCCAAATCGATTTGTGGGGAAAGAGCAGTTGAAATTCCCAAAGCACGGTATTCTGTGGCAGCGATTTCGCCAAACTGCCTCATCAATTTGGGATCAAAAGATGCAGCTATGCCTAGAGATCCGGGCCACATCGAGATTTTTCCACCGGCACCTGCGTTAAATTCGGCATACGAATCGCTTCCATGGCGAGGGTCGGAGCTGTTGTTTGCCGGAATCCCTAACCCTTTCCCCTCAACAAGGGCCTGTGCATTATTGTTCCACTGGGCTGCTGTTGCCGGATTTTCGACAGATGTGATCAAAACGTGACGAAGGTTGTCGTCTGTCAGGAATTTCCTTTGCTGATCTGAAAGATCACTGGCTTTTGCCCCACTTTCCGGATAAGGTTTTCCATTGTAAGTTCCTCCGAATTGTCCTTTAGCAGCGGCTGGAATGGCCTGGTGTGCACTGTAAAGCATCAATCCGGCAATTTGTTCGACCGACAACTTAGAAGCAAGGTCTTTTGCGCGATCCTCTACCGGTAACCGCCAATCTTCAAATGGATCCAGCTTACCGTTTTTATTGAGATCTTTAAACGCGAATTTGTCAACTGTCAATATTTTGACACCGGAGTTAGGAGAAAAACCCAGTTTTTGGCCACCCTCATTATGAATCAGCTTAAAATCTCCCTTATCTTCCTCAGTCCAATTGGGGGTGCATCTGCCAAAAAGAATGGGCAAAGCACAAAGGCCTAACATACAGATTATTACATTATTTTTCATGTTATCAGGATTTTAATTGAAGAAATAGTAAATTAAAAGGTAAAAATAGTCACATCAATTGAAATATGAATCGTGTTTTGCATCTCTGTTGCAATAAACCCCCACTTTTACCTGTTAAGAATTTAAAGTGGGGGAATTGCTGAAATGAAGTATAAAAATTGAATGTTTAAAAACTCATTCACAATATTATAAAAATTTATCTCTTTTGAAAAAAAGTTTTGATCCTATATTGGTAGAAGGATTGCCCAGGTGAAAAAAAACAACAACAAAGCCGGGGCAATCTTCGTGAACTTACTGATTATTCGTACCTTAGTGCATCAATTGGGTTCAGGCTTGCTGCCTTGCGGGCAGGATACCATCCAAAAAAGATTCCAATCGCGGAACAAACGAAGAACGACATCACAACTGACAATGTTGTAATCACAACAGGCCAGCTCATGATCGAGGCCATTAGTTGGGCGGCTAAAAATCCGAAGGAAATTCCGATAATCCCACCAAAAACACTTAGCAGAATCGATTCGATCAGGAACTGTAAAAGAATATCGTTCCCACGTCCACCAACCGAAAGACGAAGGCCAATTTCGCGTGTCCGCTCAGTAACCGATACATACATGATGTTCATGATCCCGATTCCACCAACCAGTAACGATATTCCAGATATCGCACCCAATAATAAGGTCAGGATATTGCTGATTGAGCTGAATGTTTGTACCATTTCAGCTTGCGACCTGACCTGAAAATCATCTTCGTCGGTTGCCTTCAATTTATGGCTGGCTCTGAGAGAAGCGGTAAGTTGCTCAATTGCAACACTATTTTGATCCTCACTTGCTGCAGATGCGGCAATACTTTGAATGTGGGTAATGGCAAGGATCCGCTTCTGTACTGTTGTGAAAGGTGCCATTATCAGATCATCCTGGTCTTGTCCCATACCATTTTCCCCTTTTTGACCCAAAACACCGATAATCAGAAGTGGAATGCTTTTAAACCTTACTGTTTGACCGATAGGATCACTTTTACCAAAAAGGTTCTCAACAATGGTTTGACCAACCAGGCACACTTTGGCATAAGTCTGGATCTCGAGATCGGTGAATGTCCTTCCCTTGCCAATTGTATATTTTTTGATGTTGAAATATTTATTGTTCACCCCATAAATGGATGTTGGCCAGTTTTGATTGCCAACAACTGCCTGTCCGCTTGAGCGGACTTCAGGGGAAACATCGCTGATTGCAGGACAATCTTTTACGATCGCATCGATATCGGCCAGTTTCATGCTTTTTGCATCACTGTTCCCCATCCGTACGCCCCCTTTTTGTTCAGCTCCCGGCATTGCAAAAATGAGGTTTGTCCCCATACTTGACATTTGATCCTGGATGCTCTTTTTCGAACCATTTCCGATGGCTAGCATCACAATCACAGAAGCGACCCCAATGATGATCCCCAACATGGTAAGGAATGCCCTGAATTTATTCCGCTTAAGGGCGTTCAAGGCTATTTTTACTGAATTTACATAGTTCATGATGTGCTTTTTTAACAGTTAAACGAGTTCTTCGATCGGAAGAGCTTTCAATAACTCCGCTGCGTTGTTACGATTGGTAACAAATTCCTCGCGGATGATATGACCGTCGCGGAAAACAACCTGACGGGTCATGAACTTGGCAATGTCTGGCTCGTGGGTCACAAAAACAATGGTTTTCCCTTTTGAATTTAAATCCTGCAGCAATGCCATAATCTCGTACGAGGTTCTCGTGTCAAGGTTACCGGTTGCTTCATCAGCCAAAATAACGACAGGATCGTTGACCAGCGAGCGGGCAATGGCAACACGTTGTTGTTGTCCGCCAGATAACTGATTGGGCATATGGTGCATACGATCAGTAAGACCCACAGCCTCAAGTGCGGCCTCGGCACGTTCACGACGTTCTTTCGACTTAATTTTCGAATTATAGTAGAGCGGAAGTTCAACGTTCTCGAGTGCTGAAGTACGTGACAACAGGTTATAGGATTGAAAAACAAACCCTAACTTGATATTTCGCAGATTAGCCAACTCGTTCTTCGAAAGTTCTCCCATGCTGATCCCATCAAGAAAATAGGTTCCGGAGGTTGGTTTATCGAGACAACCCAGGATATTGAGCATTGTCGATTTCCCCGAACCGCTTGTTCCCATGATGGCCACAAATTCACCCTGCTTAATCTCGAGGTTAACCCCTCTTAAAGCATGGACTGTAATATCTCCGATATAGAAATCCTTTTTTAAAAGGTTAACTTCTATAATTGTCTTTTTCATACCTTGATATTTTTTTTAATTTTCGTATGGAATAGCAATGATACTTTATTCTCATTTTGGTCGGTGAATTCCCAACCATGACTATTTCAAGGTTGCGGTGGACCCGATTGTTGTTTACTAGTTGTTGAAGTTGTCTTGCGGTTACTTCCTGGTCTTTGCGGCATAAACGGGCTTTTGGCAGCTGTTCCAGCTTTTCCCTGAGCAGCAGTCGCAGCTGTCATTGAAACAACAACTTCGTCACCCTCCTTTAAACCTGACAACAATTCGTAATGTATTTCGTCGGTTACACCAACCTGCACTTTTTGTGGATGGATTGCAGGACCATTCTTTACCCAAACTGTTTTATCAGTTGATTCAGATGGCTGACCCTGAGGAACAGGTGCTCCGATCATCGGTGCAGGTCCGCCCTTCCCAGGTTCAAAAGCCTGAGGATTTCCGGCAGCCAGACTCTGGTTGTAAATGGCTAAAGCTGCCTCGTCAGGTGTAAATTGGATTGCTTTTGATGGAATCACTACGATGTCTTTCTTTTCAGTTGTGAAGAAATTTGCATTGGCGGTCATCCCTGGCATCAGAATTTTATCTGGATTTGGGGCATTAATGACCACCGTGTAAGTGATTACGTTTGCCGATGAAACGGGTTGTAACCTGATTTCAGTAACTGTTCCGTCAAATTTTTTCAAAGGATACGCATCAACACTAAACTCAACACGTTGGCCATTACTGATCTTGCCGATGTCAGCCTCATCCACTTTGGCTTCCACCCTCATTTGGGTCAGGTCATTGGCAATCGTAAACAAGGTTGGTGTGTTGAAACTTGCAGCGACAGTCTGCCCTTCGTCAACAGCACGGTTAAGGATGATGCCATCAATCGGTGAATAGATCCTTGCATAAGCAAGATTAATCTTGTTCCTCGAATATACCGACTCGGCATTCTTGAGGTTACCGATGGCATTGCTATAGTTAAATTCAGCCAGATCATAATCTGATTGTGCAATCAGTTTCTTCGATACCAAAACTTTGTACCGCTCGTAAGTGGCTTTCTGGTATTTAACCTGGGCTTCTGCCTGGTCAACTGAAGATTTTGATTGGTCAAGCTGGGCAATCAGAGGAGTCTCGTCCAATTGTGCAAGCAATTCGCCCTTCTTAACCTGAGAGTTAAAGTCAACATAAAGCTTTGTAATTACCCCTGAGACCTGGGTACCTACACTGACGGTCTTGATGGCCTCCAAAGTTCCGGTTGCTGTAACCGTATTGCTGATAGTCCCCCTTCCAATTTTCGCCGTTTCAAACGAAATGGTTTGTTCCGTACTCCGTGTCATCCTGAAAGCGAAGAAGATAACAGCGAGTATCACTAAAGCTGATCCGATATACAAATAATTCTTTTTCATGGTATTATATTATTTCAATGTATTTCTAATTTCTAATTTTAAAGTGCCAACGGTATTCCTTTATAAAAATCGAGTACTTTATAACTGAAGATCAGTTTAAATTTCGACTGGAGCAATTTGCTTTCCGATGTGATCACATTGGTTTTTTGGATCAGGAAATCGGCCGAATTGAGGAGGCCAACCTTGAATTTCTCGTCGGTCACATCGTATGCCTCTGTACTCGACTGCATCTGTTCGGTGCTTGCTGAATATCCCGATTTTGCGGTCTCCACATCGAGACAGGCTTGTTCAATCTCTTTTCTCAATTGGTTTTTTGTATTGGTTACAGTAAGTTCTGCATCTGTAATCCCGATCTTGGCCAATGAGATGCTGGTTTTCAATTGCTTTTTCTGGAAAATCGGAATCGACATGGAAAAACCGATTGCCGGGTTGACCTTATTTTGCAACTGGGTAAAATATCCCGTTCCGGTGGTGAGGCTTGAAAAACCGCTCGACAAACCTGTATTCATCGAAATACTTGGCAACAAATCGGCTTTGGCAATTTTCACATCATATTCTGCACTTTGCTTATTGAGTTCAACATTTTTGATTTCGGGTTTAAATCCGAGAGCAAGATTGTAGATTGCCTGAACATCAGGATGCTCAGTGTTTATCAATAAACTATCGATATTGGGTGAACTGATTGCAAAATTGGCATCAACCGGCAATTCCATCAATTGCATCAAAGTAACCTTCGACATCGAATATTGACTTTGTGAGGTGGCAAGGGTTGACTTTTCGTTGGCAAGTTCCGATTTGATCTGCAGATAATCCGACATCGAAATTGCACTTAAATCCAACCGCTCTTTGGCAAGGGTCAATTGTTGCGTTGTTGCCTCAATCTGCTTTTCAGCATTCGTAACGCTCTCTTTTGCATAAAGCACCTGTAAATAAGCATCAAGAATATTCAATCCAACCGATTCCTTCACCGATTCGGAATAAAATTTACCACTTTCGAGATTAAGCTCGGCTTGCTTGATCTTGTTTTCCAACTTTTCCCCATTGAACAACGAAACATTTGAACTCAACGAATAATTGGTACTGTTGGAACCGTTACTGCTTCCGTAACTGCCGGTAGTCGCATCGAAACCCTTGTACCAGTTAAAATTTTCCTGAACCGAGGCGTTCACGGAAGGGAGGCGGTTGGCCTGTGCCTGAATTGCATTNAGCTTGTTCCTGTCGTTGGTCAGGTCGGCTTTCTTCACCTGGATGTTTTGAGCCAAAGCATATTTGATACACTCTTCCACNGTCCAGATCTTCCCCTGGGCCTTTGCCGAAAATCCGGTGACCAGCAGAAGGAGGGAGATGATTAAGTAACTTGTTTTAATTCGTTTCATAACTTCTATTGCTATTTTGACCCAAAACTAATTCCGCGTTGATCCTGCTAAAAATGCAATAGACGTTCAGTCTGTTTTTACCGATGAATGGGGGGATTTTGAGCTCGCAAACCTAAAAAAAGACCTCAGATAATAGCAAATTGATTTAAAGATTTTGCATTTTTGCTGAAAATAAGGCTTTATGATCCATACTGTTTATATAGACGATAGTTCAACCAAAGGCGAAAAACTGCTTCACAACCTGCGAAAAGAAGGTGAAGTGGTTCGTTTTGAAAAACCTTTAAAAGTTGAAATCTTAAATGGCTATATGGAGGGCCCTGAATTTAGGGCATCGGTAAAACAAGGACTCATAAACAAATTAAAGGCCAATGGTCGTTTTTAGCCAAATGGCATAAGCAAATAAAATTTTCAGTAACCATCTTACCAAAGAGTAATGTTATATTTTGCACCCTCGAATTTTGATTCGAACCTCATAATAGATAACAATAGGATAGCTGAGGCAATCGTAATAAGTTCAACCATTGCTTTTGGTACTTTGGGTTCCGCGATTTTCAATCGCATTCAGAAATTGGCGATTAGAAAATCGCCAGACCTGTTTGAGCCATTTATTAATTACTATGCAGGCATGAAATCTGCAATGCAATTGAATGGGTCGGTTTAGTCATTTGGAAAACTCGATTATTTGTTGATAGCAAGGCTAAGATGATCCATGATAACCATCTTATTATTAGCATATTACATTTAATCACATCGTAGTTCACATCATAAGATGATTTTCATCTTCGTGAGTAAGAATTGACATCCTTATTAAACTAAGGCCAATCAAAAACGTATATTTCCCTTTCTGGAAAGTAGTATATTTGTGTAACTATTTAATGCAATGCAACGATATTTTAATACAACAGGATTTTGTCGTCCGGAATGGCATTACATGGTGGATCCAACCAGGGGGTTGGCCAACGACATTTATGCGCTGATTGAGAAGAGTCAGTATTTTTTGCTCCATGCCCCACGCCAGTCTGGTAAAACGACTTTGTTGCACGCCATAACCCGTCGGATCAATTCAGAGGGGAAATATATTGCCGTAACCTTTTCGATGGAAAATGCAGGATATCGGAGCATCACGGTCGAAAAGGCAATGCGCTCAGCGATCAACTCTCTGTATGCTACGGCACAAATATTTTTAAAGGAGAGCGAAATGCCCCCTGTCATAGACAATTACCAACAAACTGACAGTCTGTTGTTTACCTATCTAAGGGATTGGTCCCAACACCAAACCAAGCCAATCGTTCTCTTTATTGACGAAATTGATTCGATTTTTGACGACAAAATGGTGGCCACCAATTGCTCCTGATGGCTTTTTTGCAACGCATCATCAATGGTGGTGGGCGGATTGACAGGGAAATGGCATTGGGCAGGGGCAGGACCGATTTGCTGATCCACTTTGCCGGCGAAAGGTTTGTGCTGGAACTCAAGGTCAAAAACCAGAATTACACTCAGGAAAAATCGTGCATTCAACTATCCCGTTATTTGGATACCGTTGGATTAAGTTCGGGTTACCTCATCGTTTTT
>TBL_comb47_HYPODRAFT_10006127_pt1 | contig 13085 bp, 5 predicted proteins | sample TroBogypolimnion_40_FD_10682 | JGI IMG/M metagenome (IMG submission 10682)
AGGGACACAATTAAATAACTCGGGGTATTATTGTATTTATAATGGAACATTTGAAAGCGTATTAATAACAAATTTAACACCTAACACTCAATATACAGTTCAAATTTTTGAATATAATGGTAATATAGCTGGAACAGAAAAATATGATACTTTAATTGGAAATGACAATCCTAAAAGTCAATCAACATTATCTTGTCTTGATTCTACAGATACTGGAATTATTTCAGGCTTAACTAATATAAATATAGCTCAATCTAATGTTTATACAGTAACTCCTATTACAAACGCTACATCATATATTTGGACTTTGCCAGATAGTACAACTGAAATAACAATTACAAATTCAATTACAGTTAATTATTCAACATCAGCAATTTCAGGTTATTTGTCTGTAAAAGGTCATAATGATTGTAATGATGGACCTTTATCATCTTTATATATTCATATTAATACAGCAAGTATACAAAATAGTTTAGTTGCTTATTTCCCGTTTAATGGCAATGCTAATGATGCAAGTGGGAATGGAAATAATGGTCAAGTTTATGGAGCTACTTTAACAAACGATCGATTTGGAAATCCAAATAGTGCTTATAATTTTAATGGAATAAGTAATTATATTGATGTGCCTACTTTTCCAATATCCGGTAATAATGTTACTTATTGTGTTTGGGTAAAACCAGATCCAAATTTCACAATAGTAGGAGATATTTTTTCAAAACATTGTCATCCAAATGATGTTGAAGTTTTATTCAGAATTAAACCTGATATGAAATATGATTTAGAATGGACAATTGGTGGTAATTACTATGATTTCTCGTCTAGTATAGTTAATTTAGGTGATGGCACCCCTAATGGATTTATAAATGCAACATTCTCAACTTATGATTTTATGGTATTTATTTATAATGGTAGTAAAGTTAAGCTTTATAAAAATGGAATTGTTGTATTTGAGTCACAACAATTATTTAATAATGGAAGTATAGTAGATAATAGTTTGCCATTGCGTATTGGAAGACATGCTTGTAGCGATGGGAGTGGTGGTATTGTTTGGGATGAGTTTTTTAAAGGTATAATTGATGATATTAGAATATATAACCGTGTACTTTCACAAAATGAAATAGATTCACTTTATCATTTTGGAGGCTGGCCTCTACAACATAATTATAATAATAACCCTATCACTCAAAATAATAATCCTATAAAACCAAACTATCCCCATGCTTCTGCCGGCGAACCTATTAATCTGGCTACAGGTTCGTATGAATATTCTCATAGCGATTTTTATATTCCTGCTGTAAATACAGCTTTAAATTTCACCCGTTCGTATAGTACCATGAATTATTATGAAAACAGTTCATTGGGTTATGGTTGGTCGCATTCTTATGATTTTTATATAATAAATCAGCAGGATACACTTTGGAATGTTCATTATGGTGATGGGCATAACTCTTATTTTATACCAGATACTAATGGCCTCGGCACATCCCATCCTTATTATGGTGGCACTTACGAAACACTTAAAAAAGATATTGCAACAGGTCTTTTTAAGCTTACTTTCAAAACAGGTGAAGTTTATGCTTTCGATACCACAGGGAGACTTTCAAGTATTAAAGATTTAAACGGAAACACAACTACCTTTAATTACAGCTATGGAAATCTCACTTCAATTAATGCTCCGGGAGGAAGAACATTAATCCTTACATATACCAATAATCTGTTAACAAAAATTACAGACCCACTCCAACGAAATATATCTTATGCTTACGATTCGATTGGAAATCTCACACAGGTTACAGATGCAAATGCAGGGCTTACAAAATTCTCGTACAACGCTCAGCATCTTATCACTGATGTCATCACTCCCAAAGGGGATACGCTGGTAAATAATAGCTATGATAGTCTCAATCGCGTAATTACACAATACGATGCTCTGGGAGCTATTACAAGTGTTGCCTATAATACACCAAATGCCGGAGATGCTACCGTTACTTTGCCTGATAATACTACCAATATTGTTCATCACGATAGTTTATACCGCTTAACAAAGGAAATAGATGAACTTGGTTATACAAAAATCTATACTTATGATAACAATAATAACCGTACTTCTATTACTGACGAAAACGGCTATGTTACCAATAAAACGTATGATAGTATCGGGAATTGTTTAAGCATTACAAAGCCTACTACTATTACAACACAAATTACATATAATACTTTTAATAAACCTGTAAACATTACTGAACCATTGAATCGGGTGAATAGTTTTAGCTATGATTCAATTGGTAATCTCACTCAAAACATATTGCCTAACAATTCTACTAAAACATTTACTTACTATGGTAATGGTTTGCTTCACACAAGTACAGATGGATTAGGGAATGTTATTACCAATAATTATAATTCTTATGGTGATTTGATTTCTATAGTTTCACCTTCAGGAACAAAATCATTTACTTATGATAGTGCAGGAAGGAAATTAAGTCAGACTGATGAAAATGGACACACCACTACCTATAAGTACAACAATAATGATATGCTGTCTACAATTATTGACCCAATGGGTGATTCTATTGTTAATGTATATGATGTAAATAATAATTTAGACACTATTATTGATAGGAACGGGAACCTGACATCTAAAATCTTCGATGCAAAAGACCGCCTGATAAGCATACATGATGCTGCAAATGGAATTACAACTAATGTATATGATACCCGAGATAATATTATTTCGACCACAGATGCAAAAGGAAATATCTTTCAATATGTATACAATGCTAAAAATAGATTAATATCTAAAACCAACTCCCTCGGAACTTTCCATTATGCTTATGACCCTGTAGGGAATAAAATAGCAGAAACAAATCCAAACGGGAATACTAAAACCTACGTTTATGATGCCCTTAACCAAAACATATTTATTACTGATGAATTGGGGAATACAACCTCATCTGTTTATGATTCGCTTGGGCAAGTTATATCAATGAAAGACGCAATGAATAGAACTACAGCTTATACTTATAATGCTCTTGGTTCGATGATAAGCATTACGGATGCTGCAAATAATACAACTATCGCAAGCTATGATACAATCGGTAACCGGATTTCAATAACTGATGCCAACAATCATACGCAAAACTTCCAATATAATGCTTCCAACCGATTAATTAAATACACTGATGCAGCAGGGAGTGTTTTCAACTATGTATATGATTCAGTCGGCAACTTGCTTATCGAAAACAAACCTACAGGAACAATAACAAAAACATATAATGCCGGAAATAAACTTACAAATGTTGTAAACTCTAGTGGAGATAACTATGCTTATTCTTATGATGCTAACGGCAATCTTTTGTCGGCAACAAATAATACAGGAACTTCAACCTTTGTTTATGATAGTCGAAATCATCTATCGCAATACACCGATATGTTTGGGAATATTGTTAACTACGGTTATGATGCAGTAGGGAATAAAACAGCAATAAAGTATCCGGGCAATGATAGTGTAAGATATGAATACGATACTGACAATAATCTTAAAAAAGTAATTGACTGGCTTGGGAACGAAACTACCTATAATTATGATGTAAACGGGAGGTTGGCAAGTATTCAATATCCCAATGGAATTATTTGTAGTTATGCTTATGACAATGCAGGCAGACTTATTTCACAGTCGAATATAAAAGATACTACAATAATAAACCAAAGTATTTTTACTCTTGATGCAATGGGAAAACGAACGACAGAACAAAGAAAAGGAGCTATTCCAAATATATTGCCCCCTGCATCCTTTGCTTATTCTTATGGACAAGATGACCGATTGCTTTCCGATTCCATCACTGCATTTACAAATGATGAATTGGGAAACCGCATTGGTCAAACAAATACAACAGGAACTACTTCTTATAATTTTTCGGTTGATAATATTCTAAATTCTATTACTACCGCAACAGGAACTACAATTTTCAGTAATGATGCAAATGGTAATAGGGTAAAGAAAACAAAAGTAGGTATTGAAAAAAGATATGTTTTGGATATTTCAGGCAGCTTATCACAGGTATTGCAAGAACAGGATAATAGTGGGAATGTAAAAACCCGTTATATTTATGGTTTAGGATTAATTGCAAAAGTTGATTCAGCTAACAATATACAATATTATCATTTTGATGCACAACACAACACAGTAGTACTCACCAATGATAGTGCAAATATAACAGACACCTATACTTATGACCCATTTGGTAAAATACTGACACATGTTGGAACTACCCATCAACCTTTTACTTTCCTTGGAGAATTTGGAGTACAACAGGAAGATTCTTCACTTTATTATATAAGAGCAAGGTATTATGATGCAGCAAATGGAAGGTTTTTGAGTAAAGACCCTTATCCTACATCTATAAATAATCCTCAAACAATTAATAGATATGTATATTGTTTGAATAATCCTATAAATATGTATGATGTTAATGGGATGAGAGTATTTAGTGAAACTATAAATGGTGTTAATGAATATTTTGGATTTATAAATAGCATAGGTAGTGGATTTGAAATGTTTAATATGCATAGTGGTCCAGAATGGTTAAAAATTCCAGGTGTTGTGATTGATAACTTCAAATTAGCTGGAGCTATTAGGAATAACAATGTGTCTGGTGAGGTATATTCAGAAGCGTTAAAAACTGATGTTCTTGGGGCTGCAAATGCTATAGCTTTTAGAACACCAGCCGCGCCTTATGTTGCAGCTGTAGATGTATCAGTTTATATAGAAGATCGAACTGGACTTGGACAAAAAATTATGAATGGATATATAAATTCAGTATATTGGATTGGTGATAAAATTGGTGGTGTAATCTATAATATAAGTAGTAGCTTAAATCAAAACACTCAGAAATCTAATGGTGTTAATTGCAAAAAAACAAAATAGAACTTTTATAACAATAACGATGAAAAAAATTATTTTAGTCGCATTTTTATTTATGGGAATTTTAAATTCCTATTGCCAAAATAATATAGTTTATAGTCATGATAACTTAGGAAGGTTAACAAAAATTGAATATCCTAATTCAGTTATAAATTACACTTATGATAAAATGGGTAATAGGTTAACAGAAGTTGTTAAAATACCTTCAAAAACTCTGCAATTAACTACAATGTTGCAAGAGTATTTTAATAGTACTACAGGTTTAATGAATCAAACACTTGGTTTAAATTGGGATACCGGTGATTTATATAAAAATTTTCCGGGTACTATAGTTGATACTCTTATGGTTTTGATTAGAAAAACGAATATTACTGCTGATGTTGTTTCTTCATTTCCTATTGATACGGTCTTTTATGGAGTTAATCTAAATAATAATGGTTTAATTACAATTTCATTATCAGCAGGAATAACAGGCTACCATTATATCGTAATTAAGCATCGAAATAGTATAGAAACCTGGAGTGATTCAGTTGATTTCTCTGCTGATACCGTTAAATATGATTTCTATAATTATATTTCTCAATTTGCTATGGATAACGGTATGTTACAAGATGGAACGCATGCATGGATTTGGGGTGGTGATGTTAATCAAAATGGCAATCTCGAATCAGCAGATGCTACATTTATTTATGTATCTGCAAATTCTGATGACCCAACTGTTAATAATGGCTATGTTATATGCGATATTGATGGCAACGGTAATATAGATTCTCAGGATTATGGAATGGCTTACAACAATGCAAATCTTGGAGCTAATGTTATTAATCCTTTTTCTTATCTAAACAAAAAGTAGAGACCTTGCTTGCAAGGTCTAATAATAATTAATGTTTGTTAAAACCTAAGAGCCGTTATCATTAATTTGAAAACGGCTCTTTTCAATTTAAACAAGATATACAATTCCATTTGTATCTAACTGTAATTATATATATTAACATATATATATTATTGATGTATAGGGCTTATACATAGTACCGAATACCTATCCGAACTTTCATTATCCATAAAAGAACTTGCATTATCCACAAAACAACTTGCATTATCCATAAAACAACTTTCATCATCCACAAATGAACTTTCATTATCCATAAAAGAACTTTCATTATCTAAAAAAGATCTTTCATCATCTAAAAAAGAACTTTCATTATCCACAAAACAACTTGCATTATCCATAAAAGAACTTTCATTATCCATAAAACAAACTTCCGAATCCATAAAACAAACTTCAGTAACCATAAAACATAAAATAATAAATCCTAAGCACAGCTCAAAACATCAATAATCAGTTATTGTAAAATTTTAAGATTCAAAAACATTAATAATTGTATATTATAAAGAAATCAATTAGCAAAACCACTATTATTAGTAGTATTTTAAGAAACTATACTTATTAAAATTCCTTTTAATTAACTGATTTTAACAATTTTTTTTAATTATTTCTTGAATATTAAATAAGAAAGTGGTAATATTGTACCGTTTTACTAAATAAATAATACAATTTTAATATGAAACACAAATTACTCATTTCAATTGCGATGCTATTCATAGTAGCAATCTCATTTGCTCAAACACCACAGAAGTTCAATTATCAGGCAGTAGCCCGTGATACTTCAGGCAATTTATTTACTAATAAGAATGTATCGTTCCGAATTAGTATTCTACAGGGTTCAGCTGATGGTACAAACGTTTATCAGGAAACACATCAAAAAACTACCAATGCTTATGGACAAGTTACTTTAACTATTGGTGCAGGTACGGTACTGTCAGGTGGCTTTAGTGCTATTAGCTGGGGAACTAATAGTTATTATATCAAAACTGAGATGGATGCTACTGGAGGAAGTAGTTATGTATTAATGGGAACATCGCAGTTGCTTTCTGTTCCTTATGCATTATATTCAAATTCTGCAGCAAATGGATTCAGTGGCTCGTATAACGATTTAATAAATAAGCCAACGATACCTGCCACTCAAATTCAAACAGATTGGAATGCTGTGTCAGGTATGGGAGTATTATTAAATAAACCTACATTAGCTACAGTTGCTACAAGTGGCGCATATTCTTCTTTAACAGGTAAACCTGTACTTTGGGATAGCACTTGGACGACTATTAAAAATAAACCAAGCTTTGCTACTGTAGCTACAAGTGGAAATTATATTGATTTAAATAATAAACCAACTATTCCGGCTGCACAAGTTAACAGTGATTGGAATAGTAATTCAGGGTTGAGCCAGATACTTAATAAACCTAGTTTATGGGATAGCACCTGGGCAACAATTAAGAATAAACCAAGCTTTGCTAATGTAGCTACAAGTGGAAATTATATTGATTTAAATAATAAACCAACTATTCCGGCTGCACAAGTTAACAGTGACTGGAATAGTAATTCAGGATTAAACCAGATATTAAATAAACCTAGTTTGTTCAGTGGTTCATATACTGATTTAACAAATAAACCTACTATACCATCAGCTCAGGTTCAAACAGATTGGAATGCTGGTATAGGTATGGGAGCAATCTTAAATAAACCTACTTTAGCTACCGTTGCAACTACAGGCAGTTATAATGATTTAACTAATAAACCTAATCCATATATGGCAGGAACTGGCATAAATATAGGTGGAGGTGGAAGTAGTAGTGGAGGCGGATATATAATAACTAATACTGCTCCTGACCAAACTGTAACATTAACTTCAGGAACTGGGATTTCTACTACCGGCACTTATCCAAATTTTACAATTACTAATACAATTCCTAATGCTACACATATAGGTGATGTAATAGGGAAAGATACTTTGACAGTAGTAAAAATACAGGGAAATAATGTGTCTAATGTAACTCCAATTAATGGGCAAGTATTAATATGGAACAGTTCAACTTTAAGTTGGGAACCTTCTAATAATAACAATACAACTTCAGTTATATCTGATTTAAGTAATGATACTAAAATACAAGTTGAAAAATACCCTAATGAAGACAAAATACGTTTTGATTTATTTGGATTAGAACAATGGGTTATGACTGGAGGCAGATTAGAATCAAAAAATAATGGAAGTTCTCTTTTTATTGGTGATAGTGCAGGTATGAATGATGTAATGCATTATAGAAATACTTTTATAGGATATACATCAGGCAAATCTAACACTTATGGATTTAATAATACAGCAGTTGGAAGTACAGCCCTAAATTCAAATACTACAGGATTTAATAATATAGCTATAGGTACTTCTGCTCTTAATTTTAATACTGTTTTAAATGGAAATACAGCGATAGGAAATAAGGCATTATATTCACAATCTTATGATGATGGTAATGGGGGCTTTTATAGTAATAATGTTGCAATAGGTGATTCCACATTATTCTTTAATCAACCTACTTCTTCTACTACAGGTATAAATAATACTGCTATAGGAAACTCTTCTCTTAAAAATAATATTGCAGGATATATTAATACTGCAATAGGTTTTTCAACTTTGTATTCAAATACATATGGAAATTTTAACACCGCAGTTGGTTCAAGTGCTTTACGTTTAAACACTACAGGAAGTGGAAATACAGCTAATGGAGTCAATGCTTTATACTCAAATACGACAGGTTTTTTCAATACAGCAAATGGTGCAAGTGCTTTATATAATAACAACACTGGATATTACAATACAGCAAATGGTAACCAAGCATTATATTCAAACACTTACGGATTAAATAATACAGCAAATGGGTTTCAAGCATTATATTCAAACACTTCAGGTAATCAAAATACAGCAAATGGTGCAAATGCTTTATATTTAAACACAACTGGATCAAACAATACCGCAAATGGCTATCAGTCCTTAAATTACAATACTACAGGATCATATAATAGTGCAATTGGAACATTTGCTTTGAATTCAAATACTTATGGGAACAACAATACGGCAAATGGTTTTTCTTCTTTAAATTCAAACACTACAGGAAGTGGAAATACAGCTAATGGAACCAATGCTTTATATTCTAATACTACAGGTTTTTTTAATACAGCTAATGGAGCAAGTGCTTTATATTTTAATACTTCTGGATATTTCAATACAGCAGACGGAAACCAAGCATTATACTCAAATACAACTGGTTTGGATAATACAGCAAATGGATATCAAGCTTTATATTCAAACACTATAGGTAATCAAAATTCAGCAAATGGTGCAAGTGCGTTGTATTTAAACACTACAGGATCGAACAATACAGCAAATGGCTATCAGTCCTTATATTATAATACTACAGGGTCACATAATAGTGCAAATGGAGCCTTTGCTTTGAATTCAAATACTACAGGATCATATAATAGTGCAAATGGAACCTATGCTTTGAGTTCAAATAACTCAGGATATAATAATACAGCAAGCGGCTATCAAGCTTTATATAATAATAGTTCTGGATCTTACAATATTGCAGATGGTTATCAAGCATTATACTCAAATACTACAGGATATAATAATACTGCAACTGGTTATCAAGCATTATACTCAAACACTACAGGATATAATAATACAGTACATGGTAACAATGCATTATATGCAAATACTACAGGATACAACAATACAGCTAATGGTATGACTTCTTTATCTTCTAATACAACAGGTATTTACAATTCAGCCTATGGATACGGTGCATTATTTAGTAATACAACTGGAAATTATAATACAGCTATTGGTATGAATACTTTAGGATGGAATTCGGCAAATAATAGAAGTACTGCTGTGGGTTATAGTGCAATGAATTATGCTAATAATGCAACGTCAGGAATAAATACTTATAATACTGCTGTAGGTTGTGAAGCTCTAAAAGGCAGTTCTACTACAGCAAATAATACCGGCACTTACAATACTGCGGTTGGTGATCAGACTTTGTTTGCAAATACTTCTGGAAGTAGTAATACTGCAATTGGTATTTTTGCCTTGACAACAAATTCCTCTGGAACTAATAATACAGCGTTAGGAGGTTATACATTATTACGTAATACTACTGGAAATTACAATACAGCTTTAGGTGCTTTATCTTTAAATTATAACACTACTGGTTCTGATAATATTGCTATAGGTGATGGAGCAATGACTAATAATGTTAGTGGTTCATATAATGTAGCAGTTGGTGATGGGGCGTTATTAAATTTAAATACAGGAAGCTATAATACAGCAATAGGTTATAACTCTATTACATCTTTAAATAATTTAACAAATACTACTGCAGTTGGTAATGGAGCTTATGTTACTGCTAGCAATAAAGCAGTAATTGGTAATACTGCAGTAACTTCTATAGGTGGGCAGGTTGGTTGGTCAACATACTCTGATAAACGTTTAAAGACAAATATCAGTGAAAGCAATTTGGGATTAAATTTTATTCTTAAACTTAAGCCTGTTAGCTATAACTATATTGCCGAAGGACAAAAAGGAATACTTTATACAGGTTTCCTAGCTCAGGATGTTGAAAATATTTTAAACAATTTGGGTGTAGAGTTTAGTGGCTTGGATAGACCTAAGAACGAAAATGATTATTATAGTCTTCGGTATGCTGAGTTTACTGTACCTTTAGTAAAAGCTGTTCAAGAACAACAGACATTAATAGAGAAACAGCAACAATTAATAGATACCTTAATAAAACGAATTGAGCTATTAGAAAATAAGAAATAATATGAAAACAAAAATAATTTTAATCATTGCATTTAGTTATGCAATGTTTGCTAAAGGGCAAACTATTTCTTCTTCAGTGATATCTACAGCAGGAGACTATTATACAGCCAATGGAAACTCACTAAGTGTAACTATGGGCGAAACTGTAGTTGACAATTATACAAATCGTAATACACAATTAAGTACAGGATTTCAACAAGGATATCGTAAACTGATTATTAAACTTAATATTACTGCAATGCTTCAGGAATATTTTAACAGTACTACTGGTCTAATGAATCAAACACTTGGTTTAAATTGGGATACCGGAGATTTATATAAAAATTTCTCCGGAACTACAGTTGATACTGTTATGGTTTTGATTAGAAAAACGAATATTTCTGCTGATCTTCTTTCTTCATTCCCTATTGATACGGTCTTTTATGGAGTTAATCTAAATAATAATGGATTAATTACAATTTCATTATCAGCTGGAATAACCGGATATCATTATATAGAAATTAAACATAGAAATAGCATAGAAACCTGGAGTGATTCAGTTGATTTCTCTACTGATACTATTATATATGATTTTTACAATCACATCTCTCAATTTGCTTTGGATGGAGGAATGTTTATAAATAATAATCATGCATTCATCTGGGGTGGTGATGTTAATCAAAATGGCAATCTCGAATCAGCAGATGCTACATTTATTTATGTATCTGCAAATTCTGATGACCCAACTGTTAATAATGGCTATGTTATATGCGATATTGATGGCAACGGTAATATAGATTCTCAAGATTATGGATTGGCTTATAACAATGCAAATCTTGGAGCTAATGTTATTAATCCTTTTTCTTATCTAAACAAAAAGTAGAGACTCCTTCTTACTCCCTCTCCTTTGGAAAGGGTTGGGGAGAGGTCACATAAAAAACCTTCATCAACTCAATGATGAAGGTTTTTTTTCTGACTAATTGTTATGTCAAATAAATTACTCTATTTAAGATAAGATTGATTAAATTAGTACAATGCAATTATCATTATGAATTGTCTTTAAACTTAATATCCTCATGTGCTCCATCACAAAACGGCTGCGTTTTAGAAGCTCCACATCTACATAATGAATTGTTATCCTTAAGGATAATTTCATTTCCTTTTTCGTCTTGAATTTTATATGCACCTTCAATAATAAAAGGACCATCATTCATAACTGTAATAATAATAGGTGATTCATTATCAGCTGATTTGCCATCTAATTTCTCATTCATTTCATATTGAAGAGCTTTAGTTGGACATTTCTTTATTGTATTAATTAATTCTTCAGTTGTGGCAGCATTTGGGTCTATCCAAGGACGTTCGCCGGGTTTAAAGACATCAGGTAATTGTCGAAAGCATATTGCTGCATGAATACATAAATCAGGTTTCCATATTATAGTTACCTCACCATTAGTATATTTCTTAGTAATCTTTTCCATTTTCTTTATGATTAAATTTCGTTGTAAAGATACTAACATTAATTAAAATATAATGTTGAGAAATATATTTATTAAATAATAAAATAAAACAATTGCAGATTCAAGAATGTATCGTATATTTGAACCCTCTAATAAATATAATAGTAGGATTTAAATTATAGATGAATATTTTTGTTTTAAGAAAGCTATTGATACAAATCAAAATGGATTAAACCATTTGATTTATAAATCTATTAATAATGAAAACATGAATGCAAAAGAACGTTTTAACAGAGCATTAAATCATCAGAAAACAGATAGATTGCCGGTAACAACACATCATATATTGGATTCGTTTATGGATAAATATATGCCCGGTAAAGATGTTCAGGATTTCTTTGATGAATTTGAACTTGATCCTATCTGTTGGATATCGGCAACAAAACCCAACAAAGGAGAGTATTATGATCCTACACAGGGTAAATTAGGTTTCCTTGAAACTGCCAGAATTTGTTCGGACAATTGGAGGTTTGAAACCATAACGCTCGAAGGATATAATTTTCCTACTAAAAGACTTAATATTATTACTCCCGATAAAACGCTTTCGATGGTCTTGCAATCAAATATCCACACCTCATGGATATCCGAACGCTTGATTAAAGAGAAAAATGATATTGATATTATTGCTAAATATATCACTTCGCCACTGTGTGATATTGATGCAATTAACAAAGCTGCCGCAGATTTTGGCAATAGAGGAATGCTAAGAGGAAGTATGCTTTTCTTTGATGGACTTGGGCAGCCGGGTTGCTGGCAGGATGCTGCCTGTTTATTTGGCATACAGGAACTTATTATGGCTACCTTCGAAGATCCTGATTGGGTACATGCATTTCTTAGAATTCTGATGGAACATAAACTGCCTTATGTAAGGTCAATGAAAGGGGCTAATTATGATTTAATAGACCATGGTGGTGGTGATGCTTCCACAACAGTTATTTCTCCTGA
>TBL_comb47_HYPODRAFT_10006128_pt1 | contig 13082 bp, 14 predicted proteins | sample TroBogypolimnion_40_FD_10682 | JGI IMG/M metagenome (IMG submission 10682)
CGTTGCGTGAGAGCGTATCCTGATTCAAACAACCCGCTCCCAAGGCCGGAAACACTGGCTAAGGGGTCCTTCTAAGGCTCGAATCCTCACCCAGTGCCTGCGACAGAAAACCGGGGCGGGTCATCATTCTGCTTTTAAACACTATTAATAATATATTTATCAATCACAATCTAAACGTAAGCATATGTGAGAATGTTTTCCGATAACCAAAGGGATCCTGGGTTCAAGAAGCGGCCACACAGCCTGTTCTTGGAGCCTCAAATGACCCGTTCTACTCCTGGTTATTCCCTAGTCGAGTTGCTGGTGGTCCTAGCCATCATCGGCATCCTGTCCCTTGCCGGGGCCATGACTCTTGGTAATCAGCAGGGAACTGCCGTGCGCTCCCTCCTGGACGAGTTGGAAGGCTCTGTCGTGGACGCCCAGCGCTATGCCATCAACTCTGGTAGGGATGTGGCCCTTGACCCGCCCCGGTTTTCTGTCGCAGGCACTGGGTGAGGATTCGAGCCTTTGACCCGCCCCGATGGATAACCGAAGCGGCCTCCTTTACACTTGGTCCGGCGTGGCCTCGGATTTCATTGCCGTCGGCACCCAGGGCGTCCTGCAGGCCGGTGTGACAACTACTGGATCCGCTGCGGGTCAATCTGCCACCGCCTTGCAGCTCAAGACTTTCCTCGGCAAAGGCGCCGGCGCGCAGCATCCCAAGATCCGTACCTGGCGGGCCATCCACTAGGCAGCTCCCCCTGGGTCGGCATGAGAAGCTGTTCTCATGCTGCAACTCCGCCCCGCCGACTACCGACTCATGCCCTGGAAGAACGGAGGCGGCAGCACCACCGAGATCGCCATCGAGCCCCCGGGCGCAAGCCTGGGGGAACCCCTCCTCTGGCGGGTGAGCTCCGCGACCGTGGCGGCCTCGGGACCCTTCTCCGCCTTTCCGGGCCTGCAGCGCTCCCTGCTGCTGGTGGAGGGGGCGGGCTTCATCCTTGATATCGAGGGCCAGGGCCGACTGCGTTTGAAGCACCCAGGCCAGGTGGTCTCCTTCTCTGGCGACGCCGCCGTGGGCGCCACCCTCATCCAGGGCCCCTGCGTGGACTTAGGTATCATCAGCGATCCGGCCCAGGTCCGCGTCACGCTCCAGTGGCTGAACCTGGGCCGGGAGGCCATCCTCCTGGAACCCGCGCCCACGACCCTGCTCTACGCCCCCTGGGGGCCCGTGTGGGTGGATCCCCTGGACCTGGAACTGGACTCCCGGGAATGCCTCCGCCTCGACCCCGCCGATGCCGCGCCGGAGCTGAGACTCCGTGCCGCCTTCGGCACCACGCCCCTGGTGGTGGTGTCCATCTGGCCTGTCTAACTTAAAAGATCACCGCCAAGACGCCAAGAACTCACACAGAATTCATTTTCTTTTCTTGGCGTTCTTGGCGTCTTGGCGGTAAATCGGTTTTCTTGTCATGCAGCAATCGGAATGAGGATTCCCATGGCCTCCCTCGGCACCCTGAACGACCTGAAGATCCTGAGCCTGGAACCCGCGGGTGCCATCCTTGACGGCGATCCCGAGGGGCCCATTCTGCTGGCTCAGGCGCCGCCTGACGTGGCTGTGGGGCAGGTGCTGCGGGTCTTCGCCTACCGCGATGACGAGGGGCGCCTGGTGGCCTTCCTGCGCCCGCCCCTGGCCCTGGGTGGCGAGGTGGGCTTCCTGAAAGTGCTCTCCACAAACCCCGCCGGTTCCTACCTGGACTGGGGCCTTCCGAACCCCCTTTTTATGCCCTGGAAAGAGGTGAAGCACGAGCTGCGGCGCTTCATCAAGCCGGGGCAGAAGGCCCTGGTCTTCCTCTTCATGGACGAGAAGGGCCACATGGCTGCCTCCACACGCCTGGCGGACTTCCTGGTGGATGAGGCCGAAGGCTTCCGCGAAGGGGACAAGGTCTCCCTCATGATCGCGGACCGCACGGACCTGGGCTTCCGCGTCATCGTCAATCACCAGTACTGGGGCATGGTCCACGACTCCGATCTCTTCAAGAAGGTCAGCCGGGGTGAGACCCACGAGGGCTGGGTCAAGGCGCTCCGCCCGGACCTCAAGCTGAGCCTGTCCTTGTGCGCACCGGGCTACGCCAAGGTGGACGCCGTGGCCCAGGCCCTGCTGGACACGCTGAAGCGCCGCGGGGGCTTCCTGCCCCTCACGGACAAGAGCGCCCCGGAGCAGATCTACGCCGCCTTCGGCGTCAGCAAAAAGACCTTCAAGCTGACCCTGGGCGCCCTCTACAAGCAGCGCTGCATCGCCCTGGAGGAGAGCGGCATCCGGTTGCTTGAGGAGCCATGAACCCCGAAGTCCCCCTGCCCTACCTGGAGGGCTACAGCCCCGCCATGCAGGCCCGGGTGCGGGCCCTGCTGGACCAGGACAAGCTGGGCGCCTACCTGCGCGACCGCTACCCCGAGGCCCACGCCATCCGCACGGACAAGGCCCTGGCCCAGGCCGCCCAGGCGTTGAAGGACCGCTTCCTGAAGAACACCCCGCCCCTGCACAAGGTCCGCTACGACGCCAAGCTCCTGGTCATGAGCGAGCTGCTGGGTTTGCACACCCGCATCTCCCGCGTGCAGGGCAGCCGCCTCAAGGCCAGCCGCGAGATCCGCGTGGCNACCCTGTTCCAGGACGCCCCCGCGCCCTTCCTGCGCATGATCCTCGTCCANGAGCTGGCNCACCTGCGCGAGATCGAGCACAACAAGGCCTTCTACCAGCTCTGCACCCACATGGANCNCGATTACCACCAGCTGGAGTTNGATCTGCGGCTGTATCTCATGCACAGGGAANCCGGGGGCTGATTTNCCCTCCCCTTACTGCACCTCAAACACCGCCAGCCCATCCTGTCTNGTGGTGATCCCNNTCACCGGCAGGATGTCACCCACGCGGAAGGGTCTCTGCCTGCGCCGCACGGTATCAGGAAAGGCCACGGCTTCGCAGAGGCCGGTCTCGTCTTCGAAGGTGATGAACTGCATGCGCTCGCCCTTCTCGGTGACGACGTCTTTGTCGGCCACGACGAGGGCCCAGAATTTCAGGCGTCGCCCGGCTTTCCCGCCCACGTCCGCCACGCGGTCGGGGCCGCCGCCTTTGCGGAAGCGGGCCAGGGCGGCGGGATGCAGTTCCAGGGTGAGGCCCATGGTCTCCATCTCCAGGTCCGCGCGGTCGAAGGGGTCCGTGGGGCGCGGGCGCACGCCGGGGGGCACGCCACCCAGGCGGGACCACATGAGGCGGGTGCGGTTGCCGTCCGGAGCCCAGCGGTCGAAGGTGCCGGCGGCGCACAGGGCCTCGGCGGTGGTGACGGAGAGCTTCACCCGATTCAGCAGCTCGTCCAGATCCGCGAAGGGGCCGTTCTGCTCGCGCTCCGCCAGCAGCTCGCGGACCTCCTTTTCCAGGGCGCCCCGCACCTGCATGAGGCCCACGCGCAGGGCCTGCTCCCCCTCGGCGCGGAAGGGCCAGACGGACTCATTGGCATCAGGACCCCGCACCACCAGGCGGTGGCGGCGGGTGTCGCCCAGGTAGGCGATGGCGGGGTAGTAGCCCCCCTGGTTGGTGATGACGGACGCGAAGAACACTGCCGGGTGGTGGGTCTTGATCCAGGCACTCTCGAAGCTCACCTGAGCGTAGCTGGCGGAGTGGGGCTTGCAGAAGGAGTAGCCCGTGAAGGTGCGGATCATGTCCCAGGCCTCGTCCACGATGGCCTGCCGCACCCCCCGCCCCGCGCAGCCGCGCCGGAAACGCGCTTCGAAGAGGGGCAGCTTGGCCTCGCAGTCGGGCTTGCCCAGGAGCTTGCGCAGCTGGTCCGCTTCGTGGTGACTCCAGCCCGCCAGGTCCACACCCACCTTGATGACGTCCTCCTGGTAGACCAGCACGCCGAAGCTCTCGGAGAGCAGATTGGCGAAGACCGGATCGCTGGGCTCCCAGGCCTCCTCGCCCCGGCTGCGCTTCACGTAGCGGTCGATCCAGCGCGACGCGGCGGGACGGATGAGGCTGCTGTGGATCACCAGGGTCTCGAAGTCCCCCTTCCCCACCCGCTGCTGGAGCTGGCGCGTGGCAGGGCTCTCCACGTAGAAGACGCCGATGCTGTCGCCCTGGGCCAGGAGGGCCTGGGTGGCCGGGTCCTTGCGCGAGTGGGTGCCGGGGTCTTTCGGCACGCGGTCCCCCAGCACCGCATAGGCGTCGCGGATCACCGCGAGGCTGCGGTTGCCCAGGAGGTCGATCTTCACCAGCCCGTAGTTCTCCACGCCGTCCTTGTCCCAGCTGGTGATGGAGGTGTTCGCCTTGGCGGGGGCGGGCTGGAAGGCCGCATGCTCCCAGAGGGGTCCCGGCGTGACGATNGTGCCGCCGGGGTGCACGGAGAACTGGTGGAAATGCCCCTTCAGCGCCACGGCCTGGCGCAGGANCGTGTCCCANGCGGGGTTCTCGGCGGCNCGGCCCAGGCCGCCTTCCCAGCCGCGCACCAGNCGNGCCAGCTGCTTCAGCTCGCTCTCGGGGCGCCCGTNGGCCTGGGCCACGGCCCGCAGGGCCCCCTTGGCCTTGAAGAAGGTGTGGTTGGANACCATGGCCACCCGGTCCCGGCCGTAGCGCTCGAAGACTGCCTGGATGACCCGGTCCCGCTCGTCCCAGGGGAAGTCGATGTCCATGTCCGGCGGATCCTTNCGCTCCTTCGTGAGGAAGCGCTCGAACATCAGGTTGGTGTCCACGGGATCCACGTTGCTGAGCCACAGGGCGTAGCTCACCAGCGAGGCCGCGCCGCTGCCCCGGCCGCAGATGCGGGTGGGGATGCCCTGGTGTTTCAGGGCCTGGACGATGTCCTGCACCAGGAGGAAGTAGCGGGCGAAGCCCTTAAAGGAGATGAGGTCCAGCTCCTGGTCCATGCGGGCCAGGATGTCGCCGCGCAGGACGGGGAAGCGCTCCTCGACGCCCGCGCGGACGCGCCGGCGCAGGAGGGCGTTCAGATCCGCGCCCTCCTGGCCCAGGGGCTCCGCCACCACCCAGGCGCCCCAGTGGATGTGCCAGCCCGCCATGCGGTCCAGGGCGGCGGCGGTGGCCTGGGCCACGGCAGGCTCCGCAGCGGGGAAGCGGGTCTCCCAGTCAGCGCGCGGCACGGCGGCCTCGCTGGGCTCCCACAGGGCCTCGGTGCGGATGAGGGTGGCCTGGCTGGCAATGGCCCGCTTCAGGCGGTGCATCTCCAGGCCCTCGGCCGTGCGAAAGCGCAGCACCTGGGGCGCCAGCACCGTGAGCCCCGCGGCCAGGGCCCTGCGGGCCTCCTGAACCCGGCGGGGATGGGCCAGCAGCGCCCCGTAGAGGCCCTCCCGCAGCAGGGCGTCCAGGCCCGTCAGGTCCCCCGCCAGCAGCAGGCAGTCCGGGGGCGGCTCGCCGCCGTCCCCGCCCTCGCCGTCGTTTTCATGGGCCTGGTGCGTGAGCAGGCGGTTCAGGGCCGCGTAGCCATCGTCCGTGTGGGGCAGCGCCCCATACTCGTGGCCCCGCCAGGTGAAGCGGGCCCCCAGGTGCACGCGGAAGTCCGCCCAAGCCGGATCCGGCGGCAGGCCCTCCAGCTCCCGGGCCCGGTGGATCCAGTCCAGGGCCTCCCGCAGCTTCGGATAGCCCGCCACCCCCCGGTCCCAGGCCACCAGATCCCGATAGCCCAGCCCCCGGGCCACCCGCAGCAGCTGCGCCGCAGGGTAGACCCCCTCACCGGGGGAGAAGTCAGAGATGCCGAGGGCGAACATGGGGGGCCGATCGGAGAATGAAGGTGAGGGCGGGAGCACAAAATGCGAAGGCGCGAAGCAGGCCGCGACCAGACACCCGCTGCCGGCGCGCCTTCGCGTTTTGTGCTGTGGGTAAAGCCTTGACGTCTGCGAAACCGCTCAGGGCTGCCAATCGGAAGGCAGACCACAGGCTTCGAGGACGGCGTGGAGGTAGGGGGTGCCGGTGCGCAGGGCGCCCCGCTCCGCGAGGCTCACGAGGGCTTGGGAGCGGCCCAGGCGTTCTGCAAGCTGGGCCTGGGTGAGGCCCGCCTGGCGACGGGCGGCCAGCAGGCGCGGAGCCAGGGCCTGGGCTCGTGCATCGGCTGCAGGCGCCGGGCGCCCCTCCAGCAGCCCTTGGACCGAGAGATCCTCGTCCAGGCGCGGCCAGTGGATGCCCAGCCCCCGACCCGTGAGGCGCCACTGGGCCAGATCCTCCGCCGTGGCCGCCGCCAGACGGGGAAAGAAGGCCAGGGGACAGGCCAGTTCCCGCCCGTCCTGGAGCAGCACGACCAGACGTCCCCGCTCGAACCAGAGGTGGGTGGCGCGGGGAACCTCAGGCTGGGTCAAAGTGCTCATGCCACGCCTCCAGAAAGGGATCCCGCTGCACCATCACGATGGCCGTCACGCGCTGCAAGTCCCGAGCGGAAAAGCCGCCCGCATCCGCGATGCTGCCGTCGTGCAGCCAAAGCTTGGCGATGGCGTCGTCGCGCTCGACCTGGACATGGGGGGGTTCGCGGGATTCATGGCTGTAGAAAAAGAACCGGAAGGGGCCTTCCCGGTAGACGGTGGGACTCATCGGGCCTCCTTGAATATTAGGCTTTTATTAGGTTGTTTCAAGTCCTCCACCCACCCCGGCAGCACGGTCTGGCCGGGGTAGCGGCGGCGGAGGCGGGCCAGGACGGGTTCGAGGCGGTCCAGCTTCTGGTTGCGGGGATCCTGGAAGAGGGGGCGGGCCAGGCCCAGGCCCCAGTGGACCCGCAGCTCCAGCTCCCGCACGAGGATGCGGCGGGTGCAGAGAGCCAGGAAGGCGCGCTCCAGGGCCCGGGCCAGGGCCAGGGTGGGCTGGAGCAGGTCCTCCTCCGGGGCCCGCCAGATGTGGGGCTCGCCGTCCACGTCCCACCAGCGCAGGCTGAGGCGGCGGGGGCTGCGGGGATCGGCCCAGAGGCGCTCCAGGCACCAGGCACCCAGGTGGACCTCCTCGGGCAGGCGGGGGGGCTGCAGGCGGCTGGTACTGCGGCTAGAGCCCGGGGGGTCCGCCAGGGCCGGCAGGCGGGGCCGGTCCTCGCCCCGGGCCTGGGCCAGCAGCTTGGGGGCCAGGCGGCCGGGGACCAGCTCGCTGAGCACGGGCAGGGGCATGGGCTGGAGGTCCAGGAAGTGGCGCAGACCCAGACGGTGGAAGCGGTCCTGGAGGCGCGGGGCGAGGTCCGGCAGGCGGCGCAGGGGCTGGGGCCCCAGGAAGGCGGCCTCGCCCCCCTCGGCCACCTGCTCCAGGCGGTGTTCAGCATGGGCGGCCAGGGTGGCGGCGGTGGCGCTCAGGGACAGGCCCCCGTGGCTCTCCCAGCCGTGCCGCTCCGTGAGTTCCCGGCGGATGCGCTGGGCGGTGTCGGCCAGGGGTCCGAAGAGTTTCTGGGTGCCCTGCAGCTCGATGAGGGCCTCGCCCAGTCGGCCCAGCTGCCCCTGGGGCGTCCAGTGCTGGAGCAGGTCCCCCAGGCTGCCCTGGGCCTCCCACCAGACCTGGGGGGAGGGGTCCAGCACCCGCAGCCCCGGCACCCGGTGCAGGGCCTGGTCCATGGGCAGACCCGGTCCCAGCCCTGCAGCCCGGCCCAGGCGGTTCACGAACCAGAGGCTGGGCGTGCGGGGGTTCTCAGGATTCAGGAAGGCCAGGGGCCGGGCCTTCAGGCCCCCATCCCGGCCGCAGGCCAGCTGGAAAGGCAGCTCGGGAACCCACATCGCCAGCACCGGAACCTCCAGAAGGGATCCAAGTATGGCGAATTTTTAGCGAAATACAACCGATGGGCGCGGTGAGCCGATCTGCCGCCAAGCCCCCTACTTCCCCTTGTTCCCCCCCCGCTGGTGGGCGATGGCGGTACGGGCGGGGCGGATGCTCTGCCGCTCCGTGAGGCGCTCCGTGGGGCTGGCCTCCGCAGGTTTGGCCCCAGGGATGGGGCCCTTCTTGGCGGCACCGACGGCCGCAATGGCGTTGAGAAGCGCGGAGGGGACGGTGGGTTTGGCCATGTTTCAGTCTAGTCCAGGCTCGAAACGCATTCGCGTTTCGAGTTAGTAAAAGGAAGCCGGGGTCTTGGGCCTTTTTCAGCTTTTTTCTATCGCGCAGGCGCAGCCTGCGCGCGTGCTGAAACCTATGAATCCATCTGAAACCTATGCGTGCACTCCACCCAGCTCTCGGATCCGTCCCTGTACCGTTCACGCTTCCAGATGGGCACGCGCTGCTTGATCTCGTCCATGATCCAGGCGGCGGCCTGGAAGCTCTCGGCGCGGTGGGCGCTGCTGGTGGCCACGATGACGGCGGCTTCCGTGAGGGGGACTACACCGATGCGGTGGTGGACGGCGCAGCGGGTGAGGCCGTAGCGCTCGATGGCCTTCTCCCGCAGGAGGCCCAGTTCCTTCTCGGCCATGGGGACGTAGGCCTCGTAGGCCAGCTCCAGCACGGCGCGCCCTTCGTGGTGGTCCCGGGCCCGGCCCTCGAAGAGGACGAGGGCGCCCGCATGGGGATCTTCCATGACACTTCGTAAAGCCATTGCGTCCAGAGGCGCTTCCTGAACCGCTATCCAGGGAATCATGCGTGTCTCCACTTCAGGCCCAAACATACACTGAACGACACAGAGGCCCGCCATGTCCACCCCGCACCTAGATCCCAACGCTGTTTTCGATACCCTGGGCCGCCACATGCTGGTGGACGGGTTCCACCTGGTGATGGATCTGGAGAAGTCCCACGGTTCCTGGATCGTGGATGCCCGGGACGGGAAGAAATACCTCGATTTCTACACCTTCTTCGCCACCACGCCCCTGGGCCACAACCACCCGCGCCTGCGGGAGGACTCCTTCGTGCAGCGCCTGGGCGAGATCGCCGTCAACAAGCCCGCCAACTCGGACATCTACACCACGGCCTTCGCAGAGTGGGTGGAGGCCTTCGGCACCCACGCGGCCCCGGACTACCTGCCCCACCTGTTCTGGATTGACGGCGGCTCTCTGGCTGTGGAGAACGCCCTGAAGGCGGCCTTCGACTGGAAGGTCCGCAAGAACCTGGCGGCGGGCAAGGGTGAGAAGGGCTCCCAGGTCATCCACTTCCGGGAGGCCTTCCACGGTCGCAGCGGCTATACCCTGAGCCTCACCAACACCGCCGATCCCCGCAAGCACCAGTACTTTCCCAAGTTCCCCTGGCCCCGGGTGCCGAATCCCAAACTGAGCTTCCCCATGGACCTGGCCCAGATCGAGGTGGCGGAAGCCGAGTCCATCACCGCCATCGAGGCCGCCGTGGCCCAGAACCCCGACGACATTGCCTGCCTCATTGTGGAGCCCATCCAGGGCGAGGGTGGCGACAACCACTTCCGCGGCGAGTTCCTCCAGAAGCTGCGGGTGCTGGCGGATCGTCATGAGTTCCTGCTGATCTTCGACGAAGTGCAAACCGGCTTTGGCGCCACGGGCAAGTGGTGGGCGCACCAGTGGTTNGATGTCCGCCCCGACATCATCGCCTTCGGCAAGAAGAGCCAGACCTGCGGCATCGCNGCCAGTACGCGCCTGGACGAGGTGGACGGCGTCTTCAAGGTGCCCAGCCGCATCAACAGCACCTGGGGCGGCAANCTGGTGGACATGGTCCGCGGCACGCGCATCATCGACGTCATCCGCGANGAGAACCTGCTGGACCACGGCGTGGTGCAGGGCCAGCGCCTGCTCAAGGGCCTCCAGGAGATCCACCGCGACTTCCCGGAGTTCACCTCGAATCCCCGCGGCCGGGGCCTCTTCTGTGCCATGGACATCGTCTCGACGGAGCAGCGCAACGCCGTGGTGGCCAAGGGCCACGACCTGGGCATGATGATCCTCTCCACAGGCGTCCAGGGCCTGCGTTTCCGTCCCGCCATGAACCTCACCACGGCGGACCTGGACCTGGGCGTGGAACTGCTCCGCCAGGCCGTAGCGCAGGTGGCGGCCACTTCGCCTACTCTGGTGGGATGAAGATCGAGCTCTACTGCGATGGCGCATGTCTAGGTAACCCCGGCCCCGGTGGTTGGGGGTACCTGCTGCGGGTGCACCTGGCCACGGGCGTCCAGGAGAAGGAAGGCTCAGGCCCCGAGGCGGACACCACCAACAACCGCATGGAGCTCATGGCCGCCATCCGCGGCCTGGAGGCCCTCACGAAGCCCTGCCAGGTGCTGCTCCAGAGCGACAGCCAGTACGTGGTGAAGGGCATCACCTCCTGGCTGAAGGACTGGAAGCGCCGGGGCTGGAAGAAGGCCGACGGCAAGCCCGTGCTGAACGCGGAGTTGTGGCAGGCCCTCGACGCCCAGCTGGCGAAGCACCACGTAGAGGCGCGCTGGGTGAAGGGCCACGCGGGCCACGGGGAAAATGAACGCGTGGATCGCCTGGCCAACGCCGCAGCCCAGACCCTGGTTTAAGAGGGCCCTGGACCCTACCTCTTCTTGGGGAACTTGTAGGAGATCTCGGGGGTCCAGCCGCGCACGGGCTTGCCGTCCTTGGTGGCGGGAGCAAAGGTGGACTTGTTGGCGGCGTCGATGGCGGCCTCGTCGAAGCCGTAGGCGCCAGGCACACCCTCGATAAGGGAGACCTTCAGAGGCTGGCCCTGTTCACCCACGAAGACCTTCAGGCGCACATAGTGGTCGTTGCCCACGTCCCAGCGCATCTGGGCCGCCCGCAGGGGCGAGACGGGAGCCACCTGGTTCACCACGCGGGCCGGCTCCGTGAGACCACTGCTGGCGGGCTGAGCGGCCTGGGACGAAGGAGCGGCGGCAACAGCCTGCCGGGGGGCCTCGGCCATGGGCTGGGGCTTGGGCGCTTCGGGCTGGGGCGGCGGCGGCGGCGCCTTGACCTCGGCGGCCTTGGTCTGCTCGGCCAGTTTCTGCTCGACCTGGCGCTGATCCGCCAGCCGCTGTTCCGCCAGCTTCTGCTGGCGCTCCGTTTCCAGCTTGCGGGCCAGGGCGTCGTCCAGCTGCTTCTGGATCCGCGCCTTGTCCTCCACGGTCTTGCTTTCGCCCAGCTGCTTCTGGAGCTGCGCGGTCTTCTCGCCCTCGAGCTTGGCCCGGGCATCCAGCTCATTCTTCTGCTGCTCGAACTGCAACTTCAGGGTCTGCAGCTCAGCCAGCTGCTTTTGTAGAGCTGGATCCACCTTGTTACGGCCGAAGAAAATGTAGCCCAGACCCAGGATCACCACGGCGGCCAGGCCACCCCCGATGAGGAGGGTGCTGTTCTTCGAGGCGCCCTCGGCCTGGGGCTGCCCGCTGCCCGAGCCCACGGCCACAGGGCCGCTGCGCAGGGACTCGCCGGCGGCCGTATAGGCCAGGTAGCTGTCGGTCTGCTCAGCCTTCATGGCCATGGTGTCCCGGTCGTTCTCCTCCCGGAACAGCGTGTGCATGAAGAAGGCCATGTTGAAGGTGGTGGGGCTGTATTCACCGTCGTAGAGCACCCGCTCCAGCTCGGCGTTGAAGGCCTCCACGGTGGCGAAGGGCTGGCGGTTCAGGAGGAGCCGGCCCAAAAACGCGCGAATTTCCGCGGGAATCGGGGCCTCTTCCTGCGCGGCCTTGAGGGTGGCCTGATCCAGCACGCCCTGGAGGTCGGCACCCAGAGGCAGGGTCTCGAAGGTGAGCAGCTCGAAGAGCACGGCGCCAAGGGCGAACAGATCCTGCTGGAGGGCATCGCCCTCGGGGCCCTGCTGATAGGCCGCCAGCTTCTGCTTCGCGAGGGGTGCCTTCGCCAGCATGCTCCNGACCAAGGCGGCGTAGGGCGCATCCACCACCTGAGTGGCACCCTCGAAGCTGACCCAGATGCTGTGGGGGCTCAGCACGCCGTGGCTGACGCCCTTGGCGTGCATCTGCACGATGCCCTGAGCCACGCCCTGGATCACCGTCAGCGCATGGTCCACACCGAAGGGGATCTGCTCCTGGCGGGCCTTGTCGATCAGCTGGGCCAGGCTTCGACCCGGCACGTGATCCCAGGCCACGTTGGGGGACTTGCCGCCCTCGATGCGATAACCAATGCCGAAGATGCGGGCACCACCCAGGAGCGGCACCACGCGACCGGCCTCGGCCAGTCGGCTGTTCATACCCGCCTGGAACAACTCCTCTGAAAAAGTCCGTACTAATACGTGCCGGTCGAAGGCGTTCCCCGTGATGACCACGGCGCGGTGTACCGAGCCGAACGGATCGCTGGCAAGTTCGGAAGCCAGCAGGTAGGACCCGAAGCGGGTGTAGGTGCCCATAGCCATTACTCCAGAGGGAATGATTGGAAAGATATCTTGAGACTCGGGTTTTGCCTAGGGACGGATCCTGGACATGGGTCTAAAACAGCCTAGCAATCTTTAATTGAAGGCAGGAGTTTCCCACTGATCCCCCGCCGCCCGCCACACCAGGATCCAGAGATTCGCAGTGGCATAGACCCCATTCGAGAAGCTCAACTGCATCTGGGCAAAGGGGACTGAAAGATCATCCCAGGGACCGATGCGCTTGCCGGTGGCTTCATTGAAGTGGGACCGCAGCCGCCGGTTGCGCTCCAGCTTGAGGGCGAAGAGTTGCCGCAGGGCCGGGGCTGGTTCCAGGCCGCCGGTGGCGGCCCAATAGGGCTCCTGGGTCACCAGGAGATGGGCCGCATGGTCTTCGGCGTAAGTCTCGAAGGATTCCCGCAGGGGGCTCACACCTTCTGTGGCGGAGGGATCTGTAAGCAGTTGCACCTGGTGGGCCAGCACGCCCAGATCGCGCACGATGTCCTCGGCGGGGCGGTGTTCCTCGCTGAGGCGCAGAAGGGTTCGAAACTGGGCCTCCACGGTCTCCACAGTGGGAGGCTGGTCGTTGGCCACACCGCGGGCGCCCTCCAGGAGGGCCTGGGAATGCGCCTTCAGCAGGGCGGCCATCCGCCTGGGCACCAGACGCATGGCTTTGACGGTCTGGGCCTCATGGGTTCGAGGGGACCAGGCGGCCAGGGGCCCCAGGCAGAGCAGCAGGGCCAGGGCAGAACGAAGCGGGGCAAGGCTCACTGAGACTCCCGGGCCAGGGTGGACTTGGCTTCGCCCATGGGGTCCATGGGGAGGCCCAGAGCGCGAAGCCGGTGCAGCAGTGTCGTGCGCCGCATGCCCA
>TBL_comb47_HYPODRAFT_10006130_pt1 | contig 13079 bp, 11 predicted proteins | sample TroBogypolimnion_40_FD_10682 | JGI IMG/M metagenome (IMG submission 10682)
TATTTTTTATAGGGGATTTGAATTATTATCCCAATTACAAAGGGGTAAATTATTTTCTGGAACATATATACAAACCATTACAACAAAAAATCAACGATGTGGAATTTTGCATTGCAGGGCAAATTCAAGACTTAGCACTAAAAAGAAAATGGGAAACCTACCGAAATGTAAGAGTGTTGGGATACGTGGAAGATATACTGGCAGAATATTCAAATAGCAGGGTGGTAGTGATTCCTGTTTATCATGGAGCTGGTACCAATATAAAGCTGTTGGAGGCTATGCAAATGAATAGGGCTTGTGTGACGTCCGATTTTGCAACCCGAGGATTTTCTGCTGAGTTTAAAGATGGAATAGATTATTGCGTTGCCCGAAATGATACTGAATATATTCAGAAGATAGAATTTCTACTCACTGATGAAGTGCAGAATAAAACTATTGCTCACAACGGACGTAATAAAGTGAAAAAATACTTTTCTTTTACTACGTTTTTGACTATAGTAAAGCAAGCATTAAAAGATTGATTATGAATATTAAACCGTTGGTATCTCTTCTTATTGCCAATTACAATAATGGTGAGTTTATTGCAGAAACATTGCAATCTGCCGTATCGCAAACCTATGCCAATATTGAAATTATTGTTGTGGATGATGCTTCGGAGGATCATTCGGTAAACATAATTGAACAATTTATTACAGGGCATACAGGTTTTGATATTCGCCTTTACAGAAATTATGCAAATCATGGTTGTGGGCGCGTGAAGCGGAAATGCGTTGACATTGTTAGGGGTGATTATTTTGCATTTCTGGATCCTGAAGATACGATTAAGCCTTCAGCAGTAGAGGAATTGTTGAATATCCATTTGAACAATCCGAATTATAGTATTGTATATTCTACTCATTATCTTTGTAACGAAAAACTAGAACCTCAAAGTATTTCAACCTGGCCGGGGAGGATACCTTCAGGGCAATCGCATCTCACGTCCAAAGAAGGACATATTTCGGCTTTTGCACTTTGCCGGAAAAGAAATTATGATAAAACCTCGGGTATTAATCCGGAATATGTAGTAGCTGAAGATATGGATTTGTATTTGAAAATGGAAGAGATTGCGCCTGTTTTTTTTGTAAACAAACCTTTTTATTACTACCGTAAACACGATCACAATAGCTCGTGGGATAACCAAAAACGGTATCGCAATCTTTATTGGAGACATAAAGCAGAAATCGCTGCTTATCAACGACGGAAAAAGCAAAAAACGCTTGCCGTGAATTTGACACAAACCCAACTTCATCAGAAAAAGTTTGCTTTCTATATGCAATATGCAAAGATGTATCGTACAAATAAACGGTATTTTAAATCCATAGTTTGTAATTTTAAAGCAATTCCCTATCTTTATACTATAGTTATTAAATAGAATAAAAACTTTATAATGCATTTTTCAATTATATGCAAAAAATAATATCGAAAATAAAGGAATATAGGTTATGTAAATTTGAATCTGGATATAATAAACAAGTTCTGCAAAATAAATTTCAAAAAAAATGTTCAAAGACAATACTTATAAACAAAGGTTTATATGAATATGCCTATTTTGATATTGCTTTTCTTCACAATATGCTTTCACTTATTGTAACTGCAACATATGATGGTTATATTCCATTTGTAGAATTGGCCGATAGAAAAGATGGTTGGACAAATTGGAGCACATTCTTCGAACAGCCATTTAGACATGATTTATATGATAATGATATGAATAATTTTTTGATTTCAAAAAGGGAAATAGGGGATATTAGTGTTACTTATGAAGTGCCATTTAACGAAGAAAAGTTAAACGTTTGGCGTAAGATATATAAAGATTATGTTGTTTTTAATGAGGAATCAAAAAAATATTTAGAGGAAGAATACAATAGTTTGTTTAAAGGAAAAGGCAAAATACTTGGAGTAAAAACTCGTGGAAGTGATTTTACAATTCTCAAACCTTTTGGACATCCAATTCAGCCTGAAATACAAGATGTTATAAGTATTTGCAGAGAAAAAATGGAAGAGTTTGGATATGAATATATTTATTTGGCATCAGAAGAAAGATTAGTTGAAGATTTGTTTGAAGAAAATTTCCCCTGTAAAATAATTGTTAATAAACGGGTCTATTATGATGAGATAATCAAAAAGAATAATTATCAAAACGCTTGGCAAATTCACATAAATAATGAGAATGAGATAAAGAGTAGAGGGCTTGAATATTTGTCTTCTATTTATTTATTGTCAAAATGCGATGCTTTAATTGGAGGTAATTGTGGTGGTAGTATGTCTGCATTATTTATGAATGATGGAGGATATGCTTATTGGAAATTATTTGATTTAGGACTGTATGGAATGAATAATTATAAAAAATAGGCCATAATAATGAATAATGATTTGATAAGACTATCTTTTATAATTCCTTTTTATAATTCGGAAAAATATGTTTGTAAATGCTTAGATAGTCTTTATGACCAAGATATTCCGGAAAACGAATATGAAATAATATGTGTTAATGATTGTTCTCCAGATAGTACTAGAGAAATTGTACTGAATTATCAGAAGAAGCATAAAAACCTTAAACTCCTTGAGCATGATATAAACAAACGGCAGGGAGAAGCTAGAAATACAGGCCTTCGAGCAGCACAAGGAGAATATGTATGGTTTGTTGACCCTGATGATTATATTGAGAAAAATTGCTTAAAAGAATTAATTGAAATGGTCGAAAATGAAAATTTAGAAATATTGAATTTTTGGCTTAATCGGGATTCTGGTGGACATATAACTCCAATGGAATCGTTTTCGGAAAACACAGATGTAATGACCGGTGCAAATTGGCTATTTGGACTAAAAAAAAATTTTGATGAGAATGGATATTGTTGGTGCAAAATATGTAAAACAAAATTTTTAATAAAGAATAATTTTTTTTTCTCTGACAGATGGTTGTATGACGATCAATCATTTTGTTTGTTCGTTGTTTACAAAGCAATCAGATTTAAAAATATTGATAAAAACTTTTACTATTATAGATGTAATCCTGATTCAACTCTTAATAGAAAGTTAGAGCCAATGCATTTCGTTTCATCAATAGAGTGCGGAATTGATTATCTTAATTTTTATATTGAGATAAAGAAAACAGATCCAATTTTTGCAGAAAAGGTAAAACTTAGTGGCTTTTGGAAAATCAATTTTGGTTGTATAGAATTACCTTATTATTCAAAAAAGGTAAGAAACATAATGATCAAAGTAATAAAGCCTCATTTGTATTTAATTCAACAAAGTGGCTATTTTAATGGATTTATAAAGCAATACTTCCATTATTTTCGTTTTTACAATAGGCTTTTCATTTTATTTAGTCCATTGTTGAGATCATTCAGAAAAAAAAAAAAAACAATTAGGAATAAGCGGTTAAAATATATCAGAACAAAATTATTCATGCCTTATGATTAATAAAACATACTTAATTCTGGCTCATAAGAATCCAGTTCAATTGAAGCGATTAATTGACCGGCTGAATGACAGTTTATCTTTCTTTTATATTCATCTAGATAAAAAATCAGCTATAGAGCCGTTTGTGGAAATTATTATTGGCGATAATATTAAATTTATAACGAACAGAATAAGTTGTCTTTGGGGTGATTTCAGTCAAATTATTGCTACTATCAATTTAATAGAAGAAGTGGTCAAAAGCAAAAGAAACGGTATGATTATTCTTTTGACAGGACAGGATTATCCAATTAAAAGCCATACAGAAATTGATAATTTTATTGAAAAAAACAGTGAATATAATTTTATAGATTCGATTCCTGTAGAGCAAATTTGGGAAAATTACAAGGACAAAACCGAAAGTTACAAATTCAATTTGTCAGCCGGGCGTGGGCATTGTATTACTTACCGCAAAGTAAGTAAGGCATCCTTGAAATCGTTTGTTAAAGGTGAAATATCGCTTAGCCAGTTGATGATATTGCTGAAAAAAAGGAAATTGAAACTTGGTTTGCGGCAATATGGTGGATCAGCATGGTGGGCATTTAATGCCGGAGCACTATTAAAAATGCATTGTTTCATAAAAGACAATTACAACGTGCTTTACGATTATTATCAATATACGACTTGTCCTGATGAAATTTTCTTTCAAACTATAGCAAAACATCTAAGCGAGCAGGACAATTCCATTAAAATGAAGCCCTCTTTTACTTATGTGAATTGGATACGCGATGCAAATGCAGCATCACCGGTAATATTTACTATCAGTGATGTAGATGAATTATATGCTCAACCGTCCGACAGACTTTTTGCCCGTAAGTTCGACATGATTCTCGATGAGAAAATTCTTGATGCTTTAGATAAAATTAACGGCTTTGTTCATAATTAGAATAAGATTTTATGTATGATTATTTAATTGTTGGTTCCGGTCTCTTTGGTGCTACTTTTGCTTACCAAGCCAAGCTGAAAGGGAAGAAATGCCTTGTCATTGACCAGCGTTCGCATTTGGGTGGAAATATCTATTGTGATCATTTGGACGGAATCAACGTACATTGTTATGGCGCACATATTTTTCACACTTCGAACAGGAAAGTTTGGAATTTTGTCAATTCTTTTGTTGAATTTAACCGTTATACTAATTCTCCACTTGCTAATTACAAAGGAAAGCTCTATAATTTACCGTTCAATATGAACACTTTTTACGCGCTTTGGGGCGTTACTACTCCTGCCGAAGCAAGTGAGAAAATTGAGAGACAACGAAAAAAAGCCGGTATTTCCAACCCCAAAAATCTGGAGGAACAAGCTATATCGCTGGTTGGAAGTGATGTCTTTGAAATTTTAATTAAAGGTTATACCGAAAAACAATGGGGGAGAAAATGCGCTGACTTGCCTGCTTTCATCATCAAGCGACTGCCCGTTAGGTTTACCTTCGACAACAATTATTTTAATGACCTTTATCAGGGAATTCCCATTGGCGGATACAATAAATTGATAGATGGATTACTAAAAGAGGTAGATACAGCCTGTAATACTGATTTTTTTACTGACAGGGAGTATTTTGAAAGTAGAGCTCACAAAATTGTATTTACCGGGGGAATAGATAAATTTTACAATTACTGTTTTGGAAAACTTGAATATCGGACCTTAAGGTTTGAAACCGAAACGCTGGATTGCGAAAATTACCAGGGAAATGCTGTTGTGAACTATATGGACGGAGAAATCCCTTATACCCGAATTATTGAGCATAAGCATTTCGAGTTTGGTATTCAACCAAAAACGGTTATCACACGTGAATACTCTACTGAATATACTGAAAACAGCGAGCCTTTTTATCCAGTAAACGATGAGCGGAATAATGCGCTTTACGCCCGCTACAAGTTGCTTGCCGACAACGAAGATAATGTGATTTTTGGTGGCAGACTGGCAGAATACAAATATTACGATATGGATCAAATTGTTGAAAATGTTCTTAGAATTAGTGAAATGTAAAATGTATTAAGTTTGTCAGTCCAATTCATTTTATAAAAATTTTTACATTTGTTATTTGACATAAGTATATGCTCGAAATTAGTTTAAATTATAAAAATGTATGAAGTTGCTGTTTTTTAGAGATTAAATATCAAAATAATATAAACTAATTAGCGCGATGCACTTATCTTTTATTATCTTTTATTTGATATCCATATCTGTAACCTCAATTATTGCAAATTTTACTTATAAATGTATAGAAATACTTTGGCCGTATAATTATAAAAAAGTTAAAGTAAATAATTAAAATAATTATCTAATGTTTTAGAGGAAATGAGATCAATTTTATGAGTATTCTTCTCAAATTTTGTAGACACAATTATGAATATAATTAAGAAAAATGATGTTGTTGGGAAAAAGGAGATTATTCGTCAATCTAACTTAGAACTTTTGAGATTAGTTTGTATGTATTATATTGTAATACATCATATTTTAATACATGCATTGCATCAGGTTGCAGGATACGATGACTCAATAAATTTATCAAAATATACAATTATAAGTACTATACTTGATAGTTTTCTCTATATCGCTGTTAATTGTTTCATTATGATTTCAGGTTTCTTTTTTATAAAATTGAAAGCAATAAAAATAATTCACCTTTATGTGTTATGTGCGTCCTATGGTGCACTCTTTTATTTTTTACATCTTTATTTGGATCATCAATCCATCGGAAAAACACTTTTGTTACAAAGTTTGTTTGTGATAAGTAATCCACAAAATTTATGGTTTATTCAAAGCTATTTCTTTTTGTGTTTGCTTAGTCCATTGTTGAATAATTCAATGGATAATATGAATAATAAGGATCATCTAAGTGTTATCCTTTTATTGGCATTTTTAAATATTTATTTTGGCTTCTTCTGGCGAAATCCGTTCAACTCTGATGGATACAATGTGATGAATTTTATTTTTTTATATGTTATAGGCCAATATATAAAAAAATACATTTCAATTCAGAATCTTATAATATCAAGAAATAAACTTATTTTTATTTATATATTTCTTTCTGTTCTGTTTGGACTGTTGATATTGTTTTTCGTATTTGTATTGAAAAAAAACACTATAGCGAACATATCCTGGGGGTATAATAATCCAATCATACTTATTTCTTCAATGATTTTCTTTTGTATTTTTCTGACTTTCAGATTTAAAAATTATAAAATTAATTGGTTGGCAACTTCTGTACTCTCTGTTTATCTTATTCATGAAAATGGTTACTTTCGTCAGTATATTTATAATTTTATAAAAGAAATTTGCATTAATATACTATTATCAAATAATTTTATATTAATTTATGTGTTGATATTTTTGTTTGCTTTCTTTTTGATGATTGTTTGTATTCTTTTTGATAAGTTATTTCAGAAATTGATTAAACCTGTTGAAAATTTACTGCTATTTTTATGGAGTAAGATTGAGGCTAAATATTTATCTTTGATAAACTAGGATCTATGTTTTCAATTATTATACCAGTTTACAATGTAGAAAACTATTTGCGTGCATGTTTGGATTCTGTAATGAATCAAACTTATTCAGATTATGAAGTAATTTGTGTAAATGACGGTTCAATGGATAATAGTTTGTTAATACTTGAGGAGTATTCAAGTAAAAGTGATAAAATACATATAATCGATCAATTAAATAATGGACTAAGTGTCTCACGAAATATCGGGATCCAAAAAGCAAGAGGTGAATATATTCTTTTCTTGGATAGCGATGATTGGATAGAGCCGAATACATTAAAGATATTGTCTGAAAAACAAAATGGAGAAGATTTAGTATGTTTTAATGGACGTCGATTTTTTGAAGATGGAACCACAGAAGAACCCGATACCGGGATAGAAGAAAATAATTTAACTGGTTGGGAGTATTATAATAAATATGCATTGGTTTCTCGTAAATTTCATTTCGTTTGTACGGTTTTACGTATATATCGCAAAGATTTTTTATTTCAGCATAAGTTGTTTTTTGAGGAAGGTATTTTACATGAAGATAATTTGTTTACTCCCATTGCATGTTATTATGCAAAAGTTGTAAAAGTAATCACGGATTGTTTATACGTCTACAGGATTCGTCAGGGGAGCATTACTTTTAAAAGAAATCTGAAAAATCTTAAGGATTTAATCCATATAGCTAATATGTTGTCTGATTTTTTTGTACCGATAAAAGATATTGATAAAAAACAAATATATAGAGAAATTGCAGGAGAATATATGATATATATGACTGAAAAATCAAATATATTTGGACTTAAATATAAAGAAATTATTCAATTAATTAATTGGATGAGTTTTAAAGAAGTGTGTATATATCCTCGCCATAAGAGGTTGTTTTTTTTATTGAATATACATCCATTGCTATTTAGATCATATTTATTTCTAGAACGAAAAGCAAAACAGCTTAAAAATTGATTAGTTCTTTTTTAAAAAACTCGATGAAAAATATGTAACATCAACTCAACCCATTTTTTTCTCTATTGGGAAAGTTCCTTCCTTATTTGCAACAGATATAGGATAATAAGTTGGCGATAATTAGTTCCTATCATCTACAACTTGAACAAGAGCTTGCTGAATATCTTAGTAAGTAATGTATCATACTTATTTCGAAAGCAAAAATTGGCATTGATTTCTGTTTTATAAACATTAAATTATTGTTAGAAATGAATAATTCTCAAATTACTGTATCAGTTTGTATGATTACGTATAATCATGAAAAATATATTTCTAAAGCAATAGAAGGTGTGCTGATGCAAAATGTTAACTTTAGTATTGAGTTAATAATTGGTGAAGATTGTAGTACAGATAGTACTCGAAAAATTTGTGTTGAATATAAAGAAAAATATCCTGAAAAAATATGTTTACTATTGCATAATTGTAATTTAGGGATGCAACAAAATTTTAATGAAACTTTGGAAGTCTGTAGAGGAAAATTTATAGCTATGTGCGAAGGTGATGATTTTTGGACTGATCCATTAAAACTTCAAAAGCAAGTAGACTTCTTAGAAGCTCCTGAACATAATGAAATTACCGCAATTGTGACAAACGCTTCTGTTTGTGATTTAAACGGGTATATACTTAAATCGGAGAGGTTAGTTATTCCACCTGTGAATGCAGAAGGAGTCTATTTTCTTTACGATTTTTTTAAAAATAATCATCAATATCCTACTTTGACTGTCCTTTTTCGAAATAAGGATATTAATTATATTATCAGCAATTTGAAAAAAATGTCAAACCAGTTTCTGGGTGATTGGATTTTATGGGTACTGCTTTATCAACGAGGTTCATTTTACTTTATGAATCAAGTAACAGCTTCTTATCGAATTAATCCAAATTCAGTAACTCATACTGTAAATGCCATAAAACGTTGGGAGGCAGACTTTACAATTCGTAAACAGTTAATTGAAATACTTCCTATTGAATATCAAAAATATCTCAGGAATAACTTCAATACTTTTTTTAAACTCTCAATGGCTTACCGAAAAGATAAGCAGTTGTTAATGTTCGTTATTTATCAGTTAAAATCTTTTATTGCTAACCCTTTGCGATATCTCCGGCAAATGGTTGATATAATTACTAAAGCAGATTGAAATAAAAATGCCAATAGTATTTTTGCTCTTTAAAAACACCTCGAACATCTATGAATTGATAACAAAGAGGATAGATTTGGTTTATTAAATTTTGAGGGTGTTTCTGTAAAATGATAGTTTAATTAATAACTCTTTGATGTCTATTTCGTGTTAAAATCTTATAGCATCAATGAATATTTTTATTAGTTAATAAATTAAATTATTTTTCTTTTTAATTATCTTTGCTCTTCATATATTTAACAACTTGGATTTCAATTGAAATATGTAATAATAAGGTGTTAATTTCATGTTGATTCGTTAATAATTTATCTAACTTTCCAATAATCAAAATCGAGTTTTTTTAGATTAATTTTTACGTATAAAACTAATTTGAGACTATGTTTATATTCATTCTATCTGCGATATTATTTTTATCTATTCTGATTTTATTACTTATATATAAAAGATATTCGGTTTTTAATATTGTAGTATATGAGACACGGAACTCAGAAAAGATATTTGATTATAAAAATTCCAACTTGATTTTCAGAATAAGTCCAAAAGTCAGATCAAAACTAAATGCTGTTTTAACAATGGCAGACCCATTTTTATTGGTTCATAATAAGGAATTATTTTTATTTTATGAAGAAAAGTCTGAATTAAATAATGGTGTAATTAAGGCTTATAAAACCAGTGATTTAAAAAAATGGCAGGATTTGGGAGTTATATTAAACGAAACCTGCCATTTGTCTTTTCCTTTCATTTTTGAATTTGAAAGTAAAGTTTATTTGATACCTGAAACGTTAGATTACAAAAGTCTTCGTTTGTATCATTTTAGTAATTTCCCGTTCGGTTGTACTTTTAATAGGAATTTAATGACGGGTGATCACTATGTTGATTCACATATTTTTAAACAAAAAGGTGTTTATTTTCTGTTCACAAATAATTTGGAAGATGAACTAAGGCTCTTTTATTCATCTGATATGATGGAATGGATATTACACCCCAAAAGCCCGATTTCAAAAGGGAAAAAATTTTCCCGCAGTGGCGGTTCCATTATAAAAGCCGAAGATAAACAATTTAGAATTGCCCAGGATACTTCGGAAACTTATGGTGAAAACTTTAATGTTTTTGAAATTACTAAACTCTCAGTAACAGAATATGAAGAATCACTGGTTCATGAAAATATTATTAAGAAGGATATGAAGTGGAATAGAGAAGGGGGGCATCATTTTAACAACACTTATTTTAAGGATCGATACATTTCAGTTTTTGATGGTAAAAAAAGAGTATCAAACTTAGAAAAAATATCTTATCCTTTTTTCAGAATAATTCAAAAATTTTCAAACAAAACAAATGAGAATCAAACTAAGTTTAATGTAAAAAAAAGAAATACATTCTCAATCATAATACCACTTTATAATAAGGCAGATTACATTGGAAAAGCGATTCGTTCTATTTCAAATCAGACTTATCAGGAATTCGAAGTTATTGTTGTGAATGATGGTTCGACGGATGATTCGTTGAAGAATTTACAATCTTCGATTTATGATTTACAATTTCCTGAAGAAAAAATCAAAATAATAGATCAAAAGAATCAGGGAGTTTCAACAGCACGTAATAATGCTGTAAAAGAAGCTAAGTATGAATATATAGCTTTTCTGGATGCGGATGATTGGTGGGAGCCTTTTTATCTGGAAGAAATGAATTGGTTGATTGAAGAATACCCCAATGCTGGAATTTATGGCAGCAGTTATTACAAGGTAAAGAATAAAAAAAATATTTCTGCAAAAATTGGCGTAGATAAACACTTTAAGAGTGGATTGATTAATTATTGTCAGGTCTATGCAAAAACCTTGTATATGCCTTTGACTTCAATTACTTCCATAATAAAGAAAACTGTTTTTGATTCTGAAAAGGGGTTTAAAGCGACTTTAAAGTTAGGAGAAGATTTTGATTTATGGGTAAGGGTGGCAACTAAATATCCGGTAGCATTTTTAAATAAACCGCTGGCTTATTACAATCAGGATGTAGAATTAGCAAACAGATCCATTGGTAATAAGTTCTACGAACCCCATGAACACATGCTTTTTACAAATTATGAGGAGTTTCAGGATAACCATGATTTTAGGCATTTATATGAAAAATTGGTTGTATATGGATTATTACCCTATTATATTGCTGGAAAAAACAAAAAAGAAGTAGATGCAATATTATCGGTTATCCATTGGGAAAACCAGTCCTTCAAATATAGGCTTTATTATCGTTTTCTGCCTAAAATACTTGTAAAGATTTGGATAAGATTTTTAAAGTTCGGATCAGAAATAAAGAAACTAATCATTACTTGATAATCGTTCATCACTAATCATTCATTGTCATATATCATAAGATCGTTTACATTTCTAAGTTACTTAGCTGTATCAGATGATCGTTTACAAAACTAAGTAATTAATCATACAATCCACAGTGGATTGGCCTTTCTAAGGCGACCAAAATATCAAGAGTTCATTGACATATTGCATATATAGAAATTTAAGACAATGGCATTGCAAAAGGGAAAATGTGATGTAAAATAGTATTTTGAAATACTAATAATACATGTTTCTCAATAATTATTTCTGCAACGACATAGCTGTAAATAAGTTCTTTTTTAAGAATAAAAGATGTATTTAGAATGCTTATTTTCAAATCACTTCTAACAAAGCGAATGAATATCAATCTACCTTCTTCGATGATTATCTTCGTAGTCAGATCTATTTCATTTGTCAATTTAACAGCAACTGAAAACATGTTACTCATTTGATCTGGTGTTTTATTTGATTGAGTTGAATAACGGTGTTTCTCATTGTGAAACGAAGTGAAGTCACGAGCTTTTTCCTTTATTTCTTCAAATGATAAAAATGTTTGAGTATAAAAAAATGTTTTTGTTCATTATCGTTGAATTTTTCAATTATTCCGTTCCGCCATGGTTCTGCTGGAGGAATAAAAATAGGTGTAACCTTATTTGAAATTGCGACTCTCAAAAGAGTTACTAAACCACGTGGGTGCCTATTACTTCCTTTGAATGACAATTCGTTGTCCATTTGCAGAAAGTCAGGCATACCGTAATTTTTCCAAAAGTCAATAAGGCAAGGTGCTATATCTAAAGTTGATTTTGTTCGAATGGGATATACACCAGCATGATGTGTTAATGTATCAATTATACAGTAAAAATAAAACTTAAATCCGCCTTTTATATACTTTGGACCAATTAAATCCATCTGTTGAACGTTGAAAAAATATGTTGGATATTCTTTAGTTTTGAAATGTTTACAAGAATTTTGACCTATAAGATTATTTCGTTTTAGAATACGATTTATTGTTGCTAAAGAAGGTGGAGTTATTCCTAAACGTTCAAATTCATACAGGATACTGATCGCACCTTTCTGTGAATAAGCATTATTTGAAAGATGTTTTCTTATTTCAACAACTGTCTGTTCAATTGTATCAGGTGTTTTCTTTACAACATGTTTAGGCACATTTGACTGACTTTTATACCAAAGATTATCCGTTGATTGTTTATAGTGGCATAACCATTTATATACCCATTGACGACTTCGTTCTAATTCTTTACTTATTGCCAGGACTGAATGACCCTGCAACGATAATCGAATTGCTTCTTGTCTGAGAATTTCTTCTTTGTCCATAAATCTTAGTTTTAAAATTTAAAGACAAAATTGCAATATTTCAAAGAACTTTTTTCGTTTTGTAAACGAACTTATGATATAGATTCGACAATTAGATGTAAACGAACTTATGATACAAATTTGTAAACGATCTTATGATATTTATCAATTCATTACTAATCATTCATTACTAATCATTCATTACTAATCATTCATTACTAATCATTCATTACTAATCGTTCATTACTATGCGCATCGATTTTCTACTAGGTTCACTTAATCGAGGAGGTACAGAAACCTTGCTGCTGGACGTACTCCGAAATGCT
>TBL_comb47_HYPODRAFT_10006131_pt1 | contig 13078 bp, 12 predicted proteins | sample TroBogypolimnion_40_FD_10682 | JGI IMG/M metagenome (IMG submission 10682)
GTTGTTGACGGTCTCGAACAACGCTGTTGGCACCAACCTGTCGTCGACTGTGCGGGTTTATGCCACAAATTACAACGTACTCCGCATTATGAGCGGAATGGGGGGTCTGGCGTACTCGAACTAAACACGTCTTGTAGACGATACAATTATATTTCTTACAAAAACTCCTTATTATTTTTGTAATATACGTATTTTATATTACAAATCTACTACTACTACTAAAGATATATGTACTCGAAACATACATATATACAAAATTGAATCTAAAGAGATGCCTATGTGCTATTATAGAAATGTCTGAAGTGTATAAGACTGCATGTAAAGCACTTGTACAACAGGGCCCTAGAAAGAACCAGTCCTGTCAAAGAGAACCGAAGGATAATGGATATTGTATATATCATCAACGAAACTATGAACATGAAATTGCGCTAAAGCAAAAAAGAAACGTATGTGGTATGTTCTTTAGAGGCTGTAATGAAGAACGTTCAGAAGAAGACATTGAAAAAAAATACCTAAATTGTATAACTTGTCGAAATAAAAAATATCGAAAGGAGTTTCCCTGTCAAGCGCCACACTGTACTTTTACAATAGATAAAGAAGAAGATAAGTACTGTAAAAAACATATTCGCAACTTATTACACGATGAAGAGAAAACAAGTGATGTTCGTTATTGTGATATTGCTAGAGGATGTTTTCAACGTATCACTAGTGGAAACATGTGTGATGCTTGTAAACAACTAAATAAGGAGAAGGTTGCTCCTGAACTTGCAGTGCTTCGTGAAACATATCATATATCACTTGAATGTTCATCAGACACTGTCTTGCATCTGCAACAAGAAGAGTCATCGATCTCCATTGCAGAGCTGTGGAGATGTATTCAAAAAAATGCTTACACGCGAGGTCTTCTATTTACCTTATCTGAAACTGACTTTGAATATATCATTATTCAACCCTGCTATTATTGTGGGTTTCAATCCACTTCTCGGCTAAATGGAATTGACCGAGTCGACAATAATAAAGGATACTTAGTACAAAATTGCATTACATGTTGTAAGATGTGTAATGTAATGAAAAATATGCAACATCCTCTTGAATTTCTAGACAAAGTAAATGCAATATGTGAGTATTATATGTATAAGCATTCTGTTTCGGAATCAACTATACTAAAATGGAATGCATATTTATCTACTAGAAAACGAGAAACATATAAAGAGTATATAATGCACTGTAAAAGAGAAAATCTTGAGTTTATATTAACTGAAAGAGAATATAAACAACTTATTCAGGGGATATGTTATTTATGTGGAATTATAAATCGAACAAATCATTCCAATGGAATCGATAGGTTTGATTCTAGTATTCGATGTTATTCCGTGGAAAATTCAAGGACATGCTGTGGACATTGTAATGTTATGAAAGGTATTCACACATATTCTGATTTTATCCACAAATGTATACAGATTCATCGCTATGCATGTGATCGCTCTATATTTCTAGCAATTCCTGTATATGATGTATCTAAATGCAGAAATGAATCCTATAATGCAGAAGAAATATATACTATGATGATAAATGGAAAATACATGAATTATCTAGATTGGTGTCAAGAGAAAGAAAAATCTCCAGAATTTATGTCAGCTATCAATGAAATAAGACACCAAGATGATATCACAGAGAAGTCTGCTGATATTATTCGTCAACTTACCACAGAGCTAGAAAAAGAACGCTCTCGTAATTCACATGCAGATGATTCTAAAAAAAATATGCATTGCACAACAATATACTGTTATCTTACACAGGGTAAAAAAGATAATTTTCTGGAATGGTACGAATCAAATCATGAGAAAACCGCTCTATTTGATACGAAATTTGCAGAACTCTTGGCCAAATTGCCAACTGCATCCAAAGATGACGGTGTAGAGCTATGCAGAAAATTCATGTACGATGAGAAGAATAGGCGAAATAGTCAACTACGCCGTGAAAAAGAAGCAAAGGTAGTAAAATATTCAAAGCCGTCTTTGTCTAAATTACAATCCAAAATGAACACTACGCCAACAAATATTATTATTTATCCCTTAGAGTCAGTTGCTCAAAAAGTACAAATCATTCAAGAACAAAAAGGATATACACCTGTTATTATCCCCAAACAATGGAAAGCCAAACAAATCCACGAAGTAATCCAAGACAACAAAGAAGAACTGTACAAAGCCTACTGCGAAGAACACAATGATATTGCAACCAATCCCGCTTGGCCCTCCCTTTGGCAAATCTTTGTCTCCTCCATCAAAGGAAATGCGTTCGAACAAACCGAAGAACCGATCAAAGCGTTTATTGACACGTTGCGTAACATTCGCCATAATCAACTTTGCTATGACAAAAATATCAGCATTGTGGATAAAGAAGACAGACAGCAATGGCCGACGTGCACCGTCGTGCGCGCTTTTATGAATGGCAGGTTAGATCGCTTCAAAGCATTTATGGAAACAACTCACGGCGAACAATCCGATAATCCAAAGTGGGTCAAGCGATGGACTGCATTTACTCAGAGTCTGGAACAGCATCGATTAGACGAAGAGGAGCTAAAAAAGTTGTGCAGTAAATTTATGACAGCACAACGGATTAAACGGTATAGGGAGGGGAAGAAGTAAAAGTACTACATTACTATATAGTTGTGTAAATACATTCTTATTTTTAACCGAAAACATCAGAAATGGAGTGCATCTGGGGCGCACTTATTGGCGATGCCTGTGGTGCAATTCTCGAAGGCGGAGGAGAAATAACTCGAGAACAAGTCGCACATGCACTAACGTTGCCTGGAGGGGGGAAGTTGCGCGTGGGGCCTGGACAGATTACGGATGATGGAGAGCTAACGCTCACACTTTTTCGAGCTATGAAAGGACGAAATAAAGAATTTCCGATAGCATCCGTCGCAAAAGCCTACGCAGCATGGTATGAATCCTGTCCCTTTGACATTGGTCGAACATGCTCCCTCGCTTTTGAACAATTGTCTGAAGAATACTCAAATAATACATTAGATGAAGCACTTGACGAAATTAAATGTATTAATGCAACGTCAGAAGCGAATGGCGCCATGATGCGGGCTACACCGATCGCGGCATGGTGGGCAATGCATCCGCTAGAAAGTACTGAACTGACTGCACAACGTGCCGCAGCAGATGCTGAAATAGATGCATCCCTATCGCATCCAAGTGTGGTTGCCTGTCAGGCAAATGCAGTGTATGTCTATACGCTCACATTATTACTCCTTGGTATTCCAATAACGGATGTCATTCAACGGATCTATGCATATGGACAAAAGCCATTGTTGGATTCAGTGAAAGGATGGATAGAAGAATCAAAGAAGGAATGGAACAACCTATCTAATGCACAAGTAGCAATTGGTCATGTTCGTCATGGATTTGTGATGGCGCTATGGTTCTTGCGACATCCTGAGATTGGATACGAGGAATCATTACGCATGGTACTTTTGAAGGGTGGTGATACGGATACCAATGCGGCTATTGTGGGTGGCATCGTGGCATGTTATCAGCCGATTCCTACAAACATAAAAGAACGAGTTCACTCATTTGATGCAACCAATGAAGGACGATGGCCAATACGGCCGAGAGAATATGTGCCAAAGTATGCTCTTTTACAATACTAAAAGTAGATAGAATATAGAATGAATCATTGTAGAACGGTCCATTCGAGATATACACGTAGAAGATCCCTGCTCAGTGGAGCTAAACAGTATACGAGGCATACAAAGCCCACCTCAGGATCAGTGCAAACAGGTGGACGATTTCATATGCCAACTATACGTCAAATAGAGGCATATAATATTGATCCACACCATTTTATGCATCAGTTTGTTTTATTTAATAATCGCCAATGGATGGATTATGAATGGATGGAGAGACAAATTGCCTATATGGATAGTTTGAATGAGCGCGAGGTGCATATCATTAAGGCATACACACGTGGTGCAGATGAATTAATGAATGGATATCTTCGTGGATTATTTACTCCAGCTCTTCATCGTGAATTTCGTATAAGAATACAACAATATAATGATCCTAAAAAATCGGCAGATTTCAAGTCCATGTTTTATTATCAACATCTTGACAAAATAGGGCGAACAACCGTAGATAATGAATACTTTAAAAATATGGAAGAGTATACAAAACAAATGATTCATGAATTTGCAATAATCATTGTACATGCACCGCGTTTATCAAACCGAATTAAGGTATTTCGTGGATTGAAAAACTGTGGATTTATTCCACAAGGGTTACAGCGTAATCAGTCTTCCAGGCGCATGTATTTTCATAATCCTGAGTTTATTTCTACCTCTTTCTATTTAGAGTCGGCTACCCACTTTATGAATAATGGACCAAATCCATGTATGGAAGAACTAACAATTGAACCAGATACACCATGCTTATGTACGGGACATTTCAGTGAAAAACGGATTGAATATGAGATTACACTACTAAATGATATCGTGAAAACACTCATTGTATGTAGATGGAAATGTATATTAATTGGGACTGAAGCCTATCCTGATTCTCCAGAAACAGAGAATCGACCTCCATCATCTGATATGAAATGTCCCTTAATTGCACGGGTTGCTCAATTTAATGTACATCCAAAGTCTCTTATTTTCTAATATTTTTTCTTGTTCTAATTCTACAATTCATACCTCTTCCATGTAATATTCTCCTTTTATTTGTAAAAGTATACATATTTGAGTATGAAAGTTCGATGGGTGTTCCCTGATACTGAGATGTCATACGTCGAATAAATTCAGGGGTGTATTGTTGTAAAGGAAGTGGTAGTAGTGACGGTTGTATATGTGCATGTTTTTTCATTAATTTATCCTGCCATTCTTCATCGTCCGATTTAATTGGTCCGTATTTTTTATCCCACTGTCTTTCCTGTTCTGTTGTAATCTGAATAGGAATACCTATATTGTGCGAATCGCACTGTATTCCATCATATTTTTCAGCTATCTTCTTTCCAATTTTTACACCTTTGGACATTTAAAACGCCGATTGTAAGCATTAAAAAAATCAAGAAATGAACTCACTGGTAGTTCATTACCGCCAAAGGTTATACATTGAAGTATAGTAAAATCAACTGATATACTACCTTTTGATTACTCTCGAAAGAGTAAAGGATAGTAATGTATTAACCTCGGATAAATTCCATAGGTCGTTTATTTTTGTTATAAATCATGTGCTTTACGATTCCTAACATATTGAGACAACTGTTCTTGTCTCGAGTAAAGAAACGATACGATTGAAACATTGATTTAGGTTCGTCTTCAGGACTACCAATGTGTTCTTCCTTATCGTTTCTACAGTGCTTACATCCCAATAAACGGAACTTTTTACTTCCATCTATCGTGATATTACTAATATCCTTCCAGCAATGACAACATTTTTTACTTGTGTTATACTCATCAAGAAGTAGCGTTGTATACCGTTTTTTCACTAATCGTTTGAGTCCTACTCCCATCGTGGAAGCACCTTTGATACATGACCCTTGTTTTGCACTCCAATCTCCAATACACACCACGATATCTTCCTTGTTTCCAAATTGTGTTTCTATACGTTGTAGAAACTTATCCTCGCTTTTCTGACGATACACTTTGGTTCGCCAGTTGATTTTACGATTAAGTTCGGCTTCGTAATAGGACTTTACTTTCTGGTTGATTTCATGTTTCTTCTTGATATAGTCCTTAAACAATTGGATATTTACCGTGTTAGATAGATAGGCACTTAGTTCCGTTTCACATTCAATAATATCAGGACAGCTCTCATTGAGTTGGTGGTTCAGAACACTTCGCTTTTTATTAGTTAATTTGATACGACGATTACGTTTTGCTAAACTCTCTGTATCACGTTGCTTACAGGAATACTTTAATTCATTTCCTTCATCGTCCATCATATACAGAAGGTACAACTTGCCTGGATCAGCAGTTATGATTTTCTTGGTTTTGAGAACTTCCAATTGTTCTTCTGAACAGTCATCGATATAGGGTATACTGGTATCTACTTCCTTGACCTTGGAGCCATACTTTTTATCTACTAAGGTTTTGTGCTTGAACAATAAGGATACTCCTACTCCATCTGTTTGAAGTGTATAATTGAACACATAGTCCTTGGAGGTAAAGATTTTCTTATTCATCTTGAAGTGGGTCATCCATACTTGTTCTTGGTTTTCAGATACCTTTTTGAGTAGATTGCCTTTTGTCCCTTTCTCTGCAAAGAGGTTAATTAAGGTAGCAGTATCCAGAGTGATATACTTGGGAACACAACTTGACCTAAGAGATAGAGGTTGAAACAACTTAATGATTTTACTATTTAACGCTTTTGTTTCTGTTGGTGAAGCATATACCATCTCAGCACGAATCATATTATTATAATCTTCATAGCATTGGTTCATGTAGATGGAATGAACGATATAACGGAAGGGTTGAACCTGACAGTCATAGGGAATGGTCTTGATGATGGTAGCAGGATACAATTTAGGACGATACTCAATAAACCAGTTTCGTAAACATAACGGAACATCATCTGGTTTATTCTCCATCATTGCTTTTTTTAGTTTCCAGATGGTTTCTCTCTTTGTTTTCGTATATTCATCTGTATGTTCTACTTCACTTCCAACGTGTTCATCATAATACTTGTCCGCAAAGATGTTAATGAAACGAAGAAGACGTTTAGAAAAATGCTCTTTGACGTTAACAGTCAAGCATGTTTCCATGGTTTGCTGAATGTATGATAGCGGATAGGTTAAAAGTTTCAAGTCAAACTTGGTATGGTTAAAAATAGGTTGAAACTCTGTCTCGTAAAAATGGTTCAGTTCCTTCATTACTCCCGTTTGAAGTGGTTGACGACCACGAGCATCTCGTTCTCCCATCGCCATCATACAGTAGGAAATAAAGGTAGAGTCCAAGTCAGGGATAGGTCGTTGTTGATGGTATAAATGAAGACAGTAGAGACGAATAAACTGATAGGTGTCAATCACAATCGGGTTGATGCGAAGGACTAAGTCATTGATTTTCTGATGAATTTCAGGGTTTTTAATGATAGACTTCAAGGATGTTTTGATGGTTCGATAAGGAGTCTTCTCCTGAGTACAGTTTGCACCGATTGGTTTATCCGGAGGATCGGGTTTTCGTTTGGGTGGCATTTATTTATATACAAGATTATTTATTTAAATTATTTATTTTTTTATTTTAGAAATTAATTTTTTTTACGACTTAAAAAAATATATAATAACTATAAAAATGGAGGACAGTCCTTCCTTTTATTGCGATAAATGTAATTATAGGACGGATTTTAAGTATAGTTATGAGCAACATCTTGAAACAACCTTACATAAAACAGGAAAACGAAAAGAACGAAGTGATAAAGTAGTATTGAAATGTGAATTCTGTCCATATGAAAGTCATAATAGGAATAATTTTCAGACACATCGTCTCAATAATCATTTGAGTATAGAAGAACGAAACAAGGAATATACATATTATTGTATTATATGTGATTTTGGAAGTTTTGATACTAAGGTTATGGAGAAACACAATCAATCAAAAAAACATATATTACGGTCTACAACAAGAATATAATTTTTATAAAATCGGCGTTTTAAATGTCCAAAGGTGTAATAGATATTCTTGAACAAGATGATCTGATGGAGATAAATTATATGTATACATATAATCATCTGGAGTACATTTTATAGTATGTATTTTATTATGACCGACTGTTGTCATCTCTTCTATATGACATTATTTTTAGATAGAGTTTATAGACATGAACAACATGAAAATATATTTATATAGAATGTATAAATAGTATATGAATAGAACAAGAAAGAATAGTATAATTAAAATAAAACATGCAACGATTAGATCTAAAACAGGTAACAAACGTAATAAGGCTACGCGAAGAATCAAAAAATGTAAAGGGGGTGCATCATCCTTTACGGTCAAGTTTCCGAATAAGTCTATATATCAAGTAGTGGTTGAAAAAAAACATTCTATTGTTACAACCAACGTAGCAAAAGAGAATGCCACAAAGTTAATAGAAGCTGCAATTCCAAAAGCATATCTTGAAAATAAATCTTTTCAGTATGGAACATTATCACTTGAAGATTTTTTACAGAGATCCATCATGGCAATTTGGAATAACATGCCACAGCGAACATCCTTTGATATGTTATTACGATCTGCAAACAGTATATGTACACAAGAAGTAATTATCTCCGTGTTGGGAGATATAAGTCTAAAAATACATAACAATACTAATATAATTCATATTAATGAAAATGAATTGAGCAAACAAACACATGAATATAATAAATATATTCCTTTTATTGAAAAGGAACTTTCTGATGATGACAAAATATTAGATCCTTCCAATTCACAATTTATTCCAAAATTTAAACGTATGAAGTTTGTTGAAATTGCGTATATACTAGCAACAGGATTTATGAATGCACTTGCCAGTTCGTGGGTTGAACCAGAAGATTGGATGGAAAAAAATATTCGGCCTACAATAAAAGTCGGTGTAGTTGATCGATTTCTTTGTAAAAAAACGGATGCAGAAAAAAGAAGTATGACTATTGAACAAAAACAACAATATGCAAATAGTAGACTAAATGAATTACTAGCCTGAATTAAATCAGCGAAGCCGCAATATATCATATGCATCACGATTCACAACATCATTATTTTTTAAATGTATCCCATCCAATTCTGTTAAGGATCGTGTAGGATGCTCATCGCTTGTTCCTCGCAAAATCTTTTTACGAAATTCCTCTTCTGATTTTGTATAATAATGATGAATGCATGCAATATCGACAGACCCTTGATGATAGGGAGGTCCTGAAACGATGGTGCGATTAGGATCGTAAATATTTCCTTCACGAAGTTGAGGATAATGCGATGAAATATACAGTTTTATGGAGCGCAACTGTGAAATGCATTTGATATGTGGATTTATATCGGTCGAACACAGTTGAAATCGTGAAAGGACAGGTTCATTTTTATAAGCTGTTTCGTGCGAGGTTCCAAACATCATCCAATTTAAGGCAATCGATTCACAGGAATCGTACCCTTGTAAAAACTCCATGATCGTTTTATGTTTTTTTAGAACAATGAATTCATCAATGTCAATGAATGCTCCCCATTTGTGTTGAGGTGTATGCTGTAGTATAAAACTGTCATATGCCTCTAAATGACGTTTTTTACCTGGAAAATGAATAATAGATACCTGCGAAGATGTCTTGTGTTGCAATGTATTTTTATCACTGTTATCGTAGACATAAATATGCGAGAATCCTAATTTCAAATGATAGTGTATCCATTCATCAATATAGGGTTCTTCATCCAGCGCAATTGCGCAGATCACTGCATGATTGGTTGCTGTACTTGGAATGACAAACTTGGATGGAATAGGAGTGTTGGAGTAGGGTGCATGTGGTTGCTTTGGTTTTTTAGTAACACATCCCCACGATGACATATATTCATTCTTATCCACATACTTTTTAGATGCGCTCAAAACACCTCTAAAAAGTATATTCTCTGCTGAGCCGGAATTGAACCAGCGACCTAAGGACAATTGCGAAACCGACTACAATCCTCCGCTCTACCAACTGAGCTATCAGCAGGTTGCTGACGCCAAAGGCACCAGCAACATGATCATAGCAATACTCCGCCTTCGGCGGGTGAGCTATCAGCAGCCCACTCTCTGGAGAGATTCTTTTATTGGATTTTAAACGCACCGTGGTGGAGGCATTCTGCCCCCACACCCCCCACACGGATTATTTTTTTAAGAGGTGTGGGTGTGGAGGTGCAGAAGTATGGAATTAATCCGTGTGGGTGTGGAGGTGCAGAAGTATGGAATTAATCCGTGTGGGTGTGGAGGTGCAGAAGTATGGAATTAATCCGTGTGGGCGTGGATGTACAGGTGCAGAAGTATGGAATTAATCCGTGTGGGGGGTGGCGCTACCCGAAGGGAGCCTCCACCACTTAGCGCCCCCTCCACACTTTAATAATTGCCGTATCGTATCGTGCCTGACTCAATTGATGCGCCGCCGTATCAAAATTGTTCTGATCCGACACAAACGCCCCAGGATACTTTGCAATCTCCCCAAAATTAGAGCACATATTTTCATCTACCACTTGTTCATAGTAGAGCACGATTCCAAGAATACGCTCAAATATCTCGCGCTCTTTTCGTGTTCGTATCGCTGACACCAGTGTTGAAAAAAGGGAATAGGTTTCTTCGAGTTGTTGAACGATGCCTAGATCGATGATGGATGCGCCGCCAAAACATCCATTCCATTGCATACCCTTTGCATATTCAATCAACGCATCATGATTCTTCAGTAAAGACAAATAGGCGGAGAACTTTCCGCCGAGGTCTTTATTCCCAAAATACCAATGGAATTTGACGGAACCATCGAGTTCTGAATTAGTAAAAGGGCGATACATAAACATGCTGTCGTGCAAAAAGATCATACGATCCGCCCATTTGTTTAGTAGAAAGTAGTAATAAGGCAGGATTTCGCCAGCACCGTTCCATTCACTCATGATGATTTCGGTGTTCACCAATTTTCCATTTACTGTATTAATACTGGAGTTGTCGTCGATAATCACGATTTTATTGGTATAGAATTGCCGGATTTTGTTGTATGAAGTAATCCACAGGTCATTATCACGGGTGGTACGTAGATTTCGTAGAAGGACGAAGACATATGATTTTCCTTGATAGGCAAGTTCAATGGCAGATGCGCGAGACGGCTCTATTTTTTTTACAGGATAGACTGTACTATTTGACTTTTCCTTGGCTCCACTTTTAAATGCATCGGTTCCGCCAAACAAGGATCGGAAGGAATCATTCGGATAGATAATTTGATTTTTAGTATCATCCATATCGTCGCTCGATTCGCGTGTGTATTTCATTTGAAAGGTTTCGGACAAGATGACTTCAGGACGATCGACTCGTGGAACAATGATGGGGCGGAAGGGTTCGGGGATCTGTGAAAGATCACGCTTCCTTAATAGATGCCGATTGGCCCAGGATGACATGTATTACATCACATGATATTTTATTTGGATTTATTACTGCACTTTTTAGAACTTCGCTCCTAAAAATGTCCAACTATCCAGCGAAATGATTTGGCACTTTTTTCTTAAGCGTTAATAGAAATGCATTTGCAATTCATTCTAGGCTGTATTGTGGTATTGATCATTGTTCTCTACTTTTCAAGTCCGATCCGTAATGAGGCATTCGGCATGTCGGCTGGCACCATGGATCAACTGGCTTCTACCCATGTACCCGCCTTGATTGATTCCTTTGCAGATTTCGCGAAGTCTGATGAGCGACGTTCGCTAGTGGACCCCAATCGCAAACCCGAGCAGGCCATGGAGAATGCCATTCAAGCGAATCTTGCAAAGAAGGGCATCCATGATATGACCGAAACTACATCGTATCCTCGCGAGTACGCATCTGCCTAATAGGATTATAAATGATCATATACCTGCTTGTATTCTGAAGAATCCCACACAATTTCAGGCGGTCCATTGGGATATGCCTCGTACGGAATGGCTTTCTCTGTCGGTTTATCGAAGGACAGTAGCTTCTTTAAAGAGTGGAGACGGCGCTCGATCGGATTTCGAATGTGTTTGCACTGTGTTCGCCCCAATTGTTTCCAACGCCATTCGATCTGGAGCGCGGTACGCCACTCTGGTATATTCTGAATAAAACACGCGCGTTTCCATGTTTGGCCTTGTGCTACGCGGATACCTGTCGCTCTGGCCCCACCAGAAATCTCATGATTATGTTGTCGTAGTCGACGATCTGGATCGACTGTTGCCCCAATATAGGTTTGCCCCTCATCTGTGTAGAGCATATAACAATAAAACATTGTATTATGCAAGAGTGTCTTTATATAATAAGTATTATATTCCTTAGATGATATCTAAAGAATATCATATCGTATATCCTATGAAGGTTAGTATCTTTGGATCATGTCGACAGCAACCATTATTGACACATTATACTGGTACAACTATTCAAGAATCATTGACGTATCCGCACTATACCAAAGAAATCATTCAAGCAATTGAGTTCTGTAAAGGCCGACCTATATCGTCTCTTGCTACACAGCAATGCTTTCGAACAGGTATTTTAAATCATCAACCGATTACAAATCAATCCAATCTGCAAAGAGAATATGAAGAATCGGATGTGATCGTTGTCGAGATTGCAAGTAGAATTTCCTACGAATGGAACCATTTATATTTGCATCATATTGCAACGGAAGAACAATATGGAGTTCATCTCCGTGAACAAATTATACAGAGAGAACTAACGGATGAAGAAATCGAAGCGGATCTTTGGCGTATTCGTGAATTGGTTAAGCCAAAGAAACTGCTCGTCGTATCGCATATCTATACGCGTGAGCAAGGTAAGCGGTATGACCTTATCCACTTAGTAGAGCGACTTTGTTTGAAATACGAGATTGCATTTCTAAGTCCATCCGAATACCTGGTACATGACACCGATGTCTATCAAGAAGAGACGGTATTAGCCCACTATACAGAAAAGGGAAAACAACGAATTGGCTTCGTATATAAGGAAACAATTGAACATTTATTTAAAACAAAAACAGTCGTATTTGTTATAAAACAGCAATATTGCAATTATACGCAAACTCCTACTAGTTGTTTCTGGGGAATGGGCGATATCATACGTGCAATCTATAGCATGTATAAAAAATCAAAACAGTTTTCTTTTCATCTGATTGTCGACATTTCGCAGCATCCCATTTCAACCTTTTTACTCCATTCAAATCATAAATATACTATGCATATGTTATCTATACTTGATACAATTCCACTTATACCACATGATGATATTGATATGCATCTACATACATCATTTACTACGACGGATGTCGTCTATATGGGTGCGCACTGTAATTTAGATGTGTATGATACGAACGATACGAACGGTACGAACGATGCGAACGATACAAGTATAAAACAAATGATAAAGAG
>TBL_comb47_HYPODRAFT_10006132_pt1 | contig 13077 bp, 12 predicted proteins | sample TroBogypolimnion_40_FD_10682 | JGI IMG/M metagenome (IMG submission 10682)
TGGAAAGTAAACGGGACTTGGCGAAAAGCCAAGTCCCGTTTACTACCAAACCATTGTGAACTTAGTATGCCACAAAATTTCTTTCGAACCACTAAAGAAAGAAGAGTCGCCCTATAAGCCGGAGACGAGACTGTTATGCGTGAGATCACGCTCAAAAAATGAATTTGCCCTCATTATTGCCCCCAAATTTCTAACACATTAATTAGTAATAAGGATGGCAGTTTCTATAGAGAATCTAAACCGGATGTTTATAGCTTCACCCTCTGTCCAACCATGAGTCATCCGGTAATGCTGCAAAATCATTGAGAACCCTGTCCAAAATTTTGACGGAACCACTTTGAGCTTCATTTTTGTTTCAAAGTCCCCGCAGTCACAGGACTCCGCAAATTCGTACTTTTCAATCATCATCCGGAGTTCCTTCTCGATCAGAAAAGAACCACTTGTAAAGCCAGCTGTATTAGGAATTATGAATAGGTCAAGGGTATCGGAATCGACTATCTCCCAAGTAATTCTTGTGGCTTCGCCAAGTGCGACTACGGTTTGTTTCAAGAGTTCAGCTGTGGCCTTGTCGGGATGATTTCCTACCAGGGTAAAAATTGACGGAATTACCGGACGAATTACAACGCTGTTTGTGAGGAATGCGCCAACCGATCCAAGACTCACGCCTTCTTTCATTGCAATGTCTGAAAGTTGATCTCGGTGCAACATTCCATATGTTGATTCTTGCATTACTTGCTTCAGCCATTCCTCGAGACGGCCAAGGGTTGACCCCTCTCGAGCTTCAGGTGGCAAGTTTTCAAATCTACAAGGATTACCTGCGAACTTTACGATCAACTCAACAATGTCGTCTTTTGAACCAACACTTATTGCTCCACGTTCTGCTGTTTTTCTTTCAATTCCGAGCAGTACTTCCTCCGGAGACAATCCGTCTGAGACCAACAACTGTTTGCCAATCGTGTTTAAGAACATGCCCGGTAAGCGAGTTGTAGTCAGCATCAGATCCGCCTGTCGATAGGTGAACTGATATACGTTTTCAACCGCTTCGGCGGCGCGGTCGATATTTGTCCCAAGTTTATGAGTTAAGTCATTCAAATCAATAAGCCCGAGGGCATTTCTTGATCTTTGAATAATTCTTCTAGTTTCAATATCTATGTCAACTGGTACTAGCCTCTGTTTTTCAATTTCAAATTCTTGTTCTAGCTTGGCGACACCAAAAATTGAGATTAGTTCTCCCAGTTCATCAATATCCCAATTACTATTTGCTGCAGTTAGTCCATTCGCACGTAAAGTTTCAAAAAGAGAATCCAAATCTGGACTTGATTTAATGACCCCCAACACTGAATAGATAATTTTTGGACCAATGATCAAATCCAGGGTTAATGGCAAAACTCTGGATTGAATTTGCCTGATTCGCTCTCGGGTTAGACCCACTAAGTCCGCCGCATGTTGCAGAGATGAACTTGTTCCATCAGTCCAGCCAAATCTGGCATTCAATGCATCCCAATAATCCATGGACACATTCCTTCTTGCCATCAATAGACGTAAGGTATTTGCACCAACTTCTTCCAAATTGGAGGAGTTATCCAGAGATTTTCGGAGTAACTCATCAAACTCCGGATCTGCGGTTAACTCATTATGACGTTTTGCAGGCACTAAACTACCGTAGATCCTTCTGCCAATAGAAAGACTTGCATAGTGGTCACAAACTTTGTCATTAAAGATTGCTGCTTAATAAACAAGCTGGTTGCATCACGGAATTTATGCGGGTAGACCGAGAATTCTCGTTCAATTGCGTAGTTGACTAGCTGTGTTGAAACTAGCTCAACCAAAGTTGCATGCCACGCTGGCGAATCAGCATATTTGTACTTCTCGCCATCGTGAGATCCAATAATGTTCTTAACTGCTTTGTGCTTCGCATAGATTTCTATTCGAAGGATGTCTGTGCCCAGTAAAAGAGCTGATCTGTTAGGCGCATCTTGATTCTTAATCTGAATCGAGATTTTTGGCCCTTTATTTGCATCTGATTCACGCACAATAATGGATGTCTCTGCTACAGAATCAACCAAAATAGCTTTGACTGAATAAGTGCCCAGCTCTCTTTGAGCTACACATTTGACCTTAGCAAAGCAGAATGTGCCAGAAGCATCCAGTTTTAACTCTACGACCGATGGTGTGGTGATCTCCTTACTTTCGCTCGTAATAACAACTTTTTCACCAAGCATCTCTGCGGGCGCTAACAATCTAATGTTTCGCGCTCTGGTTGGAGCAAGGAAATAAGAATCTTCCTCGAACTGCAAGGCAGTTGGATCTGGAAGGTTTTCCGTCGGTACCGGTTCGCAAATGAGTGTTGCGGAAGCAGTTTCACCCGAATAGGTGAATAACAGTTCTGTGCTTCCGAACTCCCTTGCTTCAACTTTAAGGGCTGCCTGCATTACTGAAAGGCGTTCATGTTCACGCCACTTTAGTTCTGTATCAACAAGAGAGAATGTGCCTGAAGTATCAATCAATTCAATCTTTACTTGATCTGGCTTGAAATCGAACTGTGGTGCTCGCAATGTAACTGTTGCCGTCTTGCCTTTTTCAATGAACTTCTTAGGTGGAACAATCGAGATCTTTGTGAAGTCAGCACCGGAGCCTCCTTCGGGAAGGTCTCCTGCTTCAGCTTCATCTAAAGTTTCTTGAAGTAGTTCAGCGAGTGACCTGCTTGCAAGATCTAGACGTTTTCTTAAGTCCTGTCCTTCGCTCTTGTTTGCATCTTCTTCTGCTGCCACCTCATCAAAGAATTTTCTGAGTTGATCTTGAACTAATTTATCAAGCGCACGGTAATAAGGATGTGAGCGCTCAAGTCCCTCACGTGAACGTTTAACAAGGCGCATAGGGTTGGCTTTGACTGTTTCTTCAGACGTTGATTCATGGTTTTTTTCAATTTCATCAATCTGACGATTGAGGACATCGATTTCTGGCGCAAGTATCTCTCCGCCAAACCATCCTGACTCAGGTCTCGAACTCAAACTTAAGAAGGTGTTCTCATAGTTTCCGCGCTTATCCCGAATAACCAATCCGTGATATGAGAACTCATCAAGATTGCCTGTCTGACGATCATTGAATTTATAGAACTTTAATGCCACCTTCTGTTTGTACCCTGGAACATCAAATTCTTGATTCAGCAATTCCGTGTAAGCAGGTAATTGAAATTTGAGATTTGCAGACTTATTAGTTCTGGAGTCAACAAACGTAACTTTGTGACGACCTACAATTCCGCGCAGTGAGACATGGTTGGATAGCTGCTCAACAAGTTTCGGGGTATTGGGAATCATTGGTGCACGCATTTTGTGAACTAAAATAGTTGCTGAAAGGCCGCTCGATTCCCCCAGTAATCCCAAGGCTTTTCTGTGCTCTTGAGTTGCAGGTACATCTGAAGCAATCATGTTCCAACTGCCTTCAAACGGATCTAATTCGACAGCGCTGTATTTACCTGCGCAGATAGATTCAAAAAGAGCCTTGCCAAAGATTGCAACATCCTTTGCCCCACGACCAAATAAGCCTCGTGAACCCTCCTCTGCACCCTTATTTGCTAGATAGCTCCTATTTTCAGCTCCAAGCTCAACAAAAGATTTGCGAAGCATCTCACCTGGAAGTCCTTTTGCGTGATCTCGAACTACCAACTTGTATTTGTATGGAGCGTCCGCGTTTGCGATTTCAATATAAATTGGGCCATCAACAGAAACGTCCTTATATGCGTCGTCACAGTTAGTTATCAATTCAATAAGTCCAGTGACGATGTTTCCTTTCATCGCCTCTGAAGCGTCCTGCCGGAATGCACGATCCGTGTAAATCATTTTGCCAGATTGTTGATTAGTCATTTATTGCTTCACCTCTCACATGAATTGATCGTGCATATCTTGCAAATTGCCCTATTTCGAGATCGCCAGACACATCGGCCATGCGATCTAAGTCAGTAAATCTTCCTAACCAGACAGACTCCGGACTGGCTGGCGAGCACTCCAATGCATCTGCAACAAGATGCAATACCTCTTCGGTTTGTTGATTCAAAAACGCTTGCCATGCAACGTGATTCTTGAGCCTCTTTATCTGCTGCATATACTGATTAGTTGCTGGCGCAGGAACGTTTGATTGCCCATACGTGGACTCCAGTTTTTTCATATTTTCACGAACCCAGTTAATTCCCGACCCACTCAAACGTCTCGCATATTGATGTGGGCGGAAAATGAAATCTGTTTCCGCCTCAACCGATTGCAGCGCTTTTGCAGTTTTTTTATAGTCCGGTAAGTCGGGGCGAGTTCTCCAACCAAGGCGCTTTGGGGCAATTTCAAAACACTTCAGATAGATTTCTTCTACGTCTACATCTCTATCAGATCCACCGAGTACAAAAAGGGCCCACACAAAAAGTTCAGAGTTAGACACTCGATTTGCACTAAAACTCAATTTTGCCCCACTCATTTACGTAACTTGAATTCTGGTTGATCTTCATTCCGACTCAGCTTGAACCTAACCTGAAGGTCTGACACTTCCTTCTGAAGTGCTTGAACGATTTCTTTGATGTCTTGATCCGTATATTCGTAATTACTCTGATTGGAAAGGTTGCCAATAACCCGTATGGCCTTCATCGCTTTTGCCACTCGTGCTTCGGCCAAGCGAACAAAATTGCTTCTTTTTTGCGACATTTAGACCCTATCCCCTAATATTTGCCAAATAATTACACTATTTGGCACAATAGTCAAGAATCTAGTGGTTTCGAGCCCAATTCTGACCAGTCCAACGGAGTTGACCTAGGGATTTAAACGCTGCAGCCCTCTCCAGCAGTTCAATTGAGTCGTTCAAATTTCCCAAGCCGGTATTGCAAGAGGAGCAAAGCAAGCCTCTTAAGCACTTACCGCAACTTGAGTTCGGATCAGGACAGCAAGCATGATCGTGATCAACAACCAGGCCCAATTTACTTATGACGTACGTTTCACAGATTGCGCACCGGCCAGATTGTTTCTCAAATAACGCCTCATACTGTTCAGGCAATAGGGAGTGCTTCCTCAGTTGACGAGACATGCGTAGGCATTTCTTGCAGTTAGAGGATAAACCTAGTTTCATCAATGCGCTCTTTTGAAATTCCGAAACAGGTTTCGTTTCCTTGCATGTGATACATAATTTAGTACCCACGCTCTGGACTATACGTTTCTTCCTCAATCGCTTTGTGCGCATTTCTTTTTGATATTGATTAACGCAATTCTTGCAGCTTGTATAAGCAGTTCCATCGCCATTAAAGTAAAAATCGGTCTTTGGTTTCTTCACTTTACATTTCCTACAAATCATCCTTTATTACTCCATTTTCTCAAGTAATTGGATGCCTTCTTCAGCAACTCGGGACTATCTTTAAAACTTCCCATCGCGAGGTTACATTTAGAACAAACTAATCCCAGGGCACAATTTCCGCATTTCATACGTCCTGGGCAGCAAGAGTGATCATGATCTACATGAAAACGGCCATGTCCATTTGACTCGACTATCTGGCAAACAGCGCACTTACCATTTTGCATCTCAAGCAACTGGTTGTATTGCTGCAAAGTCAGACCTAATTTCTCTAAAGAAGCACATTCGCTACACCGAGAAGACAGACCGTCATAGGAAATCCTGCTGAGATTAAACTGTGTACTACTTAACTTTCGTTTGCACTGTGGGCAAACCTTTGTGTCAGGTCGTTTTGCTCCCTCTTGGAATTCTCTGCTTTTTTTCTTTCCATATGCTTTACGATCTTTCTTAGAACAGTCTTTACAAAAATTTGATAATCCTGTTTTCCTTGTAATGTCTATATAAAAACTTGAAGGGTTCTTCGATTTCTTACATTTGAAGCACGTTTGACGCTTAGCTGGTGCTTTCTTAGCCAGGTTATCTTTCTTGAATTTCTCGGATCGAATCCGATTAGCCTCTACTGCACACCTTTTACACCAGGAATGAAGACCATCTTTATTCACAGCACTCTTTGAGAATGAGGCAGGGGACAGCTTACTTTTGCAACGGCCACAAACTTTCATATTCACCTCACGGACAATTAAATCGTATTAAGCGAGCATTTTTTGTTTCTCTTGAAAAGCGATCTGTTCAACCACATAAACATCCAGCCTCTCGCAAACTTCATGGAGATCACGTGGAAATAGGTGTCCATAAGTATCCATAGTTTCAAGAATGGACTCATGCCCAAGCCACTCCTGAATCTGCTTTGCATTATTCCCCAACTTGATTAGTACTGACGCACATGTATGACGCAATTGATGCATACCTTCACCCTTATCAAAGCCTAGTGGGCGAGCTATTAATCGAAACATCGCAGATGCATCTTTATATCTCCATACATTTCCAGACCTATTCTGAAGGATCAAAGCATGAGGACCGAGTCCATGTTGATCTCTATGCTCAAGCAACAATCTCTGCAAGTAGGGTGAAAACGGAATCTTCCGATATGACTTTGAAGTCTTTAAGTGGTCTGCAAATATCTTTTTACTATCTCTGCTTAGCTGCCGATCAACTGTTATTTCTTGATTCTCAAAATCTAATCGATCCCAAGTTAAACCTAGGACCTCAGATGGGCGCATGCCTGTGAAGAAACCAATCCAGACAGCAATTTGCCAACGTGGCGCAAAACCTTCGGCCAACTGCTTGATAGTCGCCATATCCAAAGGAACAATTCTTTTGTCAGTCTTAGGTTTTCTGCGCTTAATTTTTGTCATAGGGTTCTTATGGATCACTTCATTGTCTAGGGCGACTCGAAGTATCGAACCAAGTTGATTGGTTAGCTTCTCAATGTAACTAGGCTTTAACTGAAATCCAGTAGTTGCAACTGAGTTTTTTAGACGAACCCTCCACCTTTGAATTTCAGCCGGAGTGATTGAGCCGATGGCTCTATCTCCAAACTCAGGATCAATGTGACTGTTGTATATGTTTTCATAGTCAATTTTTGTCTGCTCTTCTACATCCAGGGATGGCCCCCAGATTTCTTGCACGAACTCACGAAGAGTCATATTCATTTCTGATGGGCGCGTGTTCCTGCCTCTACGCTCCATAGCCTCCTGTTCTTCGGCGAACTGCTCCGCTTCGCGCTTAGTAGAAAAGCCTCCTTTTTCGGCTTGTTGCCCCTGGCGGGTACGCCAGCGAGCAGAAAAGTACTTGCCACGTTTACGTGCATAAGCCATTACTTTGTACCCCCATTACTGCGAGAGAGCCAATTCGTTAACGTTATTTCGCCAGCTAGTTCTTTATAGGCCTTTTCCCCCGCTTTAGTGAGTGAGCCACCGGACTTCCCTTTACCACTGGCGGTTAGCCACCCTTGTGATCGAGCTACACGCAATGATGCATAGATAGTGTTGCTGTCAACATCAAGGTCTACACATATCTGCTTAACAATGTTATTGCTACCAGTCTTAGATAGCTCTGAATAAATTTTTGCAATGACAATTGAGTGGGCCTTTGTAGATGCTATTTCCAACCGATTGCGAAATGCTTTTTCATACGGCGATCCTGATTTTCCATCTTTGAAAATTAGCGTGGGAACCGAATCTACTGAACTAAGCCGAAGCGGCTTACGGAATTCCTCTTCAATCTTCATGCGACAAGCGCGCATACACCTCAGGTGCTCAGCTTCAATCTTGGAGTAGGGCAGCTCTCGAAATAAAGCAGCCCGGAATCCTTGAGAGGGTGCATCTTTCTTCAGTGAAGCTACTCTTAAGCGTGCAATCTTCTCATCACTGCTAACGGGCAAGAATTTCTCACCATGGGCTTCAACTTCCATGCCAGCAATCTTGAACTGAATCCGAACATCCACTCGACTTTTAGACTGGTCTACAAAATCATTAAGTAACCCAGATCCAATTGCGTGCACCCAAACCCGGTAGTTACCGAGCTCTGAAACCACGACGTCGTGCCAACTAATCGCGTGCGATGAATCATGGGCTTTTGCTTCCCAGAAAATTCCGCTATCCATGAATGCTCCTATCAACTTTTGACAGAATCCTAACAGGCCGCCTATAGTCTGTCTAATAGGTTTTAACCAATAACCTAACAAAAATGGAGGTGTAAATGATCGACTTGAACAGCAAAACCCGCCTAACTATGCGTGAGGCGGCTGAATACCTAGGGCACTGCTACTCCTGGATTCACGCTAACCACCGCGTCCTTGGCCTCAAGGGTTACCGGATTGGAGGTCGCTGGTACTTCGACCGTCCTGATCTGGACGCTTGGATCCGGAATGCAAAAGCTGGGTCACAAACTAACGGGTACCTGCCACTTCGTGAAACCAAAAAGGGCCGGGTGCGTTTGTAATGTTTGAAGATGAAATTGATCTAGAAGGCCTTTATGGAATGCCATCGGCGCGAGCATTCGGTGTTTTGCTTACAATCCTGATATCTAACGGAAAGGTTGCTACTACCCATGACTTGCTAGATTGCTTTACAGACGGCATATATGACTTAGTACAGGCGATTGATGAACTGCAATTGCTAGGGCATCTTGATGTTTCAGCTGTGCGACAGGATGGTGTCGACACTTCAAAACTAGAAATTACCTTACCGGGCCATGCCTACCTTTCAGGGTTTGCATGGGCGTTGATTGAAAACTACCAAAACTACTTTAGCGATTGACAAGTAATGAAACGTGATAAAATTACTTCATCAGTTAATCAATACGGTAGTTACACCAAACCGATAGATGATTTTGATAAATACCAGAAGAGGTCTATAGGCTCTAATAGGGGTCTTTATCTACCTACTTATAAGAGTATTAGTGAGTCCGATGGTGCTCCTGCCTCCAGCGAATCGCAAGATTCAAGTGATGCGGAGCGGGGCTATCTGTCTACTGGTACATTTGGGGTAGATAAGACCCGTATAGCGGTAGGAATACAGTCAGATAGCGTCCATATACCAACATTTCTGGACAACCTTTTGCCGGCCACCCGCGGAGGTACTCCTAGCGATGGAGTTGTAAAGATTGAAGGTTTTCTCTCTGTTTACATCAAGTGGGACTTTTTAAATCAAAGACTGTATCTAGAATTTAATCCATCAGATCTCTGTCGAGATGATGGAACAGAACTGCTACCGCTAGAGCTTCTGTCTATGGCTACCGAGATGGTAATTCGCAGGGTATTTCTGATTGGCGACCCGGATGCATTACCTGTTGGAGCCACTCCTGGTGCCAAAAAAGGCGATCACTTCATACTTCCAGACGACTGGACAAAAGACATCGAAGTCTTTCGCCTTGATCTGGCAAGGGATTTTCACATTACTGATCCTAGGTTTTCCCTACGGCAGCTTGAACATCTTTGGCCTAGTAGATCGAGGTATAAAGCTGCCACCCACTTTCTCAACGGCGGAAAGTTAAACACTTTGAGCTACCCGGTTGCAGACCGCACAACCAAGATAAAGCTTTATGACAAGCACGTAGAGAGAAAAAACAAGCCAATCAAAGGTGCGCCTCCAATCCCTCCAGGCACCTTTAGGTTTGAGATCTCCATCCCTCGCTACCAGTTAAAAATCGTGCACCTAAATACTTTGCATGTACTAACGCGACCTCGACTAGTGAAGCTCCTAAAGGAAAAGTGGGAAGTCTCAAACTATTGGAATAACCTCATATGGGAGGGCGAGGCTATGGATCTGGCTCATGATTCCAAATTGCCAGCTTCAAGAGTTAATGAAGTCCTTGGTTATGTTCAATGCCAAAGCCAGGGCATCTTCATGCGATACAGCCGGAATGACCAGCGAGCGCTAAATGCTGATGCAAAGAAGCTCGGGTTATCCGTAGGTAAGCCCATTACTAAACAGGGTAAGCCCTATGCCCATCTGCACTTTATGTCGGGAAACCTCGCTGCCCCATTACCTGAGACGTTTAACATTACAAAAGGCGGATTGTTCAGCATCATTGGTAGTAAACCCTTACCAAAACTTATCTAGGAGATTATGAGCACTTACCTTTCCCCCGCCCAAGTAGCGCAGATTATGGGCGTTAGCCGCGACACTGTTTACTCCATGATCCATAGAAACCAATTGGATTCATACCTCTTTGGCAGAAGTAGGCGCATCACTCAAGAGCAGATTGATGATTGCTTAAATCGCAGATACCAACGCCCTATAGATGCAACTAAACCAATGCGTCTATGAACCTATCCGATATGAGTAAGTAATTATCATGATAGGAACGCGGAAAATGACCTTGCAAGTTACTCATTACATAGACGGGCTGCAAAACCATTCATGCTTATGCCTGTTAATTGGTTACTAAGGTGCACGTCTATTGGAATAGTGCTTGGAAACCAAGTGGTGCGCTCGCTGGCTTATTAATATATAAGAACAGTAGCTTTCAAAAACGCCTGCCCCAACGCCCACCGTCTTTCTCGCGCTGCTCTATTTGGCTTTTAAGCACTTCAGGTTGTGATCTTCGATATGGATAATACTTATCTAAGAACTCTTCCAACCGATCATCCTGAGCGAAAAGGTCCTCTAGGACGGCGTGAAGCTTTGCATTTCGCTTTACTGCAACTGCGATTCGCTCGGGGCGATGTTTCAAAATATCAGCCATGCATTCATGATGAAGAAAGCGCCACTTCAGGTCCTTACTTTCGAGCACTCCGTGTGCCTCTTCCCAGGCCGCCAAGAGATCCTCTGGCTTTCTTATATTCACATAATGATGTTACGCCTGGCGGGAAAAGTAATAAAGGGAATTTGGAGAGGGTAGGGGTTAAGGTGACTGCTTCTGTAGAAGGCACCCAGGTCATTTCCGCAGGTAACGAGTCAATTGCCCATGCAGTAGCGCAATCTCATGCCAATTACTTCGATTTCATTGAACGTGTCAGAGGCATGCGCAACACTTCATCCATGGGGACAACCAAGAAGTCGTTAGCGCAAACGCACCCAGCGCTCGCAAAAGAGGCATTCGGTTGGGACCCGAAGGACTTTGTAGCTGGAAGCCACAAGAAGGCTAAATGGAAGTGCAGTAAAGGTCACCTTTTCGAATCGTCACTTGAAATACGCACAAAGCTTAAAACTAAATGCCCTGTTTGCGAAGGCCGAGTGATCGTCACTGGCTTTAATGATTTGAAAAAATTGTTTCCTGCGATAGCGAAGGAGGCAGATGGATGGGATCCCTCAAAGGTGGGAACTTCTAGCAACAAGTCTTATCCATGGAAATGCGCAAAGAAACACACTTGGAAATCAAACATTACATCTCGCGTTAAGGGTGAAATCAAAATTTGCCCAAAATGTTTTGATCTTAAAATGAAGCAGTCTGGGAAGAGTGATTTGAAATCTACATTTCCAAAATTAGCGAAGGAAGCTTCGGGATGGGATCCCTCAGAATTCGCTTATAAAAGTGGAAAAAAGGTTGAATGGAAATGTTCTAAAGGCCACCTCTGGGAAAACGTAATTAGGGATCGGGTTCAACGCGGGACAACTTGCCCTATCTGTCTAGGAAAACGGATCCTGGTAGGAGTAAGCGACCTTAAAACCACGCACCCTGAAATTGCTGGTGAAGCTTACGGTTGGGACCCCTCAACAATTCAAAAGAATTCACATAAGAAAGTTCAATGGAAGTGTAGAAATAGTCATTTATACGAAAGTAGTGTGGCAAGCAGAACTCGACTTAAATCTGGATGTCCTGTTTGTGCCGGAAATGAGTTAGAACTAGGGAAAACAGATCTAGCTTCGACTCACCCTGAAATCGCGAAAGAACTCTTGAATGTAGATCCAAAAACAATCAAAGCAGGTTCGCACAAAAAATTTGAATGGAAGTGCCCTAAGGGCCACGTGTATGAAGCACCGGCACATTTTCGACAAGGTGGAGGAAATTGTCCTATTTGCTCCGGGCATCGAGTGCAGGCTGGATTTAATGACTTGGCAACAACTCATCCCGAAATTGCCGCCCAAGCGGATGGTTGGGACCCAACGAAAGTTAATGCAGGCAGTAATAAGTTTTATAAATGGAAGTGCAGCAAAGGACATAAATGGACAAGTGTTCTTTATGGAAGGTTGCAAAGCAAAGAAGTAAGTTGCCCAATTTGTTCAGGTAAGAAAATCCTAGTTGGATTTAATGACCTTGCGACTACTCATCCAGAGTTAGCTAGTGAAGCCTACAAATGGGACCCAACGACATTAAACGCAGGCAGCAATAAAAAGGTGAAATGGAAATGCGAGCTGGGGCACATTACTTCGGCACTCGTTTATAACAGAACTATCCGAGGCGATAACTGTCCTGTATGCGCCGGACGAGAAGTTCTAAAAGGCTTTAATGATCTAAAGACTACCTATCCCCTTGTTGCACGCGATGCATTCGGTTTTGATCCGACAAAATTTGTTGCAGGCAGCAATGTTCGACTTAGGTGGAAGTGTCCTGAGGGGCATATTTGGTCGACTACTCCTGCAGCAAGGACAGGAGAGACGGGCACCGGATGTCCTTCATGTGCCAATTCTGGATTCGATCCAAATAAGGATGGTTGGTTGTACTTCCTTGATCATCCGACTTGGGAATTACTTCAAATTGGAATCACTAATGATCCGAAAAGAAGAATTGCAAAACATCAAAAACTTGGCTGGGAATTGATCGAATTGAGAGGGCCAATGGATGGGTTGCTTACACAAAATTGGGAAACGGCCATGCTTCGAACCTTGAAGAAAAGAGGGGCAAGATTATCCCCAAAGGAAATTGCTGGAAAATTCGATGGTTATTCTGAAGCTTGGACTAAAGAAAGTTTGCAAATTGACTCTTTAAAAGTACTTATGGCGCTAGTCGAAGAAGATGACACGCATGTCAAAGAGGGTCGACGCTGACAAAAATTTGCCCTCAATGTTGCCCTCAATGCCCTCAAATAATCCCCAAAAAGTTCTATTTTCTTAATACGTTTTGGGAAAAATTAACAAACCAATCACGCTCAATCTAGACATCTTTGAGCAAGATGATTGCGTAAATAAAGAAGAGTCGCCCTATAAGCCGGATCCTGTCCATCGCTTTCGCGAGTGGATCACCATCCATCTAGCCGCGCAATTGCTCACGCGATCAAGCGACCTACCTGATGACTTGAGCGAGCAGCTC
>TBL_comb47_HYPODRAFT_10006134_pt1 | contig 13074 bp, 13 predicted proteins | sample TroBogypolimnion_40_FD_10682 | JGI IMG/M metagenome (IMG submission 10682)
TGAAATTCCGGTGACCATCATCAATGTGCAGCGTGGTGGACCGTCAACGGGCATGCCCACTCGCACCCAGCAGTCTGATTTGCTCGCTTGTGGCTACGCCTCGCACGGCGACACCAAGCACGTGATGCTTTTCCCCCAAGATCCGCACGAGTGCTTTGAGCACGCAGCCGCGGCACTGGACTTGGCCGATCGACTCCAGACGCCCGTGTTTTTGATGACCGATTTGGACATCGGGATGAACCAGCGTTTGAGTAAGCCCTTTGAATGGGATGACAGCAAGTTTTATGACCGTGGCAAAGTGATGACTGCAGAGGAGCTCACCGCGGGCAAAGACTTTGGTCGCTACAAGGACGTTGATGGCGACGGCATTCCTTGGCGCACGCTGCCTGGCACCCACCCCACCAAGGGCAGTTACTTCACCCGTGGGACCACGCGCGACCCGTATGCGCGCTATTCAGAAAAAGGCGTGGACTACATCTACAACATGGAGCGCTTGATGAAAAAATTCAAGACCGCAGCCACCATCGTGCCCCAACCCATCGTCACCCAGGCGACTGAAAAAACCCCTTATGGCGTGATTTACTTTGGCTCAACCACTCCGGCCATGGAAGAGTCCTTGGACGCTTTAAAAACCGAGGGGATTCATTTAGACGCCATGCGTTTGAGGGCCTTCCCTTTCCCCGATTCGGTGGCGGCTTTCATCCATGCCCATGAAAAGGTGTTTGTGGTCGAGCAAAACCGCGACGCTCAGATGCACACCTTGATCACAACGGAGCTTGAGATTGATGGCTCCGACTTGTCCAAAGTCTTGCACTATGACGGGACTCCCATTACCGCGCGTTTCATCTCACAAGCCATTCGCGCCCAAATCACCAAACTCAAAACCAGCACCAGCCCCAAGCGTGAAAAGGAGTCTGTATGACCTTCATTACCAAACCCGTCCTTCACCACCCCACCCTTGCAAAAAACAAGGTGGGTTACACCCGCCGCGACTATGAAGGTCGCGTCTCAACGCTTTGCGCGGGCTGTGGACATGATTCCATATCGGCGGCGATCATCCAAGCGTGCTGGGAGCTCGACATCGAGCCCCACCGCGTGGCCAAGCTCTCCGGGATTGGTTGCAGCTCCAAGACCCCTGACTATTTCCTGGGTGCTTCACACGGCTTTAACACCGTGCACGGCAGAATGCCTTCAGTCCTCACGGGTGCCAATTTGGCCAACCGCGAGTTGCTCTACTTGGGTGTCTCCGGTGACGGTGACTCGGCCTCCATTGGTTTGGGGCAATTTGCCAACGCCATGCGGCGTGGTGTGAGGATGGCCTACATTGTCGAGAACAATGGGGTGTATGGACTCACCAAGGGGCAGTTCTCCGCCACCGCAGACCGGGGCTCCAAGAGCAAAAAAGGCGTCATCAACAGCGACGCGCCAATTGACCTGGTGGGCTTGGCGCTTCAACTCGGGGCCACCTACGTGGCGAGGGGATTTTCTGGGGACAAAGAGCAACTCGTACCCTTGATCAAGGGCGCCATTGGGCACGGGGGCGCCGCCTTCATTGATGTGATCAGCCCTTGTATTGCCTTTAACAACCACGAAGGCAGCACCAAGAGTTATGACTATGTGAGGGAGCACAACGAGGCCGTGAGCCGCATCGACTTCATGCCCCATCGCTCTGAGATCACCACGTCCTATGCCAGCGGCGAAGTCGTGGAAGTCGAGCAGCACGATGGCCGGTTTTTAAGACTGCGCAAACTCGAAGAGGGTTACGACCCAACAGACCGCTATGCAGCCTTGAATTACATGAATGCCCACCACGAAAAGGGGGAAGTCGTCACAGGTCTTTTGTATCTCGACTCGCACGCGCTTGACTTGCATGCCGCGCAAAACACGACCCACCAGCCCTTGAACTCCTTGAGAGAAGCGGACTTGTCACCGGGCAGCGCCATGCTTGCAAAAATCAACGCGTCCTTGCGCTAGGACAACACCCGCCCAATCCGACGCGCTCCACTGCGGTCGGACCCATCGGCCCAGTGTGCAAAGACTCTCTAGGGAGAGCTGCCAGCACATTGGGCTTTTTCACGTGCACGCCCACTTCGACGCGCAAAGACTCAAGCCAGTTCACGGCAAACCCTAGCGTTCATTTTGAAGCTTTTGCTTTTGCTTTTGCTTTTGGGCAACACCTCCAAAAAGCTTGATGTGCGTCAAACAGGACTTGAGAACTGAGGCACACACTTGATTCCAAGGCAGGGAACAAGCTATTCTTGCCTGACTTCAAGAATAGGAGTAGGCCATGAAAAATATTTTCAAAATCGGCTTGATGCTCACGCTCTTTTGGGTAGCGCCTTGGTGCAATGCATCTCTCACCAACCCCTGCACGGCACAGACCAACAACAACGCGCGCTATGCCTGTGAGGCGCTTTACAAGCTCAATGCCCTCGTGTGTGAAAAAGTCACCAACTTGGACTTCAAGCTCGATTGCATCTTGAAAGTCAAAAACAAACAACGCCAATTGGCCCTCAAAAGTGAAGACCATTACCAAACGCGATGAGCAACACGGTTGAGATCAACGGGAGAAGTCCATGAAGAATATGTCGATCAAAACCACCCCAACACCCCAGTCATGCTCAACTTGGTTTGTGGTTTTTCTTTATCTGAGCTCGTTTGGAATGCTCTTTTTTGTTCTTTTTGAAATTTACACCTCACTTGAGGGCTGATAGCGCGGGTAGCGAGTAACAAGCAACAAACACTGAGCACTGACCCCTCAAATTCACCGGGCTTGGTCATCAAAGACGCTGGCCCCACTAGGCTTTACCAGAAGAGTTTTTTGTGGGGTGTAAACCTATAATGCACGCATGCTGAGCGCGCTTTGCACGCCTATGTTTTGCAAAACCGAATCATTGAGGAACCCCCATGTTCAATTTTAAAACGCTGAGCCGTGCTTTGGCGGTCTTCTTGGTTGCGAGTTTGAACCTTGCGTGGGCAGGCACCTACTCACGACTGCCCGACCTGCCCGATCCGGCCGTGGACCCCATCCTTAAAAAAGAGCAAGAAGAGAGAAAGGCCGCGGGCGGCTCCATCATCAATCTCCAGCTCACCACCGGTCACGCTCCCAAGATCATGATCGCCACCGTCGGTCTGGCCAAGGCGCTCAGGCTTGACGCCCAAACACCGCGCTACATCCGCGAAGTGGCCATCATTCGAACGGCCGGTGTCGTGGGCTCAGCTTATGAACTCAATCAGCACTACGCCCTGGCCCAGGCTTGCCACTATCCGAACGACAAAATTCAAGCGATCCAAACGTGGCAGACGTCTGCGCTTTTCGATGAAAAAGAGCGCGCCGTGCTGGGCTATGTCGAAGAGATGACGCATGGAGGCGACGTGAGTGACGCCACCTTTGATCAACTGGCGAAGTTCTTCAACACCCAAGAAATAGTGGAAATCTCGCTCACGATTTCTAACTACTATGGCAATGGGCTTCTCACCAAAGCGCTGCGCATCAAAACCGAGTCCGATGGCCGCGTGACCTATCCTGGCAAATGCTAAAGAGCGTGGTGACCGGGCTGTGCCCCAGTCACCTTACCCAATGACTCAAAACGACCAAACTTTGACGATCTCTTCGGTGCTCACCACTGGCGTCGTCCAAGACCTCAAAAAGTCAATGCTTCTGTCGTGCGCGGCCTGGGTGTAGGAGCCACAGGCATCCTCGGCCACCACCGTGAAGTAGCCCAGGGCGGCGGCGTGGCGGCAATTGAACTCCACGCCAATGTCGGTGGCCACACCCGCAATCACCAAGGTTTTGATGCCCAATGTTTTAAGGCGCAAATCAAAGGGCGTATCAATGAACAACGAGGGCTGGCTTTTGGGGATCACAATGTGCTGAGGCTCAGGGCTCAAACCGTCCAAAAACTGGGCATCCTCGCCGCCAAGCTTCATCGTTTCCTTTAAAAGACTCGCATGAGCGACCTTTTGCTTTTTCATGAGAAAAAGTAAAAAAGGCCCCGTCGTGTGTTCAAGACTGGGCAGGATGTGTTGACTCCAAAACACCGGTATCCCCAAGGGCGCGGCCGCAGCGAGGAGTCGCTGGGCATTGGCCTTGACTTGATCGGTGTTGCTGGCCTTTCCAGCCAAGCCTTTTTGCATGTCCCACATCAGCAACGCCACGCCTTTGGGGTCGATGAATTCGGACAATTGGGTGGGCAAATGGAGCAAGTCAACCTCAACAAAAAAAGAAATTAAAAAAACCAGAAACGTCAACCTGGGCCTGCATGCTTTAAGCCCATCACTGCAGCTTCTCTTTGAGCCAATCCGCCGTCAAAGGTCGAAATTTGTACGGGATGTTAAAGCACACATGGTTGCCCTCCTCATAGACCACCAACTCGGCTTGTCCCTTCATGGAGTTGGCCAAGAGGCTGCCCTCGCTCACGGGAATAATCTTGTCGCCTGCCCCAAACACAATCAAGGTCGGACATTCAATCAAAGGGGCATAGCGCGTCATGTTGAGTTCATGGGCAAAGGCCAAGGCCTCTTGAAGAGTGGCTTTGTGCGCACGAATGCGAAACACCTCTTGCGAGACCGCCGGCATTTGCGGCAACACCGGACCAAAATTGAATGGCCCACAATTGGTCACACAGGCCTTCAAGCGCGGCTCAAGCGCAGCACACAAGGGGGAATAAAAGGCCCCCAAGCTTTGTCCCACAACACCCACGCGCGTCACGTCCACCCGTGGGTTGTCGACCAAGTGATCAAGGACCGCTGCCATGGCGGCTCCCCAGTCAAGGGAGATGGGGAAATGTGCCGCCGACTCGCCTTGACCTGGTCCGTCCAAGGTGATGGTGGCCAAGCCACGGCTTAAAAACGAGTCACTCCAAGAGTGCAACTCTTCCTTGCACGCATCAAGCCCAGGCAAAATGATGGCCAAGGCGGCAGCAGGTGCATGCGCATCGTCACTGGGTAGGCGCAAATACGCATGAATATAGTCCCCACAGTAGGGAATCTTGAGTTTTTGCATGGGGTGAGGCGTGTGGCTTGCTGCCAAAGCGTAGCACCTGAGCATATTGCTTTGTGCCAAGTCAAACTCATCGGGGTGTGCTGCAAACAAGTGCTTGCCGTAGTGGTAATAAATCGAGGCTCTCAGCCACGCCTCAGCCGCGGTGATGTCGCGCCCCACATCCTTGGCCTTTTGGGCCAAGGTCTCGTGGCGAAGGGCCTCTTCGGACCACAGGCGACACCAGTCTGACCATTGATCGATGCGTTGAACCAAGCGCTGCATGTCATTGGCGTCGACTCCCGTGGCGACGTAGCGGGGAATGAAATGATTGAAAATCAGATCGACTTGTGGATCACGAGACATGGTGTGGCGTGCTTTCGCGGCTTGAGAAATCGAAGAAGTGAATCAAAAAACCTCAACTCAAGGACATTGATTCTGAGGTGTCGGAAACTCTCAGCGTTTGGGTAAAAATTCTTCGGTGACAAATTTATTCAAATTTTGCTTGGAACTCATCATCCCCATGTCCAGCATCGATTGAGAGATCACCTCCATGGCGCCATTGTCAAATTTACCCGTGTTGTTGTAGTGTGGCATCAACAGATCATAGAGTTTGATCGAGAGATCGTTGCTCATATTGAGAGTTTCACTGGAAATTTTGGCGGTTTCAGCCTTGTGGGTCTTCATGTAATCCAAGCCATCGAACCAACACTTCATGAATTTCATAACACCATCGGGATTGCCCGCAATGATTTTGTTGGTCGCATAGATCACGTGAATATGAAACTTGGGCACAATGTTGCCAAAGCGCACCAAAGTGCGACCACTTCCCTCCTCCTCCAAATGACCCGCAGTGCCCGCCTCCACAACCATGCCATCAATTTGCTTGGTCTTCAAGGCCGCCGTTTGCGCGCTAAAACTGCCCAATGGCACCATTTGCATCCCGGCCCTGCCCCATCCTTGTTGGAGTGACAACTCACCCGCTGCCCACTCGGTCAGGGACCCTTTGGTGGACATGCTCACTCTTTTGCCCTTCAAGTCTTCTAGGGTTTTTATCGGTCCATCCTTCAAGACCACCAAGGCCAAGTCTTGCGGTGCATCGGACATGGCCGCAATGGCTTTCTCAGGGGCGCCTTTGGCTAAAAATCCAAGCTCAGGCCCAGCTCCAAGACCAATATCCACACTGTCGGCGGTCAAGGCTTGGTGCAGTTGGGCACTGCCACTGAAAACGGTTTTTTGCACCTCGAGGTCTTGCGCTTTGCAGGCTCCGGTTTTAACGGCCACATCCAAGGGGATAAAGGAGTAGGTGGGCTGAGACAGGCCTACGCGCAGCACGGTCGAGGCGTGCGCAAAACCCGTCAACACGAAAGTCAGTCCAAGGCCCACAAGCAAAGTGGCAGGTCGTGCGGTTTTAATGGAGATCATGGTTTTGAGCCTTGAAAAAAGTGGATGAGATCAATGAACAGGTTCGATGGCCAAGTCGGCCATTGAAAGCGGCCCTGCATTTGCACGCCAAGGGCTTGGCAGTGATAGCACGGATTTTAAAACCAAAAGCCTGAGGCATTCCTTGACACATCACACTCATGTCCACTGTCGCTTGGCCCAGCGCGCTTGCATCCAGGCCAAACTGGCATTGAGTGTGATAGCCAAGACCACCGCCACCGAGATCAAACCAAATAGACTCGTGGAGTCAAAAGTGTCGGTGAACTGACGGGTGAAAAAGCCAATGCCCTTGGTCGACGCGAACAACTCGGCCAACAGCACCCCCAAGAGGCACGCGATCATGGACAGCCGCAGGGACGAAAAAAAGGATGGCAGCATGCAGGGCAACAGAATATAGCGAAATTTCTGCCATGGCGTGGCCCCAAAAGCCCTGGCACTCACGTGGTAGATGGGGCGCACCTTTTGTAGACTAGAGGACACCGACAAGAGCACAGGAAAGACACCATGGGTGATGCCAAAAATCACCTTGGAGCCAAATCCCACTCCAGCGGCGAGCATCACAATGGGCAAGATGGTGATTTGCGGGGTGCCGTAGAGCAGCAGCACAATGGGCATCATGCGCTCTCGAGTGCTTTTGACCAATCCGACCGCCAAACCGAGCAGCAACCCCAAAGCGACAGAGACCACAAAGGCGATGAGGAGCTCGGCCAACAATTCACCATAGGCCTCGAGCACACCGGGCCTGGCCAATAGCACATCCAAGTGTCCAAACACCCGACTTGGGGGACTCAAAAACATGGGGTCAACCCAAAACCGTGCAGCACACTCCCAGAGCAACAAAAGCGATGCCACAAAAACCAAACGCACCAAAACACGATGGCCCGCTTTGGCCAAAAAAGGGACAGGACTCATGCGGCCCTCCCGCCGATGCGCTCGAGCATCGTCAAGGCCGTGTTGAGGGTGAACGACACCGCAATGACAAACACAATCCAAGCATACATGAGCTCAGCATCCATGGCCTGTGAGGATTCTGCAATTTGGTGCCCCAGCCCATTGAAGGACGCGATGGTCTCGCCACCCAAGACCGACAAAAACGCCAGAGTGAGCCCCATCCTCAAGCCCGACAAAATCATCGGGATGGCGCTGGGGAAAAGCACGTGGCGAAGCATCTGCCACTTCGAAGCCCCCATACAGGTGGCCGCTTTGAGGTGTATGCTCTCCACCCGGCCAAAGGCAGCGGTCGTGTTGATGACGATGGGGAAAAAACTGATGGTAAACCCCAAAGCAATTTTGGAGCCTTCGCCCAGCCCAAAGAGCAACGCAAACAAGGGGAAAAACAAAATGGCGGGCACAGCATTGATGCCGTTGAGCAAGGGGTCAAAGGTCTTGACCACCCAAGCCGAGCGACTGAGCACAAAACTCAGTGCAATCCCCAGGATGCTAGAGAGCGCAAAAGCACTCACGACCTCCGCAGCCGTCACCCCCAGGGGCTCCAACCATTCGAGCGAGCGCAGCAACTGCACGAGGCGAAGGAGCACACCCAAGGGGTCGGGCAGCAACAGAGGCGAGACGGCCAACCACTCGGTGGACGAGAACCAGGCCAGTAGCACCAAGACGACAAAAGCCACTTGGTACGCCACCTTCGATTGCCAAAATCCCTGAGTACGATTAGCCATGGGGAGGCGAGCCCCCTAAGGTCTTGAGCGCCTTGTTGGCCATCGCCTGGGTGCTCAAGGTTTGGCGAATCTCATCGTGCAGCAGGGCGTACAAACGGTTGCGCAAATCGGAGAATTTGGAAGAGGTCACAAACTGAGGATCTCTCGGGTGGGGTTCGTTGACCTCGATGACTTCCAGCACGCGACCTGGCCTGGCCGAGATGACGGCGATACGGTCGGACAGAAATACCGCCTCCCCTAGGCTATGGGTAACGAGCACAATGGTTTTGCCGGTTTGGTTCAGGAGCGTGGACAAGTCCTCGCCCAGCACCATGCGGGTTTGCTCATCAAGTGCAGCAAAGGGCTCGTCCATCAAGATGATGTCGGTCTTCAAGGACAAAGCCCGCGCCAAGGCGGCGCGCTGGCGCATGCCACCGGACAGTTGGTCAGGATAGTAGTGGGCGAATTCGGTGAGCCCCACCGCCCCCAAGGCCTGGTGGGCCAACTCGACGCGGTCTTTTGCGGGGACGTTTTGAAAGGTGAGTGCCACCACGATGTTGTCAAGAATCGTGTTCCAGGGAAAGAGTGCATTTTCTTGAAACACAAAGGAGACGGTTTTGGGCATGGGCGCGGTGACCTTGACGCCATTGACCCTCACCTCACCTGAGCTTGGCAGCAGTAGGCCTCCGATCATGTTGAGAAGCGTACTTTTGCCGCAACCACTCGGCCCAATGAGACTCAAGAGCTCGCCGCGGCGAACCTCTAAATCGGTGGTGGACAGAGCCAGGAGCTCTGCACCACTTTGAGCTCTGGGGCCTTGGGCAGCTTCAAACGAATGGGAGACGCCTTTGACCTCAATGGCTGTGTCCAACGGATTCACAACAAACACCTTTGACATCCTCCCGGCCCTGAAGAGACCGGGATTCCTACGGTGCTACGCATGAGAAACCTCATGCGCAGTCACTTCAGTGGATTCTTGCTTCACTGAGGCTGGTTTCGTCGTGGTCTTACGACCCCGGCCAGAGCCTTCCTCTGCACTGGTCAACAAGCGCTGCCCGCGCTCTGAAATATTGATTGCGCCCACCACATCGGCATTGTCTGCGTGGCCACAAGCGACACACAAGAACTCGACTTTTTTGAGCCGGTTTTCTTTGGCGACCTGGCCGCAGCACGGACAAGTCTGACTGGTGGGAAGGGACGCAACGGAGAGCAAAATGCCGCCGTTCCAATCCATTTTGTACCCCAGTTGCCGCCTGAACTCGCCCCAGACTTGATCGAGGATGGCGCGGTTCAAATCAGGCTCTTTTTTCCAAACAGGAAGCCATTTGCACATTGCAAAATGGTGGATGAATTTCTCACCGGTTTTGTGATTTTCAATCTGCAGTGCCAGCGCTTTATTCCAGACGTACCGACAAGAACCAACGATACGACGCATTGCACGCTGCTGTTCTCCATTGGGCTCCATCAGAAATTGGTAGACTTGCAAGCGTTTCATGCCTCAATTATGCCTTGGTCTATGAGAAATAACAACGAGATTCGCCAAGGGAGGACACTGTGTTTATGATTCGCCAAAAGCAATATCCAAGCGTTGTTAAAAAGCTGTGGGGCAACGCGCTAGGGTCGCCATCTGATTTTGCAGCCTCGTGTGGTGGCGCTCAGGTAGCGATCATTCGCCAAGACATCGAACAACATCGAACAACAGCAAACACCCAAACAGCCGACCACCCGAAACACCTTCGGTGTCCGCGCTCTTCATCCTCCCCCTTAACGCAGAGGATTTCCGCGCACCCTGTTAAATGGTTGGCACTGCAATATAGCCTGGTGGTCTTAGCCTTTTTAGGGCTGACTTGGGGCTCAAGTGGAGCTCAAGTGGGGTTCGATTGGGGCTGACTTGCTGCGACGGGTTCTTTTTAATGCCTACAAATTAAACATTCAATTTCAATAATAAGAGGCTGAGGCTCGAGCCGTCAACGTTTGCCCGCACATGCCCTGTGCTCAGCAAGTGCTTTTGGAAGCTTGACGGCCATCGGACTCAATTTGTGTCCTCAAAGCCTTGGTAAAACACCGTGCAGCTGTAGGCGCTACTGGCCATGGAGAGCGATGAGATCGTTTGCGTCTTATCCGAGTTTTTTCTGTTGAGCTTAATCTTGATTTGTTGTCACCACCTCAAGGGCTAATTTTGCTGCGATTTTTCCTTCGTCTGTGGGAACGACCCAAACCTCTATGGAACTAGAATTTTTGCTGATCAGCAATGCTTTTTCAGGACTTGCATTTTGATTTTTCAATGAATCCAACTCGATTCCTAGCCACGCCAATTCACTGCAGACACTCTCGCGCAGTAGATGATCGTGCTCTCCTATTCCGCCACTAAAAGCAACCACATCAAGCCCTTTCATGCACGCTATCATGGCACCGCTTTCTCTGACCACTCTATGAGTAAAAAGATCGATTGCTTTTTTAGACAAAGTTGAAGGATTGGATCTCAAGGTTCTCATGTCTGCTGAAACGGTTGACACACCCAGTAAACCACTTTCAGAATACAAAAGGGTTTCCAGCTGATGAGGAGTAAAGCCCTCGCGAAGTAAGTACAACATCACCCCTGGATCCAATGCTCCAACACGCGTACCCATCATCAATCCATCCAGGGTTGAGAAACCCATCGTTGTTGCCATGCTTTTGCCATTGACAGCCGCACACAAACTCGCACCATTGCCCAGATGTGCCATGAGCACTCTTTCATGCGCGCGTGAAGAGCATGCTTGCAAGGAGCCGATGATGAACTGATAGGATAATCCATGAAAACCATATTTTTTGATATTTTTTTCGGTAAGACTCGGAGGCAGTGCCAATGCGGTTTCTACTGAGGGTATTGAGCTGTGGTAAGCCGTGTCAAAGCAAAGGACCTGAGGTAAGTGCGGAAATGCTTTCATGAATACCTGCACGCCCTTCAAGTTGTGAGGTTGATGCAAGGGTGCCAATGCGTTGAGGCGTGCGAGATCCTTTAATACTTCATCATTTGCAATTACGCTTTTCTGGTAAATGCTAGCGCCATGGACTATTCGGTGAGAGAGTGCTTTGATCGGGGGGATGTGAGTCAATGCAGAGATCAATTCTTTGAGTTGACTCAATGCACTGGTGAATGGATCGTCATCTGCGGTGTTGAGTAAACAGTGTGTGCTTTGGTCCTTTGAGGTGTATTGAAGCGTGGGGCTGCCGCCAGGCTCCAGTCCTTGAAATTCACCTTTCAGCACAGAATTCAAAACTTCTCTGTGATTGTACGGATAGATGGAGAATTTGAGGCTTGAGGAGCCTGCATTGATCGATAGGATTGCCATGGATGTTTGGATGCAGCTATCGAATGCGCTCAAAATATTAGCTTGCAGACCTATGAGCATGAGCCACCAGCAGCGCCAAAAGCGCAGAAGCCACTCTTGTTTTAGAGCTGTCAGCTCGGCTCGTGAGTGCAATCGGAATCTTTGCACCCAAGACAATGCCCGCACAATTCGCACCAGCGAAATATTCCAATTGTTTGGCAAGCATATTGCCTGATTCCAAATCCGGAACCATCAAAATATCTGCATCGCCGGCCACCAAGGATTGAATTCCTTTGATGTGGGCTGCGTGAACGGAAATGGCGTTGTCAAAGGCCAACGGCCCGTCCAATATCCCACCTTTGATTTGACCTCGCTCAGCCATTTTGCACAGTGCGGCTGCGTCGATGGTCGATGGCATGTCCGGATTGACCATTTCAATGGCAGCCAATATGGCAACCTTGGGATTGTTGACGCCCAAGATGGCACTAAAGTCAATGGCATTTTGAATGATATCAACTTTTTCCAAGAGCGTGGGTCTGATATTGAGTGCGGCGTCGGTGATCAGTAAAGCTTTACTGTACATCGGAATATCGAACCGGAAGACGTGTGAGAGGCGGCGGCCTGTGTGTAATTCTGCTCGACTCAAGATGGCATGAATAAGTTCATCGGTGTGCAAACTGCCTTTCATCATCATCTCAACTCTGCCGTCAATCGCCAAGTCTGCAGCTTTATTCGCTGCAGCATGGCTATGGGCGACATCGATCAATTCGAATGGCTCGAGGTCGATTCCTTGAGTCTGAGCAATGGCTTTTATCTTTTTGCTCGGCCCAATCAGTATAGGAATGATGAGTCCTGCCTTTGCAGAATCGATCGCACCCAATAGTGACTCGGCGTCACAGGGATGCACGACTGCACAAGAAACCTTCTCGAGAAGACTTGCTTTGCTCAGCAATGACCTAAACCTAGCTTCGAGATCAAATATTTGGATTTGGGGTGTACTGGCCCGAGGTCGGTACATTTTTTGAGTCGGTGCAACAATGCGAGCCATACCATGGATAACTTGTTCACCTTTTCGGTTTTCAATTGTGCAATTGAGTTGTATTTTGTTTTTATCCTCTTTGGCAACTACGATTGCATTCACGGATAAGGTATCTCCTACTCTCACCGGCCGCATGAAGTGGAGGTCTTGTTCTAAATAAATGGTCCCTGCTCCGGGAAATTGGGTTTCAAGAAGGACTGAAATCATTGCACCACCCCACATGCCATGGGCAATGGCGCCACGAAACATGGTGCCATTGGCATATTCTGAGTCAAGTTGACAAGGGTTGGCGTCACCACAGACTGCAGCAAAGGCCTGGATATCTTGCATCGTCAGGGTGCGCAAGAGCCGAGCACTTTGACCTATGGCGAGCTCTTCATAGGTAAAATTCGGGATCAAGTCCTCATTCGATTTTTGATGGTCGTTCATGCCTTCAGAAAAAGATGAGATTGATAGGGTGATGGACCCACAACAACCCCACCCTTAACCCCAATCAACTTCGATTAAAAGCGGTAAGTTGCGCCAATGGCAAAGGTCGTCGGGTTGAGGCCCAGTTGGCCAATGTTATTAGAACCCACGTAAACATCGGTTTTCATTTGAATGTATTTGACATCGACATTCACACCCCAGTTTTTATCGACC
>TBL_comb47_HYPODRAFT_10006135_pt1 | contig 13073 bp, 5 predicted proteins | sample TroBogypolimnion_40_FD_10682 | JGI IMG/M metagenome (IMG submission 10682)
TCTGCCAGCCGTCATCAATCTGGATCACATCCACGCCGAGACGAGCGCCAGCTTCGATTTCCTTCAGTAGAAATTCCTCGGTCACGCGAGCGTCGCGCGAACGATCGCCCCAGGTGTTGCTCAAGAACAAGCCGTCACGATCTGGCTGATAGCGCCGCAATTGCCGCTGAAAATCTTGCAAGACAGCGGTCCGGCCGGCGCTTCCGCCGGAATAGGCGAGCAGCGTAAAGGGATAGCCCTGGCCGGTGAAACGAACCTGCCGTTCGCGCGCGTTGACCTGACAATCGAAGGCGGATTTGACCGGACGCGAATGGGGCAACGGCGCTAACTTCACAAACACCAAGCCTTCGCCATTGGTCGGATTCTCCAGCACGAACAGGTTTCCCGGCAGTTCCAGATTGCGTTCGTTGAGCAGCATCCATTCGTTTTCCTGCACCAGTTCGTTGTGGATGTCGGTCTGGTCCATCAGGTTTACCTGCGTCAGCCGCAAGTGCTGGGGCGAGAGGAGAAGATTTTCCAGCGAGTCGCTAGCACCTTCAGCGAGTTTTCCGGCATCGGCTTCAACTCCGTCCGCTGAAGTTGCCGACAATTTAATTAGGTCTGCCGCCTCGGGGGTCGCTGCTGCACGATTGGCATCAAAGAATGTCTCCACGCCGCTTGCTTCGGTAAAGACGCGGAAGCGGCAGACGAGATTTGTATTGGCCTTGGCCATCACCAGCACCTGCAACGATTCTTCTTCGGTGACACACAGCCGTCCGCTGCGCGCGACAATAGAGACCCCTTGCGCCAGTTCACGCCAAGCCGGCGTCACCGGCGCGGGATTGGTGGCCGGCTGGCGAATCCATTCCGTGCCGGTTTGCAGATTGCGAAACGAGGTGGCAATCAACAGGCCGCCTTGGATGCGCCAAGTGCGTTCAAAATGGGAATTGCCCAACACCAGTTCGTTGTCGCTCCAACGCGCATAGCAGGACATGAACTGGACGGTTTCCGCTAGGGAAGAATTGCCAACAACACACGCGGCGATCACCAGAAACAACGCGGCTCGTTTGAGTAATTTGGGCTGGCTGGAAAGCTGTTCGTTTGGATTCATTTTGGTCAGACAGCAGAGCATCATGGATAGGTCAAACGATAAAACACGGAGCCGCTGGTTTGATTAATCGGGATCACCATGACGTTGGTGTTGATGGAGCTAGAGATTGTCGTCCAGTTTGTGCCCAGCCCCAAATTGATGCCGTTGGTTTGGGCTTGCAACGACCAGCCAATGAAGTTGGTCGGCCAAGTCAAAGTCAAGTTGCCTCCACTCGGAGTAATATTTGATGCCATCAGCGTGGGAGGTGCGATCACCGTTAGTTGGAATGAATCCATGGCCGTGCCACCACCGGGCGTGGTCGCGGATATATTGATAGCCGTTGTGCCCAAGGAATTGGCCACCGGCGTGATGGTCATGGTGCGATTGGTGCCGCTGCCGCCGAACAAAATGTTGCCGTCGGTCACGAGCGATTGATTCTCTGAGTGGCCGCTCAAAATCAAGTTGCTGGCGGAACCACTGCTGATTCCGACCGTAAAGGCAACCGGCCCCAGCGTGGTGTTTTTGGCCATAAACCGGTCGGAAAGTTGGGAAATACTCGGCATGCCAAGGCCGCTGCTGATGTTGCGGTTCGTGGTGCCATTGGCGAGAACTTCGGTCAATTGTAAATTGCCCGCCGAGTTTGGATCCGCCGAAACATAAAATTTGCGGCCATCCGTCAAATCAACTCGCGCCGAATTAGGCCCGGTGGAGACGACGGCGGAAACCGGATTGGTTTTGCCGACGGCCAACGGTAGCAGCATTGTTAGGAATTGATTGGTGCCCGTGGCTGAAAGACTGTGCTTCACCGTCGTGCAGGAAGTGTAACCCGGCTGCCCCGGCGTGATGTCCCACCCGGCAAGCTGCGTGGCACTCGGTCCGTTGGATTGGCCGACAACGGCCGTCACAGTAAGATTCGATTGCAGGCACGGCACAATTGCGAGGTTGGCCAGACCAGCATTGGTGGTGCTGATGACTTTGGTGACAGCATCCAACTTGGTGGTGGTCGGCAGCAGATGCCAGCGCGCTTCATACGAATGACTGGCGGTGTTGGTGGGCACGAGCGTGTCGGCAATGAGATAAATATCCGGCTGCACAAAAAGGACGCGCCTGGTTTGGGTTGCGGGACGGTTGTTGTAGCTGCCGTAACCCCGGTTGTATGTGCTGGCGGCGAAATTGTGCGTGAGCGAATTTTCCCACCGCATTGCCCGCGGCGATTGGGAGATGTAATCCGGATCGGTCATGGAGGCAGTGGTTTGAATGCCGCTGACGCCGCCATATTGATCCAGCCCATCCACCATGACCGTGTTGTGGGAGGCGGAACTGAGTCCATAATTTCGCCACAGACTGCCAGTGGTATATTCGCCACCACCCGAGTCAAACAACAGCTCGCGTCCCCACGCCCAGAGCACGACATTGAGCGCATCGTTGTGCTGGTGAGCCAAGCCCAACGGACTGGCATCAAAGCAAAGATAATTCGCCGTGTTGCTCCAGCCGGAGCGCATGACATTGTAACCGGCGTAAGGAAAACTGTAGGAAGTTTGCGCCGGCGGCGTCCCGCTGGCCCCAAACGTGGCGGCATAAAGAAAATCCGTGCGGTTCGGGTAAAGCGAATAGCCGGTCTGAAGATTGTCCACGCCGCTGCGAGAAGTGATGCAGTCATTGAACTGCGGCAGAGTGCCGTCCGGCGCCAGCAACCACATGGAATAAGCGAAGGAGTTTTCCAAATTGGCCACATAATTTGTCGGCAGTTCCCCGGTGCGTCCTTCCAAAGTGGCCAGATTGTAAAGGTTTAAAAGATTGCCCTGCGAAATGAGATCGTAGTTGGGAGTCAGCTCCAGTTCGGCCCCATCGGGATAAAACTGGTTGGTCTGAAAATTATAAAGCTGCTGGATGGAGGCCGAACGCCAATTCGTGGACTCGTTCAACTCGGGAAACAAAGAACCCACAGTGAAAAGCCCCATCTGTTCGGTCGTCACCCAGTTGCCGCTGGCGGTCGGATACAATTTCAGATAACGCGCGTGTTCGACGCACGACTTCAAATAATGCACGACGCTTTCCGATCCGAACGACGGCGAGGTCAGGCAGCGGAAAAACGTGTTGGGCCAAGTGTCGCTCATACGGATGCCGGCCTCCAGCGTGCGCCACGGTGAACCAACGCCGTTCTGTTTGCTGCCTGGAACCGGGCATTGATTGAACCAGTCCTCCATCTGAAGAACCCAGGTCTGCGGATACAATTCATTGCCCGTGCCCCAGTAGGTATCGCCGAGATTGGGCCAAAAGACCATGCGGTTGAGCTGCCACTGCCATTCGCTGTTGTCGATGTAATTGTAATTGGTGTCCAAGGTGACATTGTAGAGCCAGTCAATGTTGCTGTTCGCAAAGGTGTAGCTGATGCCCACGACGCTCACGTTGCCCATCACGGTGGCGTCGGCGGCGGACTGATAGTAGGAGACAGCATTGGTAACTTGATGCGGATCGAAATACCAATTCACGTTGGTGCGGGCGCGCAGATAGTTCGCCAGATTCGTTTTGGCGGCGATGTAGTTGGCGGCGGCAACGTTCGTTTTAACCAGCTCCAGTCCGGGATAATTCAAATTCAACGCGGCAAATAAATTGGAATCGGAGAGCGTCGGCCCGGCCCAGTTCACGATCTGAATGAACGGGCTGGAAGCACTGCTGGCGTAAGTGGCATCGCCGCCGAAACTGGCCGTGATGGAATGGGAACCGACCGTCAACCCATTCGTTGAAAATGTCGCCACACCTGTGGTTGTGGTTCCTGCGCCGAGAGCATTTGTGCCGTCGAGAAAGGTGATGACGGAACCGTTGGCCGGCGCCGGGCTGACGGTGGCTTGAAACGTCAACGCGCTGCCAAGCGTAGACGGGTTGCTGCCCGAAGACAGTGTCAGTCCTGCGGTGGTAGGAATCAAAACCGCGCTCACCACCAAATAAACTTCTCCATTGCTGATGGACAACGAGGAAGTTGTTCCCTGAACCGAAACAGGAGGCACGCTGCCAGCGACCGCACCACCGGTGCCTTTGGAAATGATTTTGTAAGTGCCCACACCAAATGGCGAGCCCGTGTTGTTGACCGTAAAGCCGGTGGAAGTAGACAAGGTCAGCGTGCCATTGCTGACGACCAACGCCGGGCTGGAGGCGAAAGAAACCGACACAGCGCCCGAGGCGGTGTTCAAGTTTCCCTTGATGGTTCCGGTGGACGCCGCGCTGTTCGAGAGGATTTGGCCCGAACTCAATGTGTAAGAACTCAAACCTGAAACATCTAAGGTTCCTCCGGACGCGACGCTGATGAGCGAAGAGCCAGCAATTGAACCAGCCCCTCCCAACGCCAGCGCGCCGGCGCCGATAGTGGTGATGCCGGTGTAAGTGCAAGCATTGCTCAAAGTCAAAGTGCTGCCGCTGCCAGTCAAAGCAAGATTCAAATTGCCAGCAATGTTCCCATTGTAGAACTTCGTGCGGCTGCTACCTGCCATGGTCAACTTGGCTACCGCGACGCTGCTGTTCGTAACGACGGCGGCAGTGAGAGTGGCGTTGATATCGCTGCCCAGTGAGCCCAGCGTTTGATTCATGCCATTCAAATCAAATGTCGAAGTCGAAAGCGTGCCCGCCGTTTGGTTGATGGCAAAATCCGTGTTCGTCGGCAACACATCGTTCGCACCCAATTTCAACACCGAATTGTTGCCAGCCGCAGAACCACTCGGCGTCATGATCGTGCTGCCGGTGTAGGTCTGATTCGACAGGATAATGAACGTCGCCGTGTTCAATTGATACTGCACACTTCCCGAACCCGAGATGGCGTTGGAGATTATACATCCGCTTGCCAGACTGCCGCGACGCCAGACGACTTGGCCGTTGTTGGTGATCTTGGCGGAACCAAAACTTCCCCGCTGGCCGGCATTGGCTCCGATCTGAAGGGTGCCAAGTTGGATGTTGATCGTGTCGGCCCCGGTCTGATTACCGTCGCCATTGAAGTTGATCTTGCTGGTCGAGGCGTAGTAAGTGAACGAGCCATTCACCGGGCAACTGATCGTTGCGCCGCCGCTGGAACCGTTCGTCATGACACCACCATTCATGTTGATGGGGTTATTGGGCAGACTCGCTGTGCCACCCGAGTTAAACCCGTTAGTGCCGATTGTATAAAAAGTGGCGGTGCTGAAGGGCGTGAGAAAAATGATTTTGGCCGGGGCAAGGGTCGTGCCGTTGATAATCGTTCCACCGGTTCCCGAGGCCCCACCGCCAAACGTAACTGTGTCGCCGCTCTGCATCAGGTTGTTGTAGGTGCTGCCGTTAAACCACGGTGCTCCGGACGGCAGCGACGCCACACCCTGATTCCAAGTGCCCGCGCCTTCGGCGATGCTACTGGACGATGTCGTCCATTGCAGATTTGCCGCCGGCAGATTCAACGCGATCAACACCAAGAGTCCCGGCAGCATCCGGATTGCGTTGCTCCATGTAATAAAAAAAACGGGCATGCTATTTGGTGTCAAATTTGAACTGAGTAATTTACATCTCTGGCGGTTGCTTTCAATTTGTCATCAATCGGAAATACGGAATCCGGTCGAGCGGCACATTCAAGTCATACGCAGCCCCACCTTCATATTTTTTCCCATCGTCAGCTAACCACTTCCCTTTCGGCAATACTACTTGTCTGCTCGTGCCCTTCCGGTCGAGCGGGGCAACCAGAATGGAATCACCGAGCATGAACTGATCTTTGATGTTCTCAAAACCCTGATGCGGGAAGACGTATTCCAGCGAACGCACGATGGGTTCGCCGGATTTGGCAGATTGCCGCGCGAGTTCGAGAATGGTTGGCGTGAACTGCTCGCGGATTTTCACGGCGCGTTTCACTGCGTTCAAGTGTTCCACATCCAAGACCCGCCATGGCGCGACGGAGAATTGCATCATCGGCATCAACGCGTGGATCTGCGCGGAACGGACAACCAAATCCTGATCCAGCACTTTGCGGTTGAGAAAGGTTTCGTAATCCCCGCCACCAATCAGGTCCGGGCAGGAAAAGGTATAGCCAGCTAGACCTTCAGTGAGCATGTGCGGTATGAGTTGCTGCACCTCGCCCCAGGAATGACCTTTGTCATGCAACCGCTGCGCCAACGGCTGGCCGGCCATTTTCCAGCAGGCGCGGTATTCGTTCAGCGGGAAGCGCAGACCGAACTGTGCATACAACTCGCACTGGCGATTGGGCGACGCGGATTCTTTGCTCAAGGCATCCGGCGGATAAAAATACATGTCGCCAGCATCCAGCTTGAAACCGTCCACGCCATAATCCTTCACCAGCCGATCGAGTTCACCATTAAACCATTTCACTGCCGACGGATTGCTGAAATCCAGCAGCGCGGAATAACCGTTCCACCACTTGATGATGGCGGGGTCGGTCGCCGCATCCCAAGTTGTCTTGGTCGCCGTCTGTTGCATCAAGAAACATTTGTCCTTTAGGAGTTGTTTTACCAATCGGGCCTGATCCGCGCTGACAAAGGGGCAGACCCAGAGCATCACCTTGAACCCCATGCGATGCAGTTCGTCCATCATCTGCTTCGGATTCGGGAACCGACCCGGATGAAAATTCCAAACGCCGTAATCTTCCTGCCAAGTGTCGTCAATCATCAGCACGCCGGGCGGAAAGCCATTATCGAGGATGCCGCGGGCGTATTTCAGAACATCGGCCTGATTCTGGTTGTAGGTGAGTTCGATCCAGGTGTTGTATTGCGGCCGGGCAAAGAGCAATTCGTCAGGCGTCCGGCCCGAAGCGGGAAAATATTTATCCGAAACAAACTTTCGCGCGTCGGCAAGACTATCGCCGACACGTCCGTATTTCACTTCGCCACGGGCGCTGGTGATGATGAGCTTGTTGGCCGCCACTTCAAAGGCGTAAGGCTCGTCGCTCCACACCCACAAGCCGTGACTGCCCAGCAGCAACGGCTGCATCTGATTGCCACGGTTGTTGCCGTAAAAATCCCAGCGATAGCCATTGCTGCATGGAAAATGCTCGCCATCCCGGATGAAGCCCGGCCAGATTTTTTCGCCCGGCTGCAAGGGGATGTTCAATTGGCCGGACGATGATTTTCCGGGTTGTGAACTCTGAGGAAGTTCCTGGGCTTTAATCGGGAGACAGTGAAGCAGCAACAAGAAGATGCCGGCGCAAGTCATCGGTTTGATCGGATTCATGTTTATTTCAAAAAAGGTGGTGCCAATGGAGCTCTCGGTGTCCCGCCGCCGCCAATGGACGCGGGTGAATTGTTTTCCACGATGCAAAGGGCGGCATAGATTTTGGCGATGTCACGCGCCCAAGGATTGTCCGCCTTCATGCTGATGAATTCAAAACCCCAGTTATTTTTGAAGTTGGTCGTGAATCTTCCGGCGGGAGACCATTCGGTTTCGATGGCGAAAACGTTCCAACCAGTGCCGTCCACATAATAAGCGCCATAATCTTGAAACGCCTTGGCCAGCATTTTTCCGGGGATGGTCTCAAACTTAATATCATCAAGGTTCGTGGTTGCCGGAATGGCAAACAACGCTCCCACCCGGCATCCCTTTGGAATTGGAACCAGTTTTGTCCTCTCCCTACCATAATGGCTGGGACCATCTACATCTTCAGTAATGGCCGGCCAGCGAAAGCCTTTGACCTCATCATCGTAATAGCAATTTCTGCGGCCCGCCAAATTGATCTTCAAGACGTGCCGGATAGGACCGGAACTTGGAGACAGCTCATCTATTCTTATGGTTCCACCGATGGCTGACAGCCCGGAACCTCCATGAGCTCCGTAGTAGCCGTCGCCATAAATATCCGTATCCGGTATCAAGTCCATGGAAGTCGCATACGCCGAGTTTTTTCCATGGGCAAAGGGTTGCGTTTGAACAATCGTCCTCCGGTCAGGCATCAGGATGGCAGCCCCCAAGTTCGGCGTAAGGCCATCCCAATTGTCCGGCGAAACTTCAAAGCTACGGGGAATCGGATAACGGCCAATCAGCCCGCCAGTGATTTCCAAACGATCCCGGTTACGTTTCCAGCCGGCGTCATTATAGTAAACATCCATCAACGGTTCTGTAGGCCTCAGGATGATAAGATCTTCGTCAACGGTCACTGTGCCTTCAATCGGAGTTTCCAATTCTGCAGGAACATATTTGGCTCCATTGCCAATGGGCATATTCCAAATTGACTTTTGGCAAAATGGCCAAAGTAACGGATCACGCGCAGTCAAGGTTGTGTCATACGTGAATGGATCGCGCATCTTTGGCGAGTCGGCGGCGGCGGAAGAAGCGAAATCGGCGGCGTTTGCAATCTGCAGCACGGCCAGGATCGAACTTACGATGCCGAGTTGTATTGGCTGTATCCAATATGTTCCCACTTGCTTCATAAAGCGGTGAATTTCCCAACCAAGTCGCCGATAAATATTTCAAATTCGCCTGGCTCCACGACGCGTTTCATCTCCGCATTGAACAAGGCCAATTGATCGTAGGCGATGGTGAGTTCCACCGTTTTTTTCTCTCCAGGCGCGAGCGAGATGCGCTTGAAGGCCTGCAACGATTTCACCGGCGTCGTGGTGCTACTGACCTCTTGATGCACAAATGCCATCACCACTTCATCACCGGCGCGCTTGCCGGTATTCGTCACATCCACCGTCACAGCGACATTCTCGCCCGACTTGATTTTGTCAGGGAGCCGCAGGTCATCATATTTGAAAGTCGTGTAACTCAAGCCGTGGCCGAACCAGAACAGCGGCTCGGTTTTGCCCAAAACATACCTGCGATAATTCTGCGACGGCATGTGATTGTAAATCGTCTGGATGTGACCCGAGCTGCGCGGAATGGTGATGGGCAATTTGCCGCTGGGATTGACCAGGCCGAAAAGAATTTCAGCGACAGCTTGGCCGCCTTTGCAACCCGGCTCCCATGCTTCGACGACGGCGGGAACGTGATCCACCGTCCATTCCGACCCGATGGGCCGACTGTTGACCAGCACCACGACCACTGGTTTGCCGCTCGCCACGACTGCCTGCACCAACGCCAGTTGGTTTCCCGGAAGCTCAATGTCACTACGATCCACTTCCTCGCCGCTGGTCTTGTCGGCATAGTCAAAGCGCATGGTATTTTCACCGACCACCAGCACGGTCAGATCGGCAGCGGCAGCCTGTTTGGCCGCCTCTTGAATTGCTTCGAGTTTTGTTGCCCGCGCCTTCGAGCCGCAGTCGTAGTATCTGACTTCGCAGTCTGCCGGGGCAATCTGTTTCATGCCTTCCTGCACGGTGATGATGTTCTTGTCCGGCTGCGGTGTGACCCAGTCGCCGAGTGTGGCCTGAGTGTCAGCCAGCGGGCCGGTCACGAGGATGTGCTTGAACCGCTTGGCATCCAGCGGCAGCAAAGACTGTTCATTCTTCAGCAGCACGATTCCCTTACGCGCAGCATCCAACGCGGTCTGCTGATGCGTAGCACTGAAGGTCACGTGGGCCGCCAGCGTCACCGGAGTTTGCGCCTGCTCAAACAAGCCGAGCTTGAATTTCGCACGCAGAATCCGGCGCACGGATTCGTCAACGCGCGATTCGGGAATACGCCCTTCGCGCACCAGTTCAACCAATGGCTCAAAAAATCCTGGCCCATGCATGTGCATATCCAAACCGGCCATGACCGCCTGGTAAACGGCTTCCTTCTGATTGGCGGCCACATGATGAATGGACACCAAGCCTTCAACATCCATCCAGTCGCTGACAACGAATCCGTCGAAGCCACCTTCGCGCCGCAACACGTCCTCGACCAGCCAGCGATTGGCGTGGCATGGCACGCCGTTTAACTCATGGTGTGCCGTCATGACGGAACCAACCCCTTCCTTGAAGGCTGCGAAATAAGGTGGGAGAAAAACGCCTCGCAACGTGTGTTCGGAAACATCTGTCGGCGCAAAATTTAGGCCGTTCACCGGCTGACTGCCGGCGATAGCGTGCTTCACACACGCAAGAATGTGACTTGCATCGGGACCGCTGTTCCCTTGAAGGCCGCGCACGGCGGCGGCACCCAACCGGCCGACGAGAAAGGGATCTTCACCAAACGTTTCGCCGGTTCGTCCCCAACGCGCGTCGCGGGCGACATCCACATTTGGCGCAAACGTCCATTGCGATCCGTTGGCTCGCGTTTCCTGCGCGGTCTCGGAGGCAACTTGCTCCTCCAATGAATCGTCGAAGCAACTCGCCAGTCCCAGCGACGCGGGATAAATCGTCGCGCCGCTCACCAGACCATCGCCGTGAATCGCATCAATGCCGATGATCAACGGAATCTTCAGCCGGCTTTGCGCCGCCAAGGCTTGCAGACTATTGGCTTCTTCCACTGTGGTGACGTGGAGAAAGGAACTGACCTTGCCTTGACGCACCAAATCCTCCAGCGCGCCGAACGTCAGGCCGGGATACATGGGGATGGCATCGGCCTGCGCCGGTGTCTTGCCCGTCTTCTTCACGTCCTGCTGCAACAGCTCAATGCCGACGTATTGGCACATCTGCCCAACTTTTTCCTCGAGCGTCATCCGCGACAACAAAGCGTCCACACGCGGTTCCACATCGGTGGTCGCGGGTGGTTCTCCGGCAATTAAAGAATTAGCTAGACCGGCAAAAAGCGCGGTCGAAAAAAAATATTTTCTGAATTTGTGCATCGTATGTTTCAGGTTTTTCTCCGACTAACTTATTTCTTAAATCGTGATCATCTGGCATGGCCCAGCGGCAAAATAACTCAATGAGCCAAGCCTGTGATTGAGAGTCTCGAATCGAGAGTTCGAGTGGCGGCGTTACCCCAATAACGCCGCCACCAAAAAAAAACCGAAACCCATGATTCGGTCTTTGTGACGGAACCCAAACCCGTCACGAAGTTCTCTCAGTCAAGCGGAGGCGACAGGTTTGCGTGCTGGCGATAGCTGCGGACGCCACCGATAATCACAAAAGCCGCACCAAACACGGCCATTGCCACATTCACCGGTTCGGGCACCGCTGTGATGTCCAAGCTCCAACCTCTCAATGTCGCATCGCCGCCGCCGCCAGATACGTCAGCAAAAAACAGCGTCCACGTGCCGTTCGGATCCATGCCGCCATAGAGACTGTTATCGCTCAACGAAGTTGAAGTCCCCGGCGTCGTGAAAGATGTATAGGACGACAGCGGACTTACGCCAATATACAAAGCGGTGCCGGATAATGTCTGGGTCAGGCCCGCACTCGTATCTCCGAACGGCGTAGTCGAGGTCATACCCGGCCGGTTCAACAACACCGCCATCACGCCGTTGTAACTCAGATACGCATACAGCCCGCTGTTGTTGCCGCCTGAGACGGACAACGTCACCGTGATGCTGGAGAGCGAGTTGCCCAGGCCGCTCACGGAGATCGAGTTCCATGTGCCAGCCGGATTGCCATCAAGAATGGTCTGATTGAAGGTGCCCACTCCCGATTGCGTGCCGCCGTCAAAGCCGCTGCCGCTAACCACCCCGTCGGTCTGGATATAGAGCGAAGCTTGAGATGTCGCCATTGCTCCGAGCAGAATCAAACCGCTGAATAATTTCTTTTTCATAGTGCGCGTTTTTTCGAAGTTACTGTGCGGGCTTAGGGATAACTGATGCGGTAGTAAACACTGCCACCCAGACTGGTGATTGTCGTGGTGTCAGTCCAAAGATAGGAACCATCATTCCCGGTAGTTACGCCGGCGTCTGCATTGCTCCAATTCGGGGTCGGCGTCAACGTGGTGGCCCGCTGGACATGGTAGGCGGTGTTTGGAATGCCGTGGAATGTGAAGCGCGCGTGGTCTGCGCCATCGCTCCCGATCAGCGCCGGATCAATTTGGCCGCCGGCCACGGAAGCAAAAGAGATCGTCACCGTAGCAGTGGCTGATGCCGTGCCGTCAGAAACTGTGTAGCTGAAGGTGTCGCTGCTCGGCGTGCCGGAAGGCGTGTAGAGAATCCGGCTGCCATCGGTGATGACGCTGCCGCCTTGGGCGCTCGTGCCGCTGGGAAGTGTGATCGTATAACTAGGACTGCTCTGCGAACTGGCCAACCCAGCAGCTAGCATGTCCGACACCGCAATTTGCCGGCCGATACCCGGAGCGTTGTTGTAGGTGAGATTCGGAACAATGATGCCAGTGACCGTGGTAATGGTTGCCGAACCGGTTTTCCCATTGGCGTCGGTCACAATAATGGTCTTGCTGCTGCCGGCACTCGTCGGTGTCACGCTTGGGTTGCTCAACACACCATTCACAAAGCTGCCGGACGTGCCGGTCACGCCGGCGGTGCCGCTAAAGGTCACCGTGGAAGCAAAACTGGTGACAGTTTGATTGGCCGTATCTTGGGCGGTGATGCTGGTCAGATTAAACGCCGTGCCGGCTGTGGCGGAAATAATGGTCGCAGGTGAAATCGCGAAGTGATCCACCGGGCCGACCACATTGAGCGTCACGTTTCCGCCCGAGGTGCTGACCGTTGCCGTTCCCCCACTCACAAGCAAGCCACTGTCAATCACTGGCGTAGCGTTAAACAAGCCGGAACTCCCGGACAATGTGTAGGTCGCCAAAGTATAAGTTCCGGGAGACAATCCGGTTGGCAGATTCAAATGAACGTCGGGAATGGTGCCGCTGCTGGCAACAGTCAGGGTGCTGCCCAATGTCATCTGTGTGGTGTTGGCTCCGCCAGACGGAGTGACGGTGAATACGGCATGGGAACCCGCCAGATAACTGACCGCGCCCGAAACTCTGCCCGCCACGCTGCTGCCGAAGGTGGCACCGCTATTGACGGTCACCGAACCGGTGCCAGTGGAGCTTTGACCACTGGTGGTGGTGTTGGCCAGCAAGGTGCCGGCGGTAACCGTCGTCGGGCTGGTATAGGTATTCTGGCCAGTGAGAATGAGCGTGCCGTTGCCGGTTTTTGAAGTGGTATTCACCGTGGCGCTGCCGCCGGAAATCACGCCGCTCATCGTCAGCGTGTTATTGTCGTTCACATAGAGAGCATCGGTTACCGCGCCTGAGG